>CEUV01038504.1_pt1 | contig 28711 bp, 27 predicted proteins | sample 356401 | NCBI WGS metagenome assembly CEUV01 (sample SAMEA2622710, study PRJEB7988) | marine metagenome | isolation source: saline water (ENVO:00002010), including
CCAATATGTAATTTATTCATTTTTATAATATAAACCATAAAAAATTTATTAATATATTAAATCCCATTATTTTCATAAATATATAAACCTAATAAAGACACCCCAACTGAAAATAATATCGCAAGAGAACCCCATAATCCCTTCCCAACAACTCTATAATATGTTTTTAAGAGAGGAAAGATATTTAATTTATAAATTACAATATCTCCTATATATCCTACGATAAATGTTAGGATAAAATAAATAAATATTTCTTTTTTTGTTTCTGGTAAGTATTTATTGTAAAATAGTTGAAATAATTTCATGATAATTCCTACAATGATGACAACAGTTAGTAAAGCATAGAATGCGGCTTGAAACATGGTTTTATCTTCAAAATACAGTTTTAATGTAGTAATTGGTTTATAAATATCATGCTTTGCTATGATATTTAATATTATATCGCTAAAAAATCCAACCAATGCGTTAAATACTAAAAATAAAGATTCATTTGATATCATTTATAATAAGTTATAGATTAATAAAAATCCACCCGTTGTAGTTACATTCGCCAAAAATGGTATGATTTTATCCGTGGGAGGATGATATAAAGGTGTTACGACAATCATGAATAGTATAAATAAAGATACAATATACTTAACTACTTCTTTGCTTATGTATTTATTTTCTCCGATTAAGAAATAATAAACAACAACTAATGCCCCTATAGTTTCTAAAAGTATAACACCAATCATACCCAATTCATTTATCGGAAACGGTAGATGTGTTTTCTTCGCTAAACCTGAAACGAGTTTTGTAAAATTTGGAATCTTATTGAATCCCGAATATACAAACATGATGAAAAATAATAAGATAGCAATCTTTTGTAAATATAAATTTGATATCATCTTTTATAATATAATCAATATAAAATGATGAATGAAAAAATAGAAAAATGTACAATGATAAGTATTTTATTGGTGGGATTCATAATAGAAATGTATATATATAATTACTTGAATTCGTTTACTTTATTTACGCTCCAAGATATCCATTATTTTAAATTTAATTTTCATGGACTTTTCATTATCAATTAGTGTTTTTAGCTTTTGATTATATCCCTCTGGTAAGATGTATTCACCATAATAAGATTTGAAAATATTGTATAAACACTGAACACATTTATATTTTTCTTCATCTTCATCATATACGGTTAAATTTTCCATTAATGTTTCCAATGCGGGATGAATTTTACCGGTAACAATCTTTTTCTTTTCTAACTCGGTGATTAATAATGAATGTCCTATCAGTTTATCTAATTTTTTATTGCGTTCACACATGCGCAAATAATCGCTCTCTTCTTTAAACTCAATATTTTGAATTGATTGATATAGTTTATCAGTTGATGATTGAATCATATTATTATTATCAATGCCATATAAATAATTAATCAAATCTAAGTATAATGATATGTATGGTGTATGTATGATGCACTTTTCGAGTATACTATCTATAGTTAAATTTTTTAGATAGATTTTATCACCCAGTTTGTCTTTAATCTTTGTTCTTATAGATAATATATTTTTATCAGTTAATTTATTCAAGAGACTATTAACTTCTTTAATACATGTTGTATCAGTTTCCTTATATTGTTGGCGTTTCTTATAACCTCTTCGTTTATTCATTTCAAGTCTGAAATATTTCTTATTTAATTCAATATTATTGATAAACTTCATACATTTTGTTAGTTCATCGTTCGAATTTTTATAATCTTCGCAATCTTTTAAAAATATTTCATCATGAAATAAATCATTAACTGTATCTTCTGAATAATAAATCATACTATTTAAATATATATCTATATCTTTATATAGATATTAAATGAAAATATATTCCGCAAAATAATTATCTAAATATTAATATAAATATAAATGAATAAGAAAAGGGGTAGATCTGAAGATAAAGATGAAGAATATATAATTCAACCTAAAGTAAGAAAGGTGGACCCTACTAGAGATTGGGGGGGGCTAAGTGATTGGACGGGTGAAGGAAGTCAAGGTAGCCAAGATCTTATGGAAGATTCTGATACACCCAAACAACTTTCACTACAAGTAGATCCTCCAGAACCTCCATCTGGTCCCAGATTACATGATGTATATGGTGCTTTAAAAACACTATTGATGAGCGGTGATAATGATACCCTAAGAACTATACAACAAATGTTACCAGGTCAAGATATAACACCTTCTACAGGTTCGCTTTGGATTACATTAATTGAATTATGTAATAATCCACCGAGAGAAGATGAACCAAGAGATGATTCTGACCCAGAAACACTTAGAATAGATACCGAAGAACAAGGTGAAATGGGATTACAACCCCGATTAGCATCTCAACTTAAATGGGCTATCGGATCGTTTAATCCACAACCTAGTGATAATACAACCGATATATTAGAATCGGGTAATAATGTGTTTGAATTATTTAAGCGCATCATGATAGAATATTCCGCTGTTCAATCTGAATCAATGGCTGCTTCAGGGCAAGATGGATCAGTGAGCTGCTTAGTAAATCCACTACCATCACAACCTCTTACTGGTTATGAAAAGGTTTTAGGACCAGGAACTTCTTTCCCTAATTTCCCTTTCCCAATATATTTTGATGTTGGAACTGCTAGATGGGTAGGAGAATTATTAAGGGAAAGTGTATTTAATTGGGGTAGAATTATTAAATCTCTTTCTGAAAAAGGTGTAAAATTTGGTATTGATGCGACAGTGTATGTTTCCAGTCGCACCGTAAAGGTGGGTGTTCTCAGTTTGATCCTATTATTTAATATGGCAGTGAAAGCAGCTGAAGAGGCGGCTGGACGCGCTGGTCAGATAATGAGATTTATATTAGAGACTTTGTTAAATCAAAAAGAACTTTTATTCGCGAGTCCATTCGCAAATATAACGAATCCTTCTGATGAAGAAACACAGAGACGCCGTGTCAAGAGATTTGTAATGGTTTATCTTTATACTATGTTAAAATTATTATCAGTATTAAAAAAATGTAATAATATTGAATGGTTAAAAGGTAATGTGATAGACAGAGAAACGGGAGAAAACGTATTAATCATTGAGGGTATACCTTTGACTGAACCAGAATTCCTTATATTAACCGAATTTATTAGAAAAGAAAAATCTTCGTGGACTGTTGAAGAAATATTAAATCATGGATCAAGATTATTTATTTTAATACTATATAATCCAAAATTATATTTTAGTGCTTGTCCCAAATTAAGCAGAGATTTTCTGGAATTATATAAATATTCATTAAAATTTCAATTTGATTTGTTGAATATTAGACTCGGACGCGCGGATTATGATCCAACCAAATTAGTAACATATGAAACCCCCGTAGGAAACTTAATAACTGTAATTAACAATGCAGGCGATTTAAGAATGATAGACCCAGATACTTTGTCGGCAACACAGAATTTAATTAAAAAGGCAGTAGAAGGCGTTGTTAAATCTTATGGTTACCAAGTTGCCAGGCAAAAAATAGAAGGACTATTTGTCCCAGGTGGTCTTTTAGAAAATAAACGTGATGAATGGATTGTAGAAGTAATGTCATATTTGGCTGAGTTTGATTTACCCTTACCTGATCCAGAAGATGGTGGTCAAGGTGATGATCCATTATCGCAGGATCTCATTGAAAGTGAAAGTGATAGTTCCTCTGAAATAAGTGGAGGCGGCAGGAGTGGAAGAGGCAAACGCAAAAAGCGTTCTAAAAAGAAATCAAAAAAGAAATCGAGTAAGCGCAAGAAGACCGGCAAACGCAAGAAAACCGGCAAACGTAAGAAATCCGGTAAGCGCAAGAGCAAGAAAACCAAAAGAAAATCCATGAAACAAGTGAAAGAAAAACTTATCAATTTAATTAATTCACTATAAAGTTTAAAATTTAATTAAAAATAATTAATCTTATTAATATGATTTCATTTCATGATTTGAAAAATTATATTATTAATGACCCTTTATCTGATTGGTTTGAAAAGATAAATCAGATATATAACACTTATGAGTGTTCTGAACCGACGCGATTTGAAATAGAACTAAGAGAAAAGAAACATTCATACAAAGGAAATTTTATACAGTTTTTAATGAGTTCAGATTATGAAACTCATAAAGATCAAGAATATGAATTCGTAAAGACTAAAATAAAAGAGAAACAAAAGTGTATCTTTATTAGACCCATTTTGTATCATGAAAGATATGATATGAGTGTCATACCCGATTTTATCATTCACAGAGATATCTTTAAAGAAATATTCAATGAAGTACATATGTCTGATTTGCCTCTCTATATTGTATCCGACATAGTTTATCAAACGGTAAACTTTAATAAAGATATGACAGATTTGATTAATGATAATCTATTGTATTATTACAAATGTAAAATATATTTATGTAATGAGATTCTAGGTTATAATGATTATGGTATATTATTCGCTAAAGAATACAGACATAAAGAGTGTATCTTGAAAAAGAAAAGCGTTGTTGGGAGATATGTTTTTGATAATGATATGAGAGATAAGATACAACATGCTTTGGCATGGATAGATAATTTAAATCAGTATTATGATGAATGGTTAATTTATCCGGAACCAACGATCACTGAATTATATCCAAATATGAATATTAAAACGGGTCCATGGTACAATGAAAAGAAGAGGTTAGCTGAAGAGATACAAGAAATAACACTGGTGTGGAATATTTCATATCATAAAAGATGTCTGTTACATGATAAAGGAATTTATACATGGCAAGACTCTTTATTGCTTAATAATATTTATCCTTATGAGGTTAAAGAAACTGAAAGAAGAAGAATCCAAGAAAAGATGATTCATATGAATCGGCAATCTGAATTAAAAATTTCACCGAGACGCATTAAATCTAGAGAATTTATCAATCATATCAAGGATAAAACTGACTCAATTGTATTAGATTTCGAGAGTGTAATTAATCTAGAGGAAAGAAGTAGTTACTTTAATGATGAGATACGTGATGAAATTCCTAAAATTTGTATTATTGGATGTATCGATTTGAAAAACAATGTATTCAAAGATTTTACTATTCGTTATCTAACTCTTGACGAAGAAGAAAAAATAGTCAGATATTGGTTACAATATTTAAAACGAGTTGTAGGTAATAATATTAAAATATATCATTGGTCATCAGCAGAGCGCGTTTATATTGATTACATGAAAGCCCAATATCCTCATTTAGATTATCCTAATTTCACATATGTTGATTTGTTATCTTATTTTAAAAGTGAACCGATTACTATTCAAGGGTGTTTTGGATACGGATTAAAAGAAATCGTTAAAATGTTGTATAATCATGAATTAATCAAGAATAAGTGGGTCGATGATACAGATGGATTAGAAGCTATGATAGAAATTATACATAAATCAGAAGACGCGTTAAATAAAAAGATACCTATTAAACGGTTCACTGAAATAAAAAAGATTATTTATTATAATTACATGGATTGCAAAGTCATAGTAGATATCTTAGAGATGTTAGAAAAGATGATTTAAACAATTCACCAAAAAATATATATTCGTAAAAAAAATGTTTTACTATAGTAAAATAATGGGAGAAATGAACGTTGAGAATGTTTTGCTATTTTTAGTTGGTGCTTTTTTAGCATATCATATGATGGAGAAGATAGAAGGAATTATCAATTGTCCAAAGTTCACTACATATGATATAAACAGAAATATCTGGTTGAAGGGTAAGTTGGTCGGCCTTGATTCACAATCTTCTCGTGTTCGTGTTATGCCAGATGATGTTGCAGAACAGTTTTGGATGAATTGTGAAGATGTTATGAAAAGAAATTAACACGATTATTTTCATAAATATAGTTACGGGAGATACATTTACCTACCTAATCCCGTGTAGAATTTGGATCACCGCTGAAAAGTATGTATTTAATTACTTTGTCCATGTTTCATCATTTTTAACCTCTCTTTTGATATAATGATCCCTAATTCCATTTAAAATATACATAAAATCCTGTTTACCCGATAATTTATCGGGGTGATATTTGCGGGATAGTTTTTTATAATCTTCCAAAGAGAATTTATGATTTAAATTCATAATATCTTTTGGAACATCTTTTAATTTCATATTATACTCTTCGATGAAAGGTTTTAAGTCAAAGACTCCTTTATTATCATCTTCGCCTTCATCTTGACCTGGTAACCATTTATAATTTTGCTTTGATCTCCCCCTGCTATTTTCTTCTTTTTCCCATGATTTTGACCTTTGATCCCACTTCTTCCAATGTTCAGAAGATTTTTCTTTTCTTTTTTGCCTTTCTTCATATTCTTTCTTTGCTTTCTCTTCATTTTCTCTCTTTCTCTTTTCATTGTATTTACGAATTTCATCATCATCAAATACAAATTCTTTCACTTTAGGTTTTGATTTTGTTTTTTCTTTTTTAGTGAATACTTTATTCCTGTTTTCATATTCACCTATTTCAATTTCGAGGATCCGTATTTCATGAGATAATTTTTCTTTTGTTTTTTCGCAATCGCAATTATCAATTCGTTCTCTTTTCTGCCTCAGCTTTTTTTCCGCACGCTTATACTGTTTAGGATCAGTAATCTCGGTATTATCACTTTCTTCAGGAGACAATCCCCTGAATTGATTCATTCTTTACTATGAACTAGTTTTAATTAATTAATCTTAAAGAATGCGAATCAAATTTGTAGTAAAATTTGATATTCTTAGGTTTATATATCATTAACAAATATATGATCATAAATATACGATGTCGCAAGAGAAACCAGTTCAGCTCGGTCTCTGTTGTATGAATACAACCTTGAAAAAGCAAAAACCCCCTGTTTATTCCGCACGAAGAATCATAGTGAGAATCATTGATGAAAGAGGTATTGATGAATTAAAACGAAGAATTTTAGCGAACCTCGATGATTTGTATAAAATGTTAGAGTGGAATGAAGCGAATGGTATCAGAGTATTCAGATTATCTAGCGAATTATTTCAACATAAAACCAATCCTAAAGTACCGGATTACACATATGACTTTGCTTTAGACCATCTGAAAAAGATAGGGGACTATGCTTTAGAGAAAGGTCACCGTTTAACTTTTCATCCTGGTCAATTCAACGTTTTAGCGAGTCCTTCAGAAAAAGCATATTTACAAACTCTAAAAGATTTAGAATATCATGCGGATGTTTTAGATTTGATGGGTATGGGTAAAGATTCGGTTATGGTTATTCATGGTGGCGGTGTTTATGGTGATAAGGAAAAGACAATGGAACGATGGTGTGAAAACTACCGAAAACTGCCTCAGAAAATAAAAGACAGACTGGTATTGGAAAACTGTGAAAAATCTTATAGCATTCATGATATACTGAGAATTCATGATATGACAGGTATTCCTCTTGTATTTGATACACATCATTTTGAATGTTATAAATTACTTCACAAAGATGAATCATTTCTAGATGCGAGTGAGTATATTCCAATCATTTTAGAAACATGGAAACCAAAAGGTATTAAACCTAAATTTCATGTTTCTGAACAAGGGACAGGAAAGATAGGTCATCACAGTGATTATATTGAAATACTACCAGAATATCTATTAGAAATACCTGAAAAATATGGTGTAGAAATAGATATTATGATTGAAGCAAAAATGAAAGAATTAAGCATTCAAAAACTATATGAAAAGTATCCACAATGCAACTGTAAAGTCATCTCAAGTGCTTGTGAAACAGCATGTGAAACAGTATGTGAAACTGTTAGCGAAGATATTATTTAATATGGATAATATAATTTACTAATACGTTGTAACTCTTTTAATCTACGTTTGCGTTCCTCCTCTATCATTTGAACAGGGTCCATTTATAATGAATCATTTCTTATTTTTAAATTTTTTTATATAGTATATTATAAATGGTTGAATTTAAAGCTGAATCATAATGTGTTTGTATTTTAGTAGCATTCTTATTTTTTATGTTCATGCGTAATTGTAAATGTAACAGAATAGAAGGAGTTGAGTCTAGTGATGAAAAAAAATGGCAACATGCGACTTGCGACTTCCAGCCCTACTCAAACACTTGCTCACAGACTTCTGACAACCAAAAAGCTCTAGATAATAATCAAATGATGATCTATAATAAAATAGAAGAGTTAGAATCTAAAATAGAAAATCTAGACTGTGGCACTTCCTCAGATACGTTGCAGGGCGAACTTGATAAATTGAACAGCATATTAATTAAGAATAGAATGATCGAATGCCATGATGAAACTGGAAACCAATACAACTGCCCACGCAATCTACGACCCGCCTTCGGCTAACTAATTATAATTATTTTGATTTCTTTTTGGATTTCTTTTTGGATTTCTTTTTGGATTTCTTTTTACTCGCTATAAAAGGCATTTCTGATGGGTGATCAACACCTTTACTAAATACAACGGGACTATCTTCTTCAGAAGATGAGGATGTTTTATTTTTTAATGCTAATGGCCTTGGAACTGTAGATTTAGCTAATAATTTTTCTTGTTGATGATATCTTGTAAATATATTATTATATACAAAATTTAATATTTTAACTTGTTCATAAAGATATTCCTCAAATGGTATTAATGATAATAAAGAATCATCATCTTTAATTCCTTTCATGAAATTTAATTTCTGAATACTTAAAACTAATTTACGATGATTATCAATTTCGGCTTCTAATCTTCTTCTTCTAATATTAAAATCTTCATCCCTTGAATATTGTTCTAATTGTACATCGCCAGTCTTAAAACGAACTAAATCAGGATCCATATTTATATTATAGAATAGATAATTATTTTGATTTAGTTCGCTTTTTTTTCTTGAGATTTTTAACAATGTTTTCATCATCTAAATCTTTATATTCTCTACTCGTAAATTCAAAATCAATTAAATACAAACGCTTTGTATCTGGATTAATGATTATATTTTTATAACGTAAATCATTGTGATAATATCCTAGTTTTACGAATCTATTGTATATGTTACGTATTTTTGGCAAAAACTCATCTAATTCTTCTTTGCTATTACAATATTCTTCTAATGTTGTTCCTTCATTTTCAGTACAAATAATTAATTTATCGCAATCATATGATACTAGTTTGGGTATGTAATTTAGTCGCTTCTGTTTACCCAAGAGATAAAAGAATAATTCATTTTTAAACATTTCAAAATCATCTTTTTCATAATTTGTTGTGACATGATCATCGGAAATCGTAACACTTTTCATAATATATATATTATATTATAAAACATATGAAATATACAATAGCTATAGTTGTATTTATATTTATTGCGATTCTATACGTGTTGTATTTATGTAGTGATACTAAAGAAGGTTTTACTAAAGAAGGTTCTACCGATAATGAACTATATGAAAAATTAATGAATGATTTTAATAAGATATTCCCAGATAGAAATCGTAATGCTGGAGGCCCTCAATTTTATCATCATATCGTTTCATTAAATCCTACAATAGAAGAATTTAAAAAATATAATACATTTTACTGTGCTGTTAGTGGATCTCCAATTGATCCAAAGAGAGGAAAAACATATGATAATATCGTTGTAAAAGGATTAGATGATAAAGAGTATTATGGAAAATACTATAGATGTTGTTGGCCTTGTTTATGTGACATTATGAGAGAGGGTACAGTATACGTTGAACCATTCACTGTAAAATTAAAAGATGGAGATTATACACACTATGTGTTAACTATCATGGACCCATGTTTAAATTCAGAAAAGATACCAGAAGAAATATCCAGTTTTCAATGTGATAAGATTACAAAAAATGGTATTCATAGTAATAGTTGTCGTTTAATCATTGGTATCCTTCATGATGTTGAAGAATATAAAAATCAAGATGTTAGTGATATTTTAGATAAGTGTAAAGAAAGAATGAATACTCCGGTAGATAAACTACAAGGTGGTATGGGTGATATTAGTGTGAAATTGTATTCGCTCTAAATATATTATATTTTTTCTATATTTTTATAGTCTTTTAAAAACAAACTCATTACAAATAAAAAATACAATGAATTTATATCATCTTTACTATCCAGAAATGTAGATTCATGATCCCTGGGTAATTCTGGTCCAACATACCATTCAGAAAGTTCTAAATATGCTTTTGAGAAACCTGAAATTAATTTCTTGTATTCATCATTTTTCTTTTGATAAATTTTTTCTCTTTCATCTAGTTGTGAATAATAATAATCCTTCGCTACACCCTCTTGAATCTGATCATCAAATTCTAAATCATTTAATTTTTTAGCGAATTCTAAACTCTTTTGAGACTCCTCTTTTAACGAATCTTGTATATTTTTAAGTTTATCATTTAATTCATCAATATCCATTTATATCGTTAAATAGATAATTATTTTTAAATCTGGATTTTTATATATATATAAATATATATGAATACTTCTGAGTTACTGGTGTTGATATTTGCTTTCCTAGTTGGATACATGTTATTTAAGAGGTGTGGTTGTATAGAAGGGATGGTAAGCGACACCTGTAGCGATACACTGGAAAGTCTTTGTGGGAAAGAGAAGAAGTTTCCATCTCAGGCCTGCGCGAAATGCACGGGTTCTAAACAGAGTTCTTTGAATGCAGTTGGTTGTACGACGAAGGATGTGGAACAATTCTGTCATACTAACACGATACCTATGACATCTGGGGGACTGTGTTACATCAATACATCATTGCTACCATATATAGACCAGAATAAATTAAAAACATATATTAATGGAAATAATTCTATAACTAACCATGATTGTTATGCTTTAAATAAAGGAGCCTATAACACGCACGTAGATTACTTATTTGGTGAAAAAGAATCGGTAGAATTGAGTAAATCCAGCTTGTGTGCGTGGCTTAAGAAATTGAACTTAAATGTAAATAATTGTAATACAATTAACCCATGGGAAGGACTGTAGAATTTTATTTTTAAATCTGGATTTTTTTTATTCAGCATTTCCATCAATCCCTGGGCCTGGTTCGCGTTAAATATAAATATATTTTTTAATCTTTACAACATAAATGAAAGAACTAATTGTTGTAACTGTTGATACCTTACATTCATCGATTCGTGATTTTATCGTTAAGAGTGAAGTTGTTATTGGAGATTATGAAGACATGAAGGGTCTTGTATTAAATATGATTAAAGCCGGATACATGTTTAATATGGATCGTGATAGACTTAGAGACGCAATGGAAGATATTACATTCATGTTGTGTCCTGATGATGAAGCTAATAAAGACAGAGTTGAGAGAGGTTTAGAATATGATGACGACAGCGATGATGATATCCTTGAAGAGATTAGTAGTAGAACAGAACTATAAATAAATTATAATATTATAACTATTATAACTATTATGCCAAAGAAAAGAACAAAAACTCGTAAAAGAAATAGAAAAACTAATAATAAAAAGACTAACAAAAGAGCGCGTCCCCGTAAAAAAACGGATAATAATATAGTTGATGTTCCCTTTTCTAGGTTAAGAAGCAAAGGAACATATGCTTCATCTGGTGGTATACATTTTCATTATCAAAAATATTCAAATGTAATGAATTATTTAAGAAGTTTAAATGTTACAAATGCATGTTTTTTTAAGAATAGAGATGCATTTTTAAATTTAAATATAGACAAACAAAACATGTCTGTTAAAACAATGGGTTTAGATCAAAATTTATTCTTATCCGATTTAAGAGAATGTTTGAAAACAAGTAAGAGATTTATTCCGATTATTTTAAATCTTGCTACAAAAGATGGAAACCATGCGAATATATTATTAATTGATAAACAAAATGAAAGAATTGAATTATATGAACCTCACGGTTCCCGTAAATCAGATAGTGTTTTAGGGAGTGTTAAGGGAGCATATAGTAAAAAGATAAGAGAATTAAAAAAATTCTGGAGAAGTATTTTACCAGAATTCAATGTTGTGAATATGGTAGATTATAGAAGAGGAACTCATTTTCAATTAGAATATGATCCAGAAAACAATAGTGGATTTTGTGTTACATGGTCAATATTATTTGCTCATTATCGCTTATTAAATCCCGATATTAAACCTGATACTTTAATTAAATATCTTTCAAAGAAGATAACAACAGTTAAATTACTACAATATGCGAAATATGTTGAAGAAAATATAAAACACAAAATATAATTTATTTAAATTTGATTTATTACTTAAAGACTTTTCAACTACTTAAAGTGACTATGGATAACTTAACTTTTTCAAAAGATTTACATGTTTCTGCGATGGTTCAGATAGGTAAATTAAATACGAATATAGATTTATTAAATACAGCAAATGCTTTAAACGTAAACAAGAATATACTATTTGTTGAATATGGTGATCATGTATCAAAGGGCGATAATGGTAAGAAGCCTGCTAAGAAAGAGAAACAACGTAAGTATTTCTACAATCAACTAACGATTCATGTATACAATGAAACAAAAGCGAATAATCGCATTAATGTTAAGATATTCAACAATGGCAGAGTTCAAATGACAGGCATTAACAATGAATTTCAAGGAGATAAAACTATTAAGATACTATGTGAAGAATTTAACCGACTATGTGAAAAAGAAAAAGCATTTGATACTGAAGAAGATATTCGTTCTATAGAAGATTTAGAAACAGTACTCATTAATAGTGATTTTGATATGGGATTTCCACTTGATAGGGAAGCGCTTCATCGATCAATAGTTGATTCTGGATATTATTCATCTTATGAACCTTGTAATTATCCAGGTGTAAATATTAAATATTATCGTAATCCATTGAGAGAAAACTTTGGAATATGTGATTGTGAAAAACCTTGTAACGGAAAGGGAAAAGGTGAAACATGTAAGAAGATAACCATTGCGGCTTTCAAAAGTGGTAAGATTATTATCACTGGTGGTAGAGACAAAAGTGATATTAGTGTAGCTCATAAGTTTATAACTGAATTTATCCAAGAAAATAAAGAATTAATATATTTGAGTGAAAACAAAGGATTATTTTAATAAAATAAATTATTATACTATAATATACGATGAAAGAAAACACTCTAGTTATTGGATTAATATTGATATTATTAGTTATTTTTTATAATCTTAAGATGGATAGGGGATTAATAATAAATGAACACAAAATAGCAAATCGGTTAAAAATGAATGGATCGGTTGAAGAAAAAATGAAAAATCCAACTAATTTAGGATTTGTGAAACCAGAACACAGATTATTAAAAATTTTCAATAGTGTTTCTTCTGGTTCAAAGATTAAACTAGAGGGTGTTTGTCAAAAATATATATACAATAAAAATACGATTGATAAAGGTGTTGAAGACAAACTAACTGCTATCATGAAAGAATTAATAAATACAATCAGCAAAGTTGCTCAAAATGATTATTATATTAAGCAGATTGAAAATGTCTATGGATTAATATCATGCGATGGTAATCAAAGATATTTTATTGATTTTTTTGTTTATGATATCAAAAATTATTATACAATTCGGTTGATTTCGGATATAGTAATCATTGACAAAGAAATATTTATTAATTATTTGAATGTTCAAACTGGCTCGAATCCAACAATTTTGAATAAATATGATGTTAAATTTAATGATACTGGTATCCTATTTGATGGTCACATGTTTAAAGAAAATATAGATGCACTATTTGATAGTTTTTACAAGCAATCTTTCAGAGTGATTGGTGTTCGTAAATCTGATTTAGAATATACAAATATAGATTTAAGTGAAGCTGTTAGCATGAATAGTTTGAGAAATATGTATTTCCCATCATCTATCTCTAGAGATACAGTAAATGAATTAGAAAGAAAAGATTTATCTGGGTATGTTGAGATGTACTTACCTGAAAATCAAATTGATATCAAATCGCCAATGTTTTGTAATAAATATAAATTAGATTGGAATAGTTATGGTGTTGAAAATTCAAATGATTTATCTGATAAGGATTGTTATGTGAATCAAAATTCAACGGTAACCACTTTTAACGAACCATGGAATCCACCTGGTCTCTTCAATGATCAGAGAATGGATGCGACACACTATGATTGGGTTCTGAAACCAAGTATTAGCAATAGTCTCTAAGAAAAATTATTCATATTATATTTTTTTAATATTTCTACATAATCTTTTCTATCGATATCATTTCTTAATTTATATTTTTGTTCTTGTAATTTGGACCATGTATATTCCATATTACGCCTATTAACTTGATGAATCTTATGATAAATATGAAATTTCATAAGATTTAACCGATAATACATTTAATTAAATATAATGTGAAAATTTTAAATACTTAAACACGATATGTTTTCATTGCTACTTTTTTGAATTCTGTGCTGTGCATCATCAGTTTCAAATCTGTTAACAGACTTTCTTCTATTTCAATTGGTTTTAATGAATCCTCGTCTTGATAAAAACATATCATGGGTAAACTAAGTTCTTTTAATGAATACTTGATTAATTCTTTATGAATCACAATATGAGTTTGAAATTTAATCGGTTTTCCACTATACCGATTTGTATACAACATGAATCCCACACCCAACTCTTTTGATAATAGTTTGAAATCGTAAGAAGTAATCAGATAATTTGGATCTTCTAAATCAGTGAGTAGTTCATCATTTGATTTATACCGATTATCAAGTAATAAATTCTCATATTTATATGAGTCAGCATTCTCTTTTATAGCATTCATTAAAAGATCTCTCAGATAAACATCATTGTATGTCGGATCAATGCTTGTCAATGCTTGCTCTAATAATTTAAAATCTGTCGTTTCATCAGATACTATATTTTTTAAGACTCTTATGCTTTGTGTAAATAGTCGTCTTAAACTACTCGGAAATTTAGTCTCAAATGAAACATGTTTCGTATTGTATTCTTTCTTTAAGAATCTTTTATGAATATCAGGATTGTATTCATCATAATATGAAATATCTCTTATGTAAGCACTTTTACTTATAAACAGACTATCATGTAAATCATCGCGTATATCTTTCATCGTTAAAACAATCTCATTTGTATTACCACTTTTCATTTTGATATCCTTTAGTGAAACAAAACTATGAATAAAAACTTTATTGATTTCATCTAGACCATGGATTAAAATAATTTCAATAAATTTTTTCAACATTTTATCTTTTAAAGATATATCATCGTTTTGAGAAAACGCATCAAATAAATCCCATCTTTTATGAATATCTAATTTTACAGGGTGATTTATTACCTGCGAAACTTTTTCTCTTAGTTTTTTATCCCTGTAAATAGTTAAATAAGCTTTTGAGAACTCTTGATAAATACTTTCATTTTCTGTATTGTATTCATCAAAATATTCACTAAATTCATCATCATTGGATTTCCCTTCTAATACATAATCATTTTGTAACTCAATCAAACTCGTATTCACAATCGTATCATATTTATATTTTGATGAATTATATCTCTTCTGAACAAGTGGTAAAATAATACCAGATTGTAATAGTATTCCTATATTTTTATCTTTGTAATTTACGATCACCATGGTTGAATCATTTAAATATGAAGCATATTTATCTTCAAATAGCTCTTTACACTTTTTATCCACCCGTTTTAATGTTTTAATACAGTGATCTATTTCAATTTGCGATACATTTTTAATAGGAAATACTTTTTCAACATATGAATCTGCATCATATGATTTTGGTTTGATTGGGAAAACCATCCGCTTAAATCCTTTACCCATCTTCTCTCTGTATTCAATCATACATAACTTATTGTACGTATCAACATATCCTTTTTTAGAACTTGTGAAATTCAATGATTGTAAACACAAATCTAAATCCTCTTCTGTCATGTATTCTCGTTTATAAATGCCCACCTTTGATTTTACCTTATTAATAAATTCATATACAATATCATTTACTGATTTCATATCATACTTTTGAAGTTCTTCTTTTGGAACCTCTAATACTTCTTCTGAATCCTTTACAACGATTTTAACCACATTCTTCTTGATTGTAACGCATTTTGCGATTGTATCTGTAAATTTAATATCATCTCCTTTTTTAATATCATTGTCTGTTTGTGATAAAACATAACCATAATTACTACTACCATAATGATATATTAATGGTTCGTAAATCATATCCTTTTTAAAGATATAAGCAAATGGATAATCATCATCAATTTGAAACTTCCCAATTGGTTCTCTGATACGAATACTTTCATTTACTTCTTCAAATACTATGAGATTAAATTTGTATCCTTCAAAGGTTGAATTGTTCGGTAAATTAGAAATGCTTTTAATCAAAGGTGATATTATCTTATCATCTTTTGGTTCGTTGCTGTTTAGATATTTTTCAAAATTATCTAAGACACTTTCTCTTATTTTATCGGTGGTTTTGGTTAAGTCAACATTTTCATCTCTAAAATATTGAACAAATGAACCTCCACCAACTGAATAAATGTCAAAATTTTTAGATTTTATATCTTTTATGATATCTTTCTTAAATCTATCTAAATCTATATTATCGCGTTTTATGGATGGATTATTTCTATTTTCACGATGAATTAAATCCAGACATTCCAAAAAACTGTCTGAACCTTGTTGAATACCCTTTCTGAAAAATCCATTGTTTTCACTCTTGTTTAGTATCGGATCTTCTTTTCTTACATGAAACAAGTCTTTTAGTATAGGATGAACATGGCCATTACTATTCTTTTTCAGAGGGAAATCATTCGATAATCTATCATTTGATCCTTTAAAGGGTTTCAAGAGACTAATATGAAAATATTGAGATTTAGATCCTTTAATCGTAATGGGATATTCATCTTTTGAATTTATTTTACCTGTGATTTTACCCATTTCCCAATAAGATTTTTCACCTGGATTCTGAATTAATACATTTACATATGAGGAAATATCGTATTTCACAGGTTTCTTACCACAACATGGTAAAGCTAATAAATCAGGATGAACATCATCAAGTATAAATTGAATATTGTATTTTGATATATCATCTTTATCTTTTTCATTGCGATTCCAATATGAATCTTGGTCCGTTCTATTTGCGGGTCTTCCTGTTCTTTCTAAGATAAAACAGTCATTATCTTTCATCTCTTTTGAATATACAAATGGCGTATAATCAACTCCTTCAATAGGATGAATTTTATTTAATGGATCTAATGGTATCTGATGTTTTCTATCCCAAAATTTAGGACAAATATAATATAATTCAGGTCTATCTCCACCTTGTATTTGAATTGCTTTTGAATAACTTATTCCTTCATTTTTAAAACCGGTCTTTTCATCAATTTCATCTAATTCAGCTTTTGTTAATACTATCGGTTGTTTATCATGTACTGCCTGACATTTATAAGAGTATCCATCCTTTGAATTCTTTGGTTTAAATTTAATTAATTTAGGATCTCTTTGTTCAAGACGTTTAATGTAATATCTTTTGTTTGGATATTTAGATTCATCTTCTTCTTTTCCTCCACCTGCCATGAGAATACTACCACCACCACCACTACTGCTCCTTGAATCATCACTACTACTACTAATACGACCATAATCATCTTCCTCATCGGAATCCTCATCTGAATCTTCATCCTCTTCATCTTCTTCATGAACTTCATCTGTTTGTAATACTATTTCTTCTCTTGGCTGATCTTCTGCTACGGCTTGATCTACCAATGCTTGGTCAGCCGAGGATTGATCTAATTCAGAGGGAGGTAATACTATTTCTTCTCTTACAGGTTCTCTTATTTCTGGTAATTCTTGATGAACAACTTCTGTAAATGTTTCATCGGGTTTTGTATATTCTTTTACTTCTTTATCAGAACCTTTCTTAAATAAATCACTATATTCGCTTTTTAGACTCTCTTTATCAATACGCTTTGCTTTGTATAATCCCATGATAAAATTAATTGTATCCATACATTCATGTAATTCACTAAAACCACCTAATCCTATAAAAGATACTTTTACTCGGTCCAAAACCTTTTCAATGATTATCGAAATTCCAATATCTCTAAAATCATTTCTATTAAATTTACCCTGAAAAGCTCTCGTCCAATTCTCTATCTCTTCTTTTGCTGTCTTTAAAGATAATCCATATCTATCTTTAATGACTTGCATTATCTTATTTTCATCGGTGTTTCTCTTTTTTAGCAGTGATATAAAACTATATAGCTTTTTGGGATCATAAAAACCAGAAGATTTATTATATAATAAATGTAATGGCTCTTCTTGAGAATCTTCCAAGATAGTAAATTCTGTATAAAATTTTTTAAATGGTTTTGCCAACATGGTTTGATTATAATCCGGTAATTCATAAACATAACTACAATCAATTCTTTCAGGATCCTTATATAATATTGGTAACTTAGTATCATTTTGAGATATTTCACTGTTATTTAATTTTCTAATAATACCATTCGCTCTATTAATAAATCCAATCACTACTTTGTTTGAGAATTCTGATATTCTCATCATAGAGCCACAATATAATTTTATTTTACCATCAGAATACAATAGCATAGTAGCATAATTTGTAGTATCTTTATCATAAATGATAAACGATAATGTATTTATCATATCAATTCTTTCTGGCATCGTAAAACCATTATGAATCATAATACTACGATTCCATATTTCAAATATTTCTTTTGTAACTGTTTTCTTTTCAACTGAGTATTCATTATAAATACTATTGCGATCTAATTTCATACATGAATCTAAATAGTTATCAATGAAAATTCTTATATAAGGAGTTTTTTCATCTACTGTAAATTCTTTAAAAATCTTAAATAAATCAATACTATTTTCTTCAAATCTATTTTCATAGATTAGTGTAGTTGGACGACAACTAATAGGAAAATATCTATAGCCTTTCTGTAATGATTTAAAAGTGTCTATTTTTTCTATTTTATTTAATATTTTCGCATGATATTCACTGTCATCTTCATTTATTTCGGAAATCAAAGGGAAATATTTTTTTAATAATCCATTCAGTAAAACTACATCACTCATTTTTTTCATATGTTTTTTAGAGTATTTAATCGCATCATCCAGAGTACAGAAATAAATATTTGTATTAGGTTTCAATCCTTTAATATCTCTCATTTTATCATAGTAGCTCTTATAGGAGCTGTATATATCAGATGAAAATCTGGTTTCTCTTTTAGATTCGCCATCTGGAGAACAAAATCTATCATCATATTTCTTATCCGAAAATAAATTCATGTATGATCCCAAATCATCATATTGTATCCCTAATGGTAAACAATATCTCAAAGAATAATCATTTTTTGGATTTAAGTCTAACCAAGCAAATATTCTTTTACCAGAAATATCTTCTTTAACACAGTGTTGAGCTATTTTAGAGAATAATATTTCTATGGTATCAGTTAAATATATCTTATCCTTGACTACTTTTGGTTTGCAATCTATATCTAGAACAGTCGGTTTACTATTTTCAGGATTAAATACATAGCATTCTTTATGTAAAATATCATTTCTTTTTTCCATGGGTGTGCCTCTTAAAGTGTCGCTTACATGAAAAATATTCACTTGAATATTAGAAGCATCATTCTTGTTACTAAAATCTAAATAAGGATCACTCATTAAGATATTAATATAAGACTAGATATTAATTATAAAGAATTTATTTATACTTTTTATACTTTCATAGGCGTTGAAGTTATCTCCATTCCACAATACATTTCAGGGTATTTACCATAATCAACATGTTTATAAATACCCATCCTTGCGCCTTGTTCTAGTAAATATTTCATATTATCCCAGAATAAAGGCGTATGACCATTTTCAGGTGTCATAATGTGTGATAATTCATGAATAGCGACAAACAAGATAATATTATCATCCATAAACTTTTCTGTATTTTTTTCTCTGACACACAGTGATAACTCCTCACCTTTATTCACACTGTATGCGACATATTGAGATCCAGGAATATTTTCAGTTATGTAATCTGAATTAAAGTTATCTTTTAATTTCTTGTTGTATTTTCCTTTTTCTTTGTCTTCTAGATCTAAACCATCAATTAAATTTTGTAATTTAATACCTATATTCGCTAATTTGTCTGCCGCTTCTTGTTTATCTGGTAATTTACGAACATAATATGCTTTGTTATTTACTCTAGATTTTACCTTATCTAAATAAAGACTTCTTCTTAAATAATTACTGAAAGCGAAGATTGCGATTACACCAATTAGTAATATACTTAATTCTTTCATATTAATATTAGTTTAGATTAGAAATTTGATAAATTTGATTTAAATAGTATTTATAAATTAACTAAATATAAACAAAATGAGTGATTTCAAAACATTTCAAATCGTTGATATCTTATCTGATGATTGGAATAAGGAAAAACCCAATGGAACTTATGTAGATAAGAAAGGTGTTGAAAAGACCAGAATCTTAAAATATAAAGAGTTTGTATTGACTATTTACGGCATTGATGAAAATGATAAGCGGATTGTATGCAATGTTTATGGTTATAAACCTTATTTCTTTATTAAAGTTCCAAATACATGGGATATTAATGAGGCAAAAACACTCGTGAAACATATATCAAAGGATAAAATACACCGAAGGATTGAAATCGTAACAGCAAAGGATTTCTATGGTGTTCAGTGGAATCCAAATACAAAGAATATTCAAACATTTAATTTCATGAAGATGTATTTTGATAGTTATGGTGAAATGAGAAAATTTATCACTGAAACAAAGAAATTTTACAACACAAAAGAAGAATTATCTGGTATGCGACTCAAGATTCATAAAGAATGGAAAGAGACAAGGAGTAGTATTAACAATGATAGTAATCTTTATGAGTCAAGCATTCATCCTATTATTAAATTTATTCATGATACGGGGATTGATCCTACGGGTTGGGTTCACATAGACAATACAGATAAAGGTGATTATAAATCTAGACTCTTTGATTCTGTTGAATATACAACATCTTATAAGGATATTTCCAAGCATGAAAATGATACACCGAGTAATTATCGTGTAGCTAGTTTTGATATTGAGTGTGACAGTTTACATGGTGATTTTCCTATGGCAATTAAAAATTATAAGAAGTTCGCATCTGAAATATTTGATAGTTATCAGAGTCTCTTAAAGAAAATTGGAACGATATTCAATGAAGATCCAGAAAAGAATCTGACACAATTATTCACTTATGGATTTCTTAGAGATAAGAACACGCTCACACAATCTAAACTAGATAGAATCGATATTAATAGTATCAGTCTTAACAAGATACCAACAGAGGACACTATTGAAAATATAGTCTTTAAGATCATAAGCGATGAACCGGGAGATAAGAGAAATACAATACTAGATGATATCAAAAATCTCTCTCTGAAGTCTAAAGAAAGAGACGCTTCAATAAAAGCTATCTGCGAAATTATTGAAGGGGAATTGAAAGATGAAAATATTATTCATTTAGGTGATCCTATTATTCAAATTGGAACTGTATTTTATGATTACAGTAAGGGAGAAACATTTAGACATATTTTAGTCATTGGGAACAAAGAAGGATTACCTGTATCTGAAATATGCGATGATTTAGAAGGTATTACAGTTGAAAAATGTGATACAGAAAAAGATTTACTACTCGGTTGGAGGAATATCATTAAAAAGATGGACCCTGATTTTATTACAGGATACAACATCTTTGGTTTTGATTTTAAATATATTTATGATAGAGCATCTGTATTATTCCCGTGTAATCCAAAATGTAATAATTATTCACATGCGAAGGGGTGCCAATTAAAAGAATTTTTAAATTTCGGTAAGATGGATAGTACACAATGGAAATCCAAAGAACATACATCTAAGAGATGTGTTATGAAAACACAGCAACTTAGCTCATCTGCTCTTGGCGATAATACTCTTAATTATATTGTAATGGATGGTCGTATACTATTTGATATTCAAAAAGAAGTACAAAAAGGACATAATCTTGAATCTTATAAACTTGATAATGTCGCTGCACATTTCATGAGAGGAAAACTCAAGAATATTGAAGATAAAAGAGTATCTGTTTCAGATACAGGTCATCTAAAAAATGGAGATTATGTATCATTTAGAACTCATAATAATATTGGTGAGGAATTATTTGAAGATGGTAAGAAATTTAAGATTGAAAGAGTTGAACCAAAAACACTCGTTCTACAAGATGAATTAAATATAGACTTAAGTGAATATCATAAAGTTGAGTGGTGTTTAAATAAGGATGATATTTCACCACAGGATATATTTGATAAGCATAAAGATGGTGGTGCTGCTGGAAGAGCAGAAGTAGCTAAGTATTGTGTTCAGGATTGTGAATTATGTATTCATTTACTCATGCTACTAGATATTATTCCGAATAATCTTGGTATGGCTAATGTATCTTATGTCCCGGCATCTTATATCTTCTTAAGAGGTCAAGGTGTAAAAGTAACTTCAGTTGTATCTAGGATGTGTGCCGAAAGAAATACTAAAATTCCAGAACTGATGAAAATTCCGAGGCTCAATGATTATATTAAGATGTATAAGAATGGTTCAAGTGATAAGGATATTAGAGAAAAAATGGAAGTAGATGAAAAATATGGGAAGGAGTGGGAATATGATGAATGGTTAAAGCGTATTAAAATTCAAGCAGAAAATGGAATAGAAGGTTATGAAGGAGCGATTGTGTTAGATCCTACACCCGGAATTTACCTTGATGATCCTGTATCTGTTTTAGACTATGCTTCACTATATCCTTCTTCAATCATTGAAAAAAATATTTCACATGAAACACTTATTGAAGATACAAGTCTTTTAGAAGAAATTGGAGAAGATAATTATTATACAATTAAATATCAAGATTGGATTTATCGGAATAAAGGTAAAGGTGACACTATTGAAAAGATAGATGCGGGAACTCAAACAACTTGTTATTTCATGAAACCAGAATATATGAAAAGTAAAGGTATGTTTCAAGAGGGAGAAAAAGAAATGGGTATTATTCCCGCTGTATTAAGACATCTACTTGATGCGAGAAAGAGAACTAGAGGATTAATCAAACAAACTGATGATGAATTTAAAAAGAAGGTCTTAGATGGTCTTCAATTAGCTTATAAAGTTACAGCAAATTCAGTCTATGGTCAATTAGGGGCAAAAACAAGCACGGTTTACAAAATGAATTTAGCCGCTTGCACAACAAGTGTGGGTAGGTCTCGTATTGAAGACGCTTCAAATGGTGTCAAAATATGGGCTGAAAAGAAAGGATATCCAGAACCCGAAGTGGTTTATGGAGACACAGATTCAGTATTTGTAAAATTCAGTCGTTATAAGGATGATAGACTTTTAGAAGGCAAAGAAGCATTAGCACATTGTATTCAATGTGGTATAGAGGCGGGTGATTATATTACAAAAGGAAAACTATTGGTTGAAGATGAAGATGGTTCAGTTGAAGAAGAATATCGCAAACCACTCTTATGTCATCCACAAGATTTAGAATATGAGAAAACATTCTGGCCTTTTATCTTGATATCAAAGAAACGATACACAGGGGATAAATATGAATTTAGTACAGAGGATTGTAAACGCACTTCCATGGGTATTGTTCTTAAGAGGCGGGATAATGCTCCAATTGTGAAACATGTATTTGGAAATGTTATTGAAAAAATTATGATTGAGAAAAATTTTGAATCTGCTTTAGAATGGTTAAAGCAAACATTATCTGAAATAAGAGATGCTCAATTTTCAACACGTTATTTTGTAATCACAAAATCATTAAGGGGATATTATAAGAATCCTCAGAGTATAGCTCATAAAGTATTAGCAGATAGGATGGCTGTTCGTGATCCAGGTAATAAACCTAAGTCAAATGATAGGATTCCATATGCTTATATTCAATTAACAGATGATATCCTTTATGATTATGAAAATCCATATAAGAGTGGATCAAGGAAGGGTCAACCAAGATTAAGAAATGTAAAGCAGGGTGATAGAATTGAACATGCTGATTATATTAAAGATAAAAATTTACAATTAGATTATGAATTTTATATCACAAATCAAATTATGAATCCAGTAAAACAAGTATTAGATTTAGAGATGGATAGTAAAGAAACAGAAAAACTATTTTCGAAATAAATTAATATTTATCATTATAAAATGATTGGAGGAATAGAATTACAAAAAATATATGAAGAATTTAAACTGGAAAGAATATTTAATTTAAGTATTACTGTGATAATTATCTTGTTAATTAGATCTTATATTGTTCAGAAAACTTATAATTTAATGTGGCCTAAGATAGTAAGGAATACTGGTGGAGATGATTCTAAATTTACTTCTTTAACATTCTATGAATCAATTATGGTAGTTTTATTATTTTCATTTTTGTTTAAGTCATGAATAAATATTTAATTTTAGAATTCTGCGAGAAAATTAATTAGTTTATTTTCTCTAAAATTTTTTTCTAAACTAAGGTATAAATAATATGGGAGGAGGATTAATGCAGCTTGTTGCTTATGGCGCTCAGGACATTTACCTTACGGGTAACCCGCAGATCACTTTCTTCAAGGTTGTCTACCGCAGACACACCAACTTCTCTATGGAGGCAATTGAGCAGACTATCAACGGAAACCCCGGTGCTTCTGCAAGATTGACCAGCATCATATCTCGCAATGGTGATTTAATTTCCAGAGTTTACCATGAACTAACTAGTCTTCCGTCTACTGGTTTAGTAAACATTGGTGCCAAATTATTTGATACCATTGAAGTTGAGATTGGTGGTCAGAAGATTGACAAGATCACCGGTAAGTGGATGGAAGTTTGGGCCGAGTTGACTGAGTCTAACCCCGGCTCTCTTATCGGTCAGACTTCTACTACTACTTCTACGGGGACGACATTCCAGAATATGTCCGGTATGGGCGGTGTCAAAGACAGTGCTACACCACAGACTCAGGTATTAGTTCCATTACCATTCTGGTTTTGCCGCAACCCTGGTCTTGCTTTGCCGTTGATTGCCCTACAGTATCACGAGGTTAAGCTTATTACTACTCTAAGTTCTGACGCCGCAAATGTCGATATGACAACTTGGGTTGATTACATCTACCTTGATACCGACGAGCGTCGTAGATTTGCTCAGGTAAGCCACGAATACCTCATTGAGCAGCTTCAGTATTACACTGACACGAAGGTTACGTTTGACCTAAACTTTAATCACCCGGTTAAGGAATTAATCTGGACTGCTTCTCAGAATGCTTCTGGTATTTTAGGTGACTTAAAATTCGGTGTCAGCTCTCTTGAAACTGTTAAGTTCCAGCTTAAATTAAACGGCCATGACAGATTTGCCGCGCGCTCGGGTAACTATTTCACTCGTGCCCAGGTATGGGAACATCACACTGGTCCTGGTGGTATTAATGCCACTGCCACTGCTGGCGGCAATGGTAATTTGAATGACACGATCGCTGTTTACTCTTTCGCCCTCAAGCCGGAAGAGCACCAGCCTTCTGGAACATGCAATTTCTCTCGTATTGATAATGCTCAGTTATTAGTTACTGGCACCGGCGCCACTGCTGATGAACTAACCATCTACGCTATTAACTACAATGTTCTCCGCATCATGTCGGGTATGGGTGGTCTCGCCTACTCGAACTAAATTCTAATACTTCTTTTTAAGATAAATAATTTCAATAAAATAATAAAAAAAATATTATTTTTGTTAATTTTCTTATATTTTTTTGTGTAGTAAAGTATAAAGTAATATGGGAGGTGGATTGATGCAACTTGTTGCTTATGGCGCTCAGGATATTTATCTCACAGGAAACCCGCAGATCACTTTCTTTAAGGTTGTGTATCGCCGACACACCAATTTCTCTATGGAAGCGATCCAGCAGACTTTTTCTGGGAGTCTTGGTGATGGTAAGAGACAAACGGCTACTATATCGAGAAATGGTGATTTAATTTACAGAATGTATTTCCAAGCTGTTTTGGCGGCTGGAGTAGACGCTGATGATGGCACTACTGTAAAATCTATTTTTGATAATCCTGGAGCAAGGATGATTAACACTGTTGAAATTGAAATTGGTGGACAATCGATTGATAGGCATACTGGAGACTGGATGGAAGTATGGGCCGAATTAACCGAAGAAAATGAAACATTAACAATAACTAACAGAGAAAATAGAGGAACTCTTTTCCAGAACATGTCCGGGATGGGTGGTGTTTCTCGTGGCAGAGAGGCTGGTTCAGGAACTAAAGAAGTATATGTACCGCTTCAATTCTGGTTTTGTCGTAATCCGGGTCTTGCTTTACCTCTTATTGCGCTTCAATATCATGAAGTGAAACTCATTGTAGAGTGGAATTCATTAACTAATAGCGCCCCCTTATCTTGTGATTTATACGTTGATTATATTTATTTAGATACAGATGAAAGAAGAAGATTTGCTCAGGTGTCTCATGAATACCTAATTGAACAACTTCAGTATCATTCTTTAGAAGATAGCACAGTAAATGAATTAAATTTCAATCATCCCGTAAAGGAATTGGTATGGACGGGCGATAATGTACCCGCAAATGCTTCTGGTTATTATGAGGGAAAATATAATGTTTCTGATGGTAATTATCATATAAAATTAAACGGTCATGATCGTTTTGAACCCAGACCGTATACATATTTTACACGCACACAAATATGGGAACATCATACAGGTCCTGGCGGTATAGGTGTCACCGTCAACTATCCTTTTACAACGGATTCTGACTTTAGAGACGTTGCGGCCAGCGATGATTCAATAGCAGTTTACTCTTTCGCACTCAAACCTGAAGAACACCAACCTTCAGGAACATGTAATTTCTCACGAATTGATAATGCTCAACTTATTGCGACAAATGCTAGTCTCCTTGGATCAATTTACGCTATTAACTACAATGTCCTCCGTATCATGTCGGGTATGGGTGGTCTCGCCTACTCGAACTAAATTCTAATACTTATTTTTAAAATAAATAATAATATTATTTTAGTTAATTTCACAGAAATTTTTTTGTATAGTAAAGTATAAAGTAATATGGGAGGTGGATTAATGCAACTTGTTGCTTATGGCGCTCAGGATATTTATCTCACGGGAAACCCGCAGATCACTTTCTTTAAGGTTGTGTATCGCCGACACACAAACTTCTCGATGGAAGCGATTCAGCAGACTTTTTCTGGGAGTCTTGGTGATGGTAAAAGACAAACGGCTACTATATCGAGAAATGGTGATTTAATTTATAGAATGTATTTCCAAGCAGAGCTCAAAACAAATGCTTCAAATTTAACTTATTTCCCCAATGCAGGTTCTTTTATGATAGACAATGTTGAAATCGAAATTGGTGGTCAAACAATTGATAAACATACTGGAGACTGGATGGAAGTATTTTCTGAATTAACAGAAAGAAATACTAGTGCTATTGTATCAGATGGTTCTTCAAATGGTGGAACTCTTTTTCAAAATATGTCTGGTATGGGTGGTGTGAATGCAGGTCAGCATTGGGCTAGTGCGGCGCCCCCTCTTCAGAATGACAGCTTCACGCGCACTGATTCTATATATGTACCTCTTCAATTCTGGTTTTGTCGCAATCCAGGTCTTGCTTTACCGCTCATTGCACTTCAATACCATGAAGTGAAACTCATTGTAGAGTGGAATTCTGTAGCCAATAGTGCGCCAACTTCATGTGATTTGTATGTTGATTATATTTACTTAGATACAGATGAAAGAAGAAGATTCGCTCAGGTATCTCATGAATACTTAATTGAACAGCTTCAGTATCATTCATTAGAATCTAGTACAGTAAATGAATTAAATTTTAATCATCCAGTAAAGGAATTAATATGGACCAATATTAAAGATGCAAGCTATCATTTTAAAACTTTGGTAGATACAAATTATAATATTAAATTGAATGGTCATGATCGGTTTGAATCGAGACCCAAGGCATACTTTACTCGAACTCAAATATGGCAACATCATACAGGGCCAGGTGGACTAGCAACGGATATATCGATCACCGATTACGCATCTTGTAATTTACGTGATACAATTGGTATTTATTCGTTTGCCCTTAAACCAGAAGAACATCAGCCATCCGGTACGTGTAATTTCTCACGTATAGATAATGCTCAATTAGTAACAGACCCCACTGCCCTTGAAGGTGGCACAATATACGCAGTCAACTACAATGTCCTTAGAATCATGTCTGGTATGGGTGGTCTTGCTTACTCTAACTAAACAAATGTTTTAAAATAAAGTTTAATAAATAAATTATATTAAGTTTAATTTTCAATGTTAATCTAAATAGTTTAACTTAGATTATTATAATTATCAATTATCGACGTTTTAGGTCTTTCATAGATATTCCTCTACGTCCCCGACGCCCTCTGCGAATGGGTGTGTTTAATTTCTCTGGTTCTACAGTAGGTTCTACTTCAGGTTCTACTTCAGGTTCTACTTCAGGTTCTACTTCAGGTTCTACAGTAGGTTCTACGGGATCAGGTTCTACAGGATCAGGTTCTACTTCAGATTCTACTTCAGGTTCTACAGTAGGTTCTACAGGATCAGGTTCTACAGGATCAGGTTCTACAGGATCAG
>CEUV01048317.1_pt1 | contig 28468 bp, 28 predicted proteins | sample 356401 | NCBI WGS metagenome assembly CEUV01 (sample SAMEA2622710, study PRJEB7988) | marine metagenome | isolation source: saline water (ENVO:00002010), including
CCTACGGACCCGGTTGAATAGTCTACATCGGCTGTATCTTTCGTTCTCGATGGATAAGATTGGGCTCCGCCAAATCCTCTAAAATTTTCTAATTTTTCTTTAGACTGGTTTCCCAATAAATACTGAATAGAATGAAAAACAGGAGCTGCATGCGGTTTTACTGCAACTCTATCTTCAGATTCTAAGACTTTAAAATATAAAGCAACCATAATTGAAATAATAGAAGCAGAAGAAGCTTGGTGACCACCAACTTTTAATCCATCTTGAGATTCTCTAATATTATTTGCATTATGTATCATCCATGCAGATAACCAGGATACTTTTTTCTCTAGATCTTTTAAAATACTTAAATCTTTATCAGATATCTTTTTAGAGTTTGAAATATTTTTAATTTTTTTATTAGCCATAACTTCCTCATAATAACCAATCTAATAATACCTAATAAAAAAATTTTTATATTGCAAAATTTGCTAAAAATATTATATATTTAGCAATAAAAATTAAATTTGAATTTATAATATGGTATAAAATTGTGTAAATATGGATTATATAGAATATAAATTACTTAATTCTTTACAAAAAAATGCTCGTTTAACCAACCTTGAGTTAGCAAAACAAGTAGGATTATCTGCGTCACCATGCCTGAGAAGAGTTAAATCATTAGAAGAGTCAGGAGTAATTACAGGATATTCTGCAATAATTAACCAAAATAAAGTGCATTTATCCGTCAATGTATTTGTCCAAGTTTCTCTAGAAAGACAATCAGAAGAGAGATTACAAATATTTGAAGAAAAAATTATGGAATATAGAGAAGTTATGGAAGCATACTTAATGACAGGCGAGGCGGATTATTTGTTAAGAATCGTCGTTAAAGACTTACAAGCATATGAAAAATTTTTAAAAAATAACCTCACCAAAATTAAAGGAATAGCAAGTATTAGATCTTACTTCTCATTAAAACAAGTTACAAGAAAATATAACTTGCCTATTGTTAATCCTAAAAACATAAAATGATAAAAACTGATAAATCACAATATAATTTAATACTAAATAAAACTTCTACTTATTATATAGAGCGATCAGCTTCCAATAGCTTCGATCTAATGCTTAAAGCAGGTAAAAAATTAGCAAACCAAATATTTATTAATTATAAAAAGCGAAAAACATTAATAATTTGCGGCATTGGCGGCAATGGAGGAGATGGTTTTATAGTAGCCCAAGAGTTATTGAATAAAAAATGGGATATAGATGTAGTTATAATAGGTGATAAAAATTTAATAAAAGGAGATGCTCTTAAAGCATTAAATCAATTAAAAATTAAACCAAAAAATTTTGAAGATATTGATTTAAATAAGATTAGTTTATTTGTAGATGCATTATTTGGAATAGGCTTGTCTCGCAAAATTAATAATAAAGCAATAAAAATATTAAAAACAATAGATAAGCATAAGGCACCTGTAGTAGGTGTAGATATTCCAAGTGGAATAGACTCCAATTCAGGACAAATACTTGGATATGCTCCATATTGTGATTTAGTAATTACTTTTTCCACTCTTAAATATGGGCATATACTAGTTCCAGGATCAGAGAGATATAATAAAATTAAAGTTGAAAATATTGGAATAAAAAAACCTATTATTAATAGTATTACGCCTAAAATATATATTAATAATCCTTCTCTATGGTTTAAAAGTATTCAATGGCCAAAAATTGATGATCACAAATATTCAAGAGGCTATAGTTTAATAGTAGGTGGCTCGAGAAATATGACCGGAGCCGGAAGACTAGCAGCAATATCTGCCCAAAGAGCTGGAAGCGGAATAGTTTGTGTTGCATCTGAAAAAGAAGCAGAACAAATTTATTTCACAACATTAATATCTCAGATAGTAAAAAGTTATAAAAATATTAAAGAATTTGATGAAATTATTTCAGACAAAAGAATTGATTCATTTTTGATAGGACCTGGACTAAATATAAACCAATACTCAATCAATAAGATAAAATCTTTATTTAAAACTAATAAGAATATAGTATTAGATGCTGGAGCTATTTCTAATTTTCAAGGAAAATTAAATACTTTAAAGAATATAATATATGGAAAAAACGCAGTTATAACTCCTCATGAAGGAGAACTAAGATCTATAATGCCAAACCTTAAAGGCAATTGTATTGATAAAGCTCTTAAAGCTGCCTCTGAGTTAAACTGTATAGTTGTTTTAAAAGGCGCGACAACAGTAATTGCCTCTCCTGATAATAAAGCTATAGTTAATCGTGCTGGAGCAAAATGGTTAGCGACAGCCGGAAGCGGTGATGTTTTAGCAGGAATTATATGTGGAACATTATCAAATAAGATGGATAGCTTCTCAGCTTCTGCCTTTGGCGTCTGGATGCATTCAGAAATTGGTAATTATCTAGGGCCAGGTTTAGTAGCAGAAGATATACCAGAAAATATGAATTTAATATTTAAAAAACTATTAAAAACAACTATATAAAATAAAATATTAAAATTCTATCTGTAGTCTGGCTCCAATAGAATTAAAATCCTCACTAAGAGGACCAGTTGAGTCTGTATGCAGAATATTAAACATAGTTTTAGTGAAAGAAGTCATATACCAATTAATTCCTAATGTATAAGAGTATGCATTTCCTCCATCTATATCTTTATCACTTAAATCAATTTGACTTGCTCGTAAAGCAACTTCCCAAGCCCCTATTCCACCTTCCATAATCGAAATTTTTGGTTTTAAACGCCAAAATTGAGCAAAATATGAATTATAATTTCTAGCATCATCCGTAAGCATGTATCCTGCCTGTATGAATCCGCCAGTAAATTGAGGATTTTCTTGAGTTTTTCTATTTACTCCTAGAATACCCCATTCACTCTGTAAAGAAATTGGTCCCTCCACCATAGCAAACTCATAACCAAGATAATGATAATTATCTAAATCAGTTATAATGCCTGTATCTACTATAAAGTCTCCACTTACAGCTGTTTCACCTTTTGATCTAAAACGAAGAGTAGAATCCCTCAATCCGTTAGTAAATGTATTACTAGAATTTGCAGACCTATAGTAGCCCGTTACTCCTAAATGAAGAGCTTTAAAACGCTCTTTATAAGGCTGCCATGCATATCTTCCATGCACTCCCATTCCCTCATCATCCGTGCTAGAGTTTTTATATGGTTCTCCATAGAAACCAAAACGCAAATAATAATCATCGCCTCTATAAGTAGCAGCAGCTCCCATAGCAGGTGAACCAGCGCCATAAATAAATGTTGCTTGAGGCATAGCAGCCTCCATGAACTGTCGTTGTGATGAGAAATTTGATGCATCAAGACCTACTGAATTTCCAAATAGGCCGACAAATAGCCACCAAGGCTTAAAACCTCTATATATTGCCATAGACGCTCTTAATCCGTCATGAGGATTATCTCCGCTATCGGCATAATCATATGATAAAAACCATATCCAATCTTTTTCAGAAACACCTGCTAAGGTAAGGCCGGCCCTCCTAACTATAAAGCCATCAGATAAATCATTATTTGAATTATAGTTAGCTTGTTGATTGTAAACTGCAGACTCTAATTGAATTAAACCCATGATTCCTGCTGAATACTTTCCATCTGCAGATCTTAATTGCGGTAAAGGGCCGAAAAAAGCAGTTTCTGGATTATATTTTTTATTTTTAGAAGCTGATATTATATCATCAGTTTTGGAAGAAGAAGTTTCATTTTCATTTTTTTTGTCAGAATTAATAGAGGCATTATCTATTTCTGCATTAGGTAATACTTTTTTTAACTCTTCTATAATTATTTCTAATTGATCTATTCTCTTAGCCTGCTGATCAATTATTTCCTTTTGAACATCTAATTGCTTTTGAATATTTAAATCGTTCGCAAATGAATAGCTCATAAAAATAATTAAAATGCTTATTATTCTGCATAAAATAATCATTCGTATCTCCAAATTATTAAAATATGTATAATATTTTGTATCGATATTCAAATTACTATATTACATAGCAGATATTCATCTATAGGAAAAACTAATATTAATTATTGAATTTATGAATAATATAACTTGCAATAATAAAAAATTATGTTACAAGTTTATTTTTTTATAATAATTAGGAAAGAATTATGCATATCATGAATACAATAGTTAAAATATCAATAATATTATTTCTAGTATTTTCTCTAACAGTTAAGGCATTTAGTCAAGAGCAAATCGATGATATCGAAGTTATTGGAATATCCCCTTTACCAGGTATAGAAATTGATAGAAATAAAGTACCTAATGCCAGCCAGCGTTTAAAAGAAACAGATATGGATAATTCAACTGCAACTACAATTGTAGATATATTAGGAGAAAAATTAACTGGCGTAACAATTAAAGATGTTCAAAATAGTCCTTTTCAAAAAAATCTTGATTATAGGGGATTTACTGCTGCTCCACTATTAGGAGAATCTCAAGGTTTAGCTGTTTATTTAAATGGCACTAGAATTAATGAAGGGTTTGGTGACACTTTGCAATGGGAATTAGTTCCAGAAGCTGCATTAACTAATATAGATTTAATGAGTGCAAATCCTGTATTTGGATTAAATGCACTAGGAGGATCTTTAGCATTAACCACTAAAAAAGGTCTAGATTATCTTAATACAGACTCATCTATAGAAAATCACTTTGAGGTTGGTGGAGCTGATTGGGTTAATGGTAATATTGAATTAGGTGCAGGAACTGAAAACCAGGGCTTATATGTTGCCATGGAAAATTCTTATGATGGAGGATGGAGAGATAATAGTGCTGGCGATGTAAAAAGACTATTTGTTAATTATGGAATACTAGGTGATAATTTTGATTATGATTTTACCTTCATGAATGCAGACTCAAATTTAAATGGTAACGGTGTATCTCCTACAGAATTATTAAAAGTAAGAAGAGAATCTGTTTTTACTTGGCCTGATTTTACTAGTAATAAGGTTTATTTAGCGGCATCTAATGCAAATTTCTATCTTGAAGATGACTCAGCTATAAATACTTCTATCTACTATAGAAGATTAATAAGAGATACAATGAATGCTGATGAACTAGATGCTGAGGAATGTGCAGAAGATAATGAAACTCATGCTGAACAAATGGAAGATGATTTCGGTACTGCTGATGAGCCAATTTGTGGTGAAGCAGATGGAGATAATTACGAAGTATTAATTGATCAATATGGAAATGCTATTTCTAATAATGATTCTATAAGAAAATATGGTCTTTTAAATCATTCTTCCACTATGACTGTTACCTGGGGAGGGTCTGCCCAATATAATATTAATACAAACTATTTAGACAAAATGCATAATATTATTGTAGGCGCTTCAATAGACAAAACTCGAACCGCTTTTCACTCACGTGGAGAATTAGGACAACTTCATAATAATAGAACCGTTACTAATTTATTAAATACTGATGGTGGTCATATCACACTTGAGTCAATAAGGGAACATAGTGGTGCAAGTGGTGGAATGGAAGATGAGAATGAGAGAGGAGATGTTGGAAGTGCTCAATTAGCATCAAAAACAGACTATTATGGCATATATGTCAACGATTTATTTGACTATGATGACAAAACAACTGTTACCCTTTCTGCAAGAGCTAATTTAGCTTACGTCAAACTTTATGATCACTTGAAAACATCTTTTACTAGAACAGAAACTAATACAGGAAGTCATAGATATTTTAGAGTTAATCCAGCTATAGGAGTAACTCACAACTATAGCGAAAATCTAGCTTTTAGAGCATCCTATAAAGAAGCTAACAGAACGCCAGCTCCTGTGGAGCTCTCTTGTGCATCGCCTTCTGCTCCATGTAGATTACCCAATGCTTTTGTAGCTGATCCGCCATTAGAACAAGTAATCACAAAAGGAGTTGAATTTGGAGCAAAAGGAAAAATAGATAATCATTATTGGGAAGCTACATATTTTCACTTCATAAATTTTGATGATATTCAATTTGTAAGTACTGGCACAGGTAAGTCTTCTGGTTACTTTAAAAACTTTGGAGAAACACAAAGAAGAGGAGTAGAGCTAGCATTAAACTCTAAATTTAAAAATAGTATAGGAAACCTAAACTTATATTCAAATTATTCTTTTCTTCAAGCTACTTTTGAATCAGCCCATACATTACCAGCTGCTAACCATCCAGCCAGTGCCAATGACGTAGAAGCAGGAGACTATTTACCTGGTATGCCTGAACACACTTTCAAGACAGGGTTTAATCAAGAATTTTCTTCTATGTTAAATGTCGGACTTAATATGACTTATTCATCTGGAGTTTTCTTAAGAGGAGACGAGTCTAATCAATTAAAGAAGACAAATCCTTATATGGTTTTCAACGCGGATGCATCTTGGAAATTGAGTAAATCTTTTTCTTTCTTTGCAAGAGTAGATAATCTTTTAGACTCTAAATATGAAACCATGGGAGTACTTGGTGAGGCTGAAGCAGATGAAGTTAATGTCCCTATATCAGAATTAGGTGATACAGGAAGTGGAGAGACAGCTGTAGGACCTCTAGATCCAAGATTCTATTCGCCTGGAGCACCGCGCTCTTTCTTTATAGGGCTCAGGGTTCATTGGTAATATATTTTAATTAGTAATTTAAAGTTATTAATGTTAAAAAAGTATATTTATCATGGAAAAATATAATATAGATTTATTAGCATTAATTTTAAAAGGTGGCCCAGTAATGATTTTATTGTTGGGCTTATCTATTATATCTTTAACTATAATCATTATAAAAATAATTCAATTTTATAGATCAGATTTACATAATATTAAAAAAATTGACGCTGCTATGGAGATGATTGAGAAAAATAAATTATCTAATGCACAAAATTTATTAAATACTATTTATCATCCTGCTTCAAAAATAATACTAGTGACTATAGACTCTCAAAAACTCTCTGATACAGATAAAGAAAATAAAATTAGTATTGAAGCAGAAAAAGAACTTCGTAACCTAGAGTTTTTACTAAAACCTCTAGAAGTGATATCAAATATAGCCCCTCTTTTAGGGCTTCTTGGAACAGTAATAGGTATGATTACAGCATTTTCAAAATTAGAAGAATCTGGAAGCAGAGTTGATCCTGCTATATTAGCAGGAGGTATATGGGAAGCTCTTCTCACTACTGCTTTTGGCTTAATTGTTGCCATTCCTGCTCTAGCAGCGTTTTATTGGTTAGACGGAAGAGTCGATAATGTAAGAGAAGATATGCGACATCTTATAATTAAAACTAATATTTTGTTAAAAAATAAGAAATAATGGCACTTTTAACTAAAAAAAAGAAAAATATAGAAATTAATGTTGCTCCTTTAATAGATATAGTTTTCTTATTATTAATATTTTTCATGTTAACTAGTGAATTCACTGACTTTAAAACTATTGATATGATATCTCCCAATCAAAGTAGCACTAATATACAAAAAAATGATCAACCTATTATAATAAATTTATCAGAAGATGGATTAGTAGAAATTGATAAAATAGAGATTAAGTTAGAAGACTTATCAGAAACAATTCAAATGAAATTACTGAATTCTAATAATAAAAAAATTGTTATTTCAACACTAAATAAAACAAAAATAAATAATTTAATAATAGTAGTAGATACAATCAGAAGCTTGGGTATTGAAAATATTGCTTTAATTACAAAAGAAAAAAAATGAATATTCTAGAAAAAAGAATAAGAAAAAAAAGGTTACCAAACCTGGTCCCTCTAATTAATATTGTTTTTTTATTATTAATATTTTTTATGTTATCAGGAACACTTTCAAAAAAAGACTTATTTGAAGTTGAGCCACCGTCATCATATACTGCGTCAAATGCTGAATCTCCTGAAATAATTATTCTTATTTCATCTGATAATAAAATTTCTTTAGACGATAAAATTATATCTTCAAATGAATTAGAGGCTTATTTAACTTCCTTACTGAAGAAACAAAATATTGAAGAAGTTTTAATTAAGGCCGATGGCAATGCTTCTTCAGGAACACTATCACAGGTTATAAGAATTATTAGAAACACAGGCATTAAAAGAGCTGCTATAGTAACAAAAAGTATATTATAAAAATGAATAATCTATCGGTAGATAATAAAATTATTTTATTGAGTGCTTTAATTGCAATAGCATTTCATGCTTCATTAATACCAATAACCTCTATAATAAAATTAAATAAAATAGAGGAGATAGAGCCAAAAATTATTTTAGAGTTAATAAATGATATTAAAGAAGAAACTCCTGTTGTAAATAACATTACTCCTCCGGTAATTTCCCAACCAGAAAAAGTTTTAAAGCCAGCAAATATTGAAAATACAAAAAATAATAATATCAAGCCGGTAGAAAATACTACTACACCTATTCTTTTATCAGAAGACATAATTTTGCCAGATAATTTAAAGCCTATTATAAATAATAAAATTGATATTCCTAAAAATGTTAAAAATATTGATGCTAATTTATCACCTGATAATCTTCCAATAGTTAATAAACCCGAAAAAATTAAAGTAAATGAAAAACCAATTAAAGCTATAATTAAACCTAACTTGAATATTAATACGGAAACATTAAAACCAATTAAATTAAATGATAATTTAATTTCACAAAATATCAACTTGCCTAACAAACCTATAAAACAAGAAGTAATTATTGATAAAAATGTTGAAAAACTGTCAACTAATGAAATTAATACCTTGGAAAATTATAAAAATAACATTAGATCAATAATTCAATCCTTTGCGATTACTAACTACCCTAAAAAAGACCTCAGACGAAAAAATGAAGGAATTGTTCATATAATATTTAAACTTAAAGAAGATGGCAGTATTGATTCTATAAATACCGGACCAAATACTAAAGCTAATGATTCATTGATAAATGCTGCAATAGATTCTGTAAGAAAAAGTGCGCCATTTGAGCAAATAAGTTTACTAAAAAAAGAAAGAGAATTTGAAATAAATATTATATATAAAATTAATTAGATATAAGAATTTATTCTTGATTATAGTATTTTATACTATATGTTAAAAAAAATTACTTTGAGGTACAATGAAATTAAAATTTTCAATTACACTTATAATAATATTATTATCTAACTTAGCTTATGCTGAAATTACAGAAGATATGGAAAGAAGGGCGGAAGAAGCAGGTATAATAATAATGCGTGACCACGATGTAAAACGCACATATTATTGTAATGACCAATTTGCCAGAGAAACCCATATGAATATGCAAGTTGCTTATAGATATAGTCAAGTAGGAGATGTAGAAAAAGCCGCCCAATTAGAACTTATTGCAGCAAATAGAGGACTAGAAAGTGCGCAGGTATCTGTGGGGAAAAGGTATGTACACGGTAATGGTCTCGAGCAAAATATTGTTGAAGCCTATAAATTTTTTAAATTATCTGAAGATGAAACATCAAAGAACTTATACATTAAAGTTATAATGGAACATATGACTCAAGTGCAAATTGATGAAGCAGAAAAATTAGTCAAAAATTTTAAGGCGTCATACAAATAAAATTATTCATGAAATTTTGTAAAAATATTTAATTCTTCCCTTACTGTTCTTAGCTTATTTACCTCTGCACTTTGATCTTCATAACCTAAACTCATTCCACAATGAATAATATGATTATCCTCAATTTTAATAATTGGGGAAATAATTTTATGCATCTGTCCCCAAGCTGCTTGAGGGCAAGTATCTAATCCATACGCTCTAGCAGCTATACATATGTTTTGAATAAACATTCCATAATCTAACCAACTCATCCATCCTAAATCTTTTTCAATAGTAAAAATAAGTCCGACTGGAGCATTAAAAAAATTAAAATTTTGGACATGAAAAGATTTTGTTTTTTCATAATCACCTTTTTTAATATCCAATAATTCATATAGGTCCCATCCAACCTTTCTTCTTCTAGCTAAATATGGTTCACGAAAATTCTCCATGTAGTGAACTCTTTCATTCTTTTTATCAATATTTGGATCAAAAAATGCATCAGAAGCAGCCTTACAAACTTTATTTTTTGCAGCTCCAAGCAAAACATGAACATTCCAAGGCTGAATATTTGTTCCACTAGGTGCCCTTGCTGCCACATTCAATATATCTTTAATTATATCTTTACTAATTTCAGTAGGTAAAAATTTTCTTACTGATCTTCTAGATATAATTGCTCTTTTAACATCTTCATTCATATGCTCTATCATTTAAACTCCAAAATAAATATTGATTTTAAACTTTAAACTATTTTGTTATTAAATTATTTGCAACGTAATATATAAATTAGTTATTATATATTCTTGATAATAAATTTATGAATTTCTAAACATTAAGGAATATAATTATGCCATATATAAATATCACAGAAAAAGTAAATAATTCTGTTCATACAATATTTTTAAATAGGCCTGATAGATTAAATGCATGGACTGAAGACATGGCTATTGAAATCAAACAATCTATGGATAATGCATCAAAAAATGATGAAGTAAAAGTTATCATATTAACTGGAACAGGAAGAGGATTTTGTGCAGGAGCAGATATGGATTCATTAAATACAATTGATGCAGACGAAAGAGCAGATAAAAATTCTGAATCGCCTTACTCAGCATTTGATAGTTCTTGGCCCTTAGACTTCCAAAGAGCTCAAACATGGTTTCCTAGTGTTCCTAAGCCAATAATAGCTGCAATTAATGGGCCTGCTGCAGGACTAGGCTTAATACTATCAATGTGGTGTGACATAAGGTTTGCTTCTACATCAGCTGTTTTTTCTACAGCATTTAGTAAAAGAGGATTAATAGCTGAACATGGCTTAAGCTGGTTACTACCTCGTTTAGTAGGAATGGGACATGCCATGGATATGACTTTAACTGCACGAAAAATTACAGCTGAAGAAGCAGAAAAAATTGGTTTTGTAAATAAAACTTTTAGTGATGAAACTTTTATGGATGAAGTATATAAATATGCAGAAACCATGGCTAAAGAAGTTTCTCCCAGATCAATGAAAGTGATGAAAAAACAATTATGGCAAGGACTACTTCAGGGATTGGATGAAGCTGTTGGTATTGCAGATAATGATATGGTTGATAGTTTTGCAAGTGAAGATTTTAAAGAAGGAGTTGCTCATTTTATTGAAAAAAGAGCACCTAATTTTACTGGTAAATAATATAAAATAGGAACTAACTATGTCATTAAAAATTAGTATAATTTATGGCTCTACTAGAGATGGAAGACTAGGTATAAGATTTGCAAAATATTTAACAAAAGAATTTATTAATAGAGATATTAAAGCAGTATTAATTGATCCATTAGATATGAATATAGAGACCTTAACAAAAAGATACAATGATTACGATAAAGATACTGCTCCTAAGGAATTAGAAAATATACATCAAGAGCTAGATTCCTCTGATGCTTTCGTTATAGTAAGTGCAGAATATAATCATTTTATGCCTCCTGCTCTAGTAAATTTACTTAACCATTTTTATATTGAATATCAAAGAAAACCATCAGCAGTTGCAACTTATTCTGTATCACCTTTTGGAGGAGTAAGAGTTTCATCTCCCTTAAGGTCATTTTTAGCTCAATTAGGAATGCCTCCTATTTCTGCTATGATACATGCTCCTTTTGTTAATAAAAATTTTAATGATGATGGTGAACGAATATCTGATGATAAGGATGAACGTTATAAGGAATTTATAAAATTTGCTGAAGAAATAGAATGGTATGCAAATGCATTAAAAACTGCTAGAAACGCATAATGAAAAAAAGTTATATAATAGTTTTTTTGCTCCTGTTTTTAAATTGTTCTTTATTGAAAGCTGATGATAGTATTGATCTTCCTAAAACTATGGTATGGTCAACATATGGATTAGCTTCCTCTAGCTATCCTGAAGCCTCTGCTTTTGCCGATGCTTTAATGAAAAATTATAATGTAAGAGTAAGACTTAAACCTTCTGGTACTGGAATTGGAAGACTTCTCCCTCTAAAAAAGAAAAGAGTAAGTATAGCATTTTTAGGTAGTGAATCATTTTTTGCTAGCGAAGGTATTTATGATTTTGCTGCTAGAAACTGGGGGCCTCAAAATTTAAGAGTAATTCTTGCTAGGCCTAATACATTCGGTATAGCTGTTCCTGCAAATACTGATATTTATAAAATTGCAGACCTTAAAGGAAAAAGAGTAGCCTATACTACTGCAAATCCTTCTGTAAATGTAAAAGTAGAAGCTATTATGTCATTTGCTGATCTAACTTGGGATGATGTCACAAAAACAGTATTTCCTGCTTTTACTGCTTCTGTTAAAGCATTACAAACAGGCAAAGTAGATGCAGTGGGTGCAGTACCTAGTGGTCCAGGGGTTTATGAACTAGCCGCATCAAAAAAAGGAATAAGATGGTTAGATATGCCAAAAACAAATACAGAAGCATGGAATAAACTTCAAAATATAATTCCTTTTATGCATCCTGAAGTAGAAACTCTTGGCGCAGGTCTAAGTGAAGATAATTCCGTTGAATTAGGAGGTTACCGATACCCTACTCTCACTGTATACGCTGACACTAGTGAAGAAACTGTTTATAATTTTATTAAAGCTATAGACTTATCTTATGAATTATTTAAAAACATCACCCCTGTTATGTATCGATGGAAACTCGATTTAGCTGTAGGAACACCTGTAGATGCCCCTATTCATAAAGGAACTATAAAGTATTTAAAAGAAAAAAATCTATGGAGTGAAGAGGATGAAAAATGGAACAATCAAAGAATTGAAAGATTAAATACTTTATTAGAAGGGTGGGAAAAATTTCTTGCAAAAAATATAGAACTTACAGATGAAGATTTTCAGTCTAAATGGTTAGAAGAAAGAAAATTATTACTTGCAAAATTTCTCAAATAACAGTTTCCTAACACTAAAAGTTATTCCTAAATGGATAATTATAGTCCTAACTTTTTTAGGATGTGTAATAACTATTAACCAAATTTTTAATATAGGCATTTTGGGCTATAGGCCTGTTTCAAATAGTTACTTATATCTTCTATTAGGCATATTTCAGCCAATAGTTTTTCTTATGTTTCCTTTTAATGATAAGTATAAAGAAAAAATATTTTACCCAGATATTATTGCAGCAATAACTATATTCTTTATAGGTATTTATTTCTCTATTAATGCAGAGAATATCTTAATGTCTGGATGGGATATAGAAGCTCCTATTTTTCCTACAGTACTGAGTATTATTTTTATCATCTTATCTTTAGAAAGTTTAAGAAGAACAGGTGGATATTTCATATTTTCTATTGCCGTTTTCTTTACTTTATATCCTATCTTTGCCGATAAAATGCCTGGCGCCTTGTGGGGAAATACTTATACATTAATAGAAGCTGCTAGGGCACATAGTATGGGTTTAGATAGCTTAATTGGTATTCCGATGAAAGTAGCTGGAAGCCTTCTTATAGGATTTTTAATATACGGTGTTGTTTTATCTGAAACGGGTGGAGGAAAATTTTTCATAAATATTGCGGAGGCCCTTATGGGTAAAAAACGAGGTGGTCAAGCTAAAGTAGCTATACTAGCATCTGGTTTTTTTGGAATGTTATCAGGAAGTCCTACAAGTAATGTAATAACAAGCGGTTCTCTTACCATACCTGCAATGAAAAAAGCTGGATATTCCTCAAAATATGCTGCTGCAATTGAGGCATGTGCATCAACAGGCGGCGTATTAATGCCGCCTGTTATGGGAACAGTTGCTTTTATTATGGCCTCTTTTTTAAATGTTCCTTATTCAGAAATACTATATGCAGCCTTAATTCCAGGTATAGTATTTTATATAGCACTTATGATACAAATCGATCTCTACGCAGCTAAAAATAATTTAAAACCAATTAATATAGAAGATATTCCTTCATTAAGAAAAACAATTTTTAATGGATACTCATATATATTATCACTAATTTGTTTAATTTGGTTACTATTAGCTTTAAAACTAGAGAGTGAAGCGCCTTTCATAGCATCTTTATTATTATTAATAATAACTATCATTTCAAAAAATATCATATTTAGCTGGCAAAATTTATTCTTAAGAATAGGAGAAATAATTGGAAGAATAGTATCTTTACTATCAGGAATAGGAGTTATTATAGGCGCAATGTCATTAACGGGTGTAGGAACTTCTTTATCAAGAGAATTAGTTTTTGCCGCTGGTGGAGACATTTATATGATCTTAATCTTTGGGGCTTTGGCATCATTAGTTTTAGGAGTTGGTATGACAGTAAGTGCTTGTTATATCTTTCTAGCTATAGTTTTAGCTCCAGCTATTATAGAAGCTGGTGTTACACCGATAGCCGCTCACTTATACGTTTTGTATTGGGGTGTTCTATCGTTTATAACACCCCCTGTTGCTATAGCAGCTATTACAGCTTCTACAATATCTAAAAGTTCTGCATTAGAAACCGGAGTTTTATCTATGAGGTTAGGTTCAATCTTATTCTTTCTTCCTATTTTATTTGTATTTGACTCAGCAATGTTAATGAATGGTTCTATTATAGATATATTGATTTCTTTTATGACTGCAATTTTTGCAATAATATTAATTTCTGCAAGTTTTGAGAGTTATTTATATTTTTTTGGATTAATAAATAAATTTTATAGAATTTTAATTTTTATTTCTGGTTTTTTAATTCTACTTCCTATTTTTTATACTAAAATTATAGGATTAATAGTATTTTTCATTTCTATTAGCTTATTAATAATATATAAATACAAAAATAAAAAAATCCTAAATTAATAATGAATCGTAATATAATTAAAGGGGAACATAATGATTAAAGCATTCTACTATTCAAAAGCCTGGGCTATTTGGGCATATGGTGGTTTATCATTACTTATCCTTTCTTTGTGGTTACAAGTTCAATTTACAGTAGCGTTTAATAGTTGGTATGGAAGATTTTACAATTTATTACAAACTTCAGCCGATTATAAAGATAATCCTCAAGAGGGAATTGATCTTTTTTACGAAAATTTAACTTCTTTATCATACATCACTAATAACTTTACAGGAGATCCATCTTTTACGGTTTTAGCATTTCCTTACATAGTTATTGCAGTTTTTACTAGCTGGTTTACGAGTATTTATGGTTTAAGGTGGAGACAAGCTATAACTTTTAATTATATTCCAAGATGGAGGACAGTAGAAGTAGAAATTGAGGGTGCGAGTCAGAGAATTCAAGAAGACTGTAATAGGTTTGCCCGTATAGTAGAATCTCTAGGTTTGCAAATAGTTAGATCTATAATGACACTAATAGCTTTTATTCCAATTTTATGGGGCCTAAGTGATAAAGTCGCTATACCATTTTTACAAGGTATTAATGGGTCTCTTGTTTGGGTAGCACTAGTCGTTTCTGTTGGTGGTTTAATTATATCCTGGTTTGTAGGGTGGTTTCTTCCTGGTTTAGAATATAATAATCAAAAAGTTGAAGCAGCATTTAGAAAAGACTTAGTATTAGGCGAGGATGATAAAATAAACTACGCACAACCAGAAAAGTTATGGGAATTATTTTTAGGTATAAGATTTAATTATCAAAGATTATATCTTCATTATGGATACTTTAATGCATGGATGAATACTTATGACCAAATTATGATTGTAGTCCCCTATCTAGTTGTCGGACCAGGTTTATTTTCGGGAGCAATTTTATTAGGGACAGTAGTGCAAGTTAGTAATGCTTTCCAAAGAGTCCATGGAGGGTTTTCTTTATTCCTTCATAATTGGACTACTATAACTGAACTAAGGTCTATATGGAAAAGATTACACGAATTTGAAAGTAATCTAATTAAGTACGAAACAAAAGAAGAAAAAATTTAGTGTATAGCTTATAATGAAGGTGGAATAGTTTCTGAAACAGAACCTCTCATACTCATTTTCTTAAACCAATCATTCAATTCATCAGAGAATATATTATATGGTGAACTAGGGTTTCGTCTAATAGTGCCTATTAAAATAATCGCGCTAATATCAGCTAAGTTTAAAACTTTAGTATTAGGATTTGATAAAAAGGTAATATTACTTTCTATTACTTCCATTCCTCTTCTAACTTTTTTATCAAGTGCGTCTAACCAATCTGGTAATCTTGTATGCTCTTCTCTTCTATTTTCAATACTTAAATGTCGAAGAGAATCAATTATTTCATCTACTAAAGCATTTATTTTTAAGCAATTGATTTTTTTCCTATTCTCTTCTGGAATTATTGGAGTCTCATTTCCTATACTATCAAGATAATGCACAATAACTGTACTATCATATATGCTCTGACCATCATCTGTTATTAAAGTCGGTACACGCCCTGAAGGATTAACTTTTGTAATATTATTATCTGTAAATTTTTTTAAAGTTTTATCTTCAAATCCAATATTAGCATTTATAAGTTTTATACTACTTTCAATTCCTCTTTCAATAGCAGCAATCCTTACTTTTCTTACCCAAGGAGACCAATCAATACTATATAATTCCATTTTAATTCCTTATATTATTTCGGGATTTAAACAAGGCCCCTTTATAGCGGTTACTCCAGCTACTGTAGTCCTTCTAAATACCCTCCTATATTTATTCATATCATAAGGAATAGCTCTATGTAAAAGACATCTATTATCCCACATTACTAAATCACCTTTTTTCCATCTATGCTTATACTTAAAAACTGAATCTGAAACTATATCTACTAGTTTTTTATGTAAACATGCTCCTTGCTCCTGAGTCATTCCACCAATCTCATTCCCAGCATTAGCTGTAAAAAACAAAGACCTATCATTATTTCTTTCAGGATGTAATCTAATCAAAGGATGAGAAACAGGAGGAATATTTTCTTTTTCAAATTCACTAACAGGAGGAAGATTTGGGAACATTCTTCTGCCAAATTCATAATAATGGACCATATGCAAATATTCTAACTTATTTTTTAAGCCCTTTTCTAAATCTTTATATACTTTGAACATATTAACAAACTCAGTCTCTCCTCCATTTGCTTCATCAGGTAGCACTTCTATTCCATAAAGTAATGAAGCATATGAAGGTATAAACCTATAAGAGCTATCTGTATGCCACCTTTGATTGACTTTTTGAAAAATTACTTGCTCATCTTTATCAGTTAAATGCTTTCCATCAAGGTTTACATTAGCAACGTGGTATGTTTTTTGTGAATCTTTTGTTTTATCCGCCTCTGGATAAACTTCTAACTCACCAAAATTTTCAGTAAAAGATAATTGCTCTTCATCAGATAAATCTTGCTTTCTAAAAACTATTACATGGTTTTCATGAAATAAATCTTTTAAGACTTTGACGTCTTTTTCATTTAAGTTTTTGGATACATCAAGCCCTATCACCTCAATACCAAATTGATCTGAAATTTTATTAATTTGGAAATCTAACATAAATAGAACTTTATTTCCTAAAAAGAACTATCAAATAATCCTCCATCTAATAAAATATTTTGGCCAGTTATATATGCAGCTTGTTTACTACATAAAAATGCACAAGTTTCTCCAAACTCGTTAGGTGTTCCAAATCTCTTAGCAGGAATACTCGATGCCATTCTGTCTGCAACAATATTCTCACTTTCATTACCCATTTTTGCCATAGATGTAACACCTTGTCTTAATCTATCAGTATCAAAAAAACCAGGCAAAATATTATTTATAGTAATATTTTTATCAGCTATAGACCTTGCCACTCCAGATAAAAAAGCTGTTAATCCTGCTCTAGCTCCACTTGATAAATCTAATCCTACAACAGGTCTCTTTACTGATACAGAAGTAATATTAACTATTCTTCCAAATTCTCTTTTAATCATTCCATCTACTACAGATTTAACTAACTCTATTGGTGTAATCATATTCATATCTATACCCTCTATTATAGCATCTCTATCTATTTCACGAAAATCTCTAAATGGAGGACCTCCATTATTATTAACTAAGATATCTGGATCTGGACAAGCCGCTAATAATTTTTCTCTTCCCTCATTTGTTGAAACATCGCATGCTACGGCATTAATTTTAATATTAGGTGCCAACTCAGAAATTTCTTTTTTAGTATTTTCTAGAATACTTTCGTCCCTACCATTTAAAGTAATATTTACTCCATTAATGGCTAATGAATATGCACAAGCTTTTCCTAATCCTCTACTAGAAGCACAAATAATTGCTGATTTTCCTTTTATACCTAAGTCCATAATTTAATCCTTTCTATTTAACCAATCTGGTATTTCTAAATTTTTTGATTCTAAAAAATCAATATTATAAATTTTACTAGAATATCTAGTTCCATAATCACATAAAATTGTAGCAATAGTGTGCCCTGGCCCTAACAATTTTGCAAGCTTTACTGCTCCAGCAATATTTATACCAGATGATGGACCTAATGATAGTCCTTCGTTTTTTAGAAGATTAAATATAATTTTCAATGCTTCATTATCTTCAATTTGGAAAGAGTCATCTATTTTTGCTTGTCTAATATTAGCAGTAATTCTACTTTGTCCAATTCCTTCAGTTATTGAAGACCCTTCTGGACTTGCTTTACCAGTTTTAATCCACGAATACATACCAGAACCTAGAGGGTCTGCACAAATAATTTTAATATCTTTATTTTTTTGCTTCAAACCTATAGAAGTTCCGGCAAGAGTTCCTCCGGTTCCAACTGCTGCAACAAATCCATCTATATTGTTATTTGTTTGTTCCCAAAGCTCTAAAGAAGTACTTTCAATATGAGCTAACATATTTGCTTTATTATCAAATTGATTTGACCAAAATGCATTCTTTTCTAAAGAAACTTTTTCAGAATACCTTATATAATTTCCAGGATCAGAATAAGGCTTGGCTGGAACTAATAATAATTCACCACCTAAGTCTTTTATTGCAGACTGTTTTTCTAAACTTTGTGTTTCGGGCATTACTATCAAGGTTTTATATCCCAAAGCTTGCCCTATAACTGTTAACCCAATACCTGTATTACCTGCTGTGCCTTCTACTATTAGACCACCTTTTTCAATTAAACCTTTTTTTTCTGCATCTTTGATAATCCACAAAGCCGCTCTATCTTTTACAGATTGCCCTGGGTTTAAAAATTCAGCCTTACCTAATATATTACAGCCAGTTTCTTCAGAAACTTGTCTCAATTTTATTAAAGGTGTATTTCCTACTAATTTAGATATATTATCTATATAATTAACCATAGTTAAATTATATACTAAATATTATAAAAATATGAAGAGTAAAAATATTTTACTATTCTATATCAATATAAATACCTTCTTTAGTGAGATATTTACCATCCTTATAAAAAGTATTATTTTCACTTTCATATAAGATTTGTAACATTTTTGGAATACTAATATTATTTTCTTTACATTTATTTATAAAATTATTGGGGCCTATTTCATCTAACATTTCAAATGGACCTTTTGACCAAGCAAAACCCCAACGCATAGCCCTATCTATATTTAGTATATCATCAGCAATCTCAGGTATTAAATCTGCAGCGTATGCAAGTGTTGCGCCCATTACTTGCCATATATAATTACCTTGCTCTGTATCTTCAAGCATCATATTCAAATCACCATCAATAGATATCTTTTTAGCATCTCTCCATTCTAAATTACTTAAATCAAAAACTTCTTTTTTCTTTTCTCCATTATTAAGTTTTTGAATACGATAAAAACCACCACCAGTTTTTCTACCCAATTGTCCACTATCAAACATATTTTGCTCTTCTGTTGGTAAATTTACATATTTCAAACCTTGATCATCCTTAGGTAAATTTATTGCTAAGTTCTTTCCTACTGAATGCATTACATCAAGACCAATTAAATCCACCAAACCATATAAACCTGTAGGCGGAAGTCCTATTGGTCTAGACATTAGACTATCTATTTCTTCTTGTATTAAGCCTGCTTCTCTTGCTATTTTCCCTTGATGAAGACCCTTCAATATAAGAAAACAACCAATTCTATTACCTATAAAATTTACTGTATCTTTTGCATTTACGACGCCTTTATTCATAATATCCTGTAAGAATATTGAAAGACTGTTTAAAATTTCTGGCTTAGTTTTTTCTCCTGGTATTAATTCACATAATTTCATAACTTTTACAGGATTAAAAAAATGAGTAATACAAACATCTGATAATAATCTATCCGGCATATTTGCTGTTATATCTCTTAAAGGGATGCCAGACGTATTTGAACTAACTATGGAACCATCTTTTCTATACTTTTCAATCTTTTCAAAAATTTGGCGTTTTATATCTAATTTTTCAACTACTACTTCGCAAATCCAATCATAATTTTTAATTAGCTCAAAATCATTTTCAAATGTTCCAATTTCTACATTATTAATTTTTGTAGGATCACTTAACATTGGATTTCTCTCAGAGATCATACTATCTTTACCTTTTTGAGCAGCTTCATTGCTAATATCTAATAATAGAACCTTACAATCTTTATCTGCGGCTAAAGCTGCTATACCAGCTCCCATTGTTCCTGCACCTAAAACTGCTATAGAATTTATATTTGAATTCATTATATTCTCCATTATTAGAAATAATTAATTTAAAAATATATAAAATCTGATAAAACTTGTACTATAAATTTTAATAAAGGTTTAGTACACATGGCATCATCAAAGTTTTATAAATTTAATACATTAAGCCTACATGCGGGTCAAGAAGCAGATCCAAAAACTGGTTCTATGGCTGTCCCTATACATCAAACTACTTCCTATTTATTCGATAGTACGGATCATGCTTCATCACTATATAATCTAGAACAACCAGGACATATTTATTCTAGAATTTCAAATCCTACGGTCTCAGTTTTAGAAGAAAGAATGGCTGCGCTTGAGGGTGGTGTTGGAGCAGTGGCCACGGCAAGTGGCATGGCTGCATTTTTTCTCACAGTCGCTACTTTAATGGATAAAGGCAGTCATATAGTAGCTTCTAATGCAATTTATGGAGGAACACATAATATATTATCATATACTCTGCCTAGGTTTGGAATTGATACGACATTTGTTGACCCAACAAATGTTAATAATTTTAAAAAAGCTATTAAAGATAATACTAGGCTAATTTTTGCAGAAACGATTGGTAATCCAAATATAAATGTATTAGATATTGAAAATTTATCTAAAGTAGCCAACGAAGCCAAAATTCCATTCATGGTAGATAGCACTTTTACCACACCATATTTAATGCAACCCTTAAAACTAGGTGCTGATATAGTCATGCACTCTCTTACTAAATTTATTGCAGGCCATGGAATTGCAATAGGGGGCGTGGTTATAGATAGTGGAAAATTCAAGTGGGAAGAAACTGATAAGTTTCCTAACTTAACAGAACCCTATGCAGGTTATGATAATTTAATTTTTCAACAAGAGTTTGGATTACACGCTTTAATAATGAGAATGCGTGCTGAGGGCATGAAAGATTTTGGCGCATGTTTAAGTCCTATGAACGCTTTTCACATTCTTCAAGGAATTGAAACTCTTCCTGTTCGAATGGATAGACATGTAAAAAATGCAAAAGAAGTTGCTCAGTTCTTAAATGAGTCTGAAGATGTAGAATGGGTAAATTATCCAGGTTTAGAAAATAATAATTACTATAATTTATCACAAAAACTTTTACCTAAAGGTCCCGGAGCTATTCTAAGTTTTGGAATTAAAGGAGGAAAAGAGGCAGGCAGAAAGTTTATTGAAAATACTGTACTATCCTCTCATTTAGCAAATGTAGGTGATGCAAAAACTTTAGTTATACACCCTGCATCTACAACTCATCAACAAATGACTGATGATGAGTTAGAAAAATCAGGAGTTAAAGATAACTTAATAAGAATATCTGTAGGCTTAGAAGATATATCTGATATTATAAGTGATCTTAAAAATGCAATAAAAGCATCTCAAAGAGTCTAAAATGCAGATTAAAATTAATAATGATAATATAAATATTAGAACAGGCGGTTATCAAATTAATAATGATAATCCATATTTTCTGTTACTACACGGTGCTGGTATGGATGCTTCTGTATGGCAAATGCAAACTAGGTACTTAGCTAATAGAGGAGTTAATGTTTTAGCAATCGATTTACCTGGACATGGGTTATCTGAAGGAAAGTCTTTATCCTCTATTTCAGAAATGAGTGAATGGACTATTCAGTTGATTAATAAACTCGATATAGATTCTATAAGTATAGCAGGACATTCAATGGGCTCTTTAATAGCTATAGATATATGTAAGAATATTTCAAAAAAAATTAATAATGTAATTTTATTAGGAACGGCTTCCTTAATGCCAGTACATCCAGACTTGATAGATGCTGCTGAAAATAATCTAACGTTAGCTGCAAACTTAATTACTGATTGGAGCTTTGGAACAAAACAACATTTAGGGAATCATCCACTGCCTGGTTACTGGATGTTAGACTCATCTATTCAACTTATTACACAATCAAAAAAAAGAGTGCTAGCACAAGATTTAATAGCTTGTAATCAATATAAAGAAGCATTAACAGTTGCAAACAATATAGATAAAAAAGTTACTATTATTAGCGGAAGAGAAGATAAAATGACACCTGTAAAAAAAGCAAAAGAATTGCATGATGTTATTGATAATTCTGAGTTAATTATAATAGAAAATGTTGGGCATATGATGATGATTGAAAATCCTCTAAAAGTGACTAAAATAATGAATAATCTATTTTCATAAAAATGGAGAAGTTAATAATGACTAAATTATCTAAAATTATTTATCTCACTATTATATTTTTTTTAATAAATAGTTTTAGCTATGCTGCTTGTTTAAGCGAAAATAAAATAATAGAAATTATAAATGGTTTCCCAGATACACCAATTAAAGGTATTAACGGAGACATAACCTTAGATGAAGCATATTGCAGTCAAGAAAAATACGTCCAAGCATTAAAAAGTATAAATGGTCAAGTTATAGGTTATAAAGTAGGTTTTACAGGAAAAGATACACAAGAACGTTTCAAAATTAATACTCCAGCAACCGCCGTTCTCTTTGAGCATATGTTTATAAAGAATGGTTCTTCAATTGATAAAAACTTTGGTCATAGAACTTTAATCGAACCTGATTTAATGATGATAGTTAAAAATTCTGATATTATGAATGCAAAAAGCCCATTAGAAGCCTCAAATTATATCTCTTCAATTCACCCATTTATGGAACTTCCTGCATTACAAATTGCTAATGATGAACCCATGACTGGTGCCGTTATAGTTGCTATAAATATGGTAGCGACAAAAATGGTTATGGGACCAGGAGTTCTTATGCAATCAACTCCAGAATTTATTCAATCTCTTGCTACAATGGAAACTATTTTTGAAGATGAAAAAGGTAATATAATACAAAACTCACCAGGTTCTTCGTTAATGGGCAATCCTATGAATGTAGTTATGTGGTTAATTAAAGATTTTAATAAAAGAGGGATTACATTAAAAGCAGGAGATAGGATAAGCCTTGGTTCTGTAGGCAAATTATTTCCATTAAAAGAAGGAAATAAAACTTATACATATTCATTAAAAGGTATTTCTGAAATACCAGTAAAATCGCAGATAACCATTAATGAGTAGAATAGTATATTTAAATGGAAAATATTATAAAGAATCTGAAGCTAAAATATCTATATTTGACAGAGGTTTATTATTTGCAGATTCAGTATATGAAGTTACAGCAGTTATAGATAATAAACTCATAGACTTTCCATCCCACATAGAAAGACTCGAAAACTCATTAAATGAATTAGAAATAAAAAATATTTTTTCTTATGATTTACTTTTAAAAATGCATAAAGAGTTAGTTAATAAAAACAAATTTTCTAATAAAGAAGGTCTAATTTATATGCAAGTAAGTCGAGGCACCATTGAAAGAGATTTTCTAATAAAAGATAAAGATGTTACGCCAAATATTTTTGCTTTTACTCAAGAAAAAAAACTAACTGATGTTAATTATGAAACAAATGGTTTAGAGATAATTACTAGAAATGATTTAAGATGGCAGAGAAAAGATATAAAAACCACTCAGTTATTATTTGCTACTTTAATTAAAACTGAAGCACAGAAGTTAGGAGCAGATGATGCTTGGTTAATAGATTGCGATGGTTTTGTTAATGAAGGAACCTCAAATAATGCTTACATAATAGATAAGAATAATAATATAATTACAAGAAACTTATCAAATAAGCTGCTCCCAGGAATTACTCGTAAATCCATAATAGAAGTTGCAAAAAAATTAAAACTTTCTATTGAAGAAAGACCATTTACTGTCAAAGAAGCGCTTGAATCTAATGAAGCTTTTATATCATCAGCATCTACTTTGATAGCACCTGTTACAAAAATAGATAAAAATAATATTGGAAAAGGACAAATGGGTCCTATAACAGAAATTTTAAGAGAAACTTATATTAAAATAAGTAAAAATAATTCTATATAATTTTTATTATATATTTTTATTTAAACAAAGCTCTTAACCATATATAATATTTCAATATTTTTAGTTTGTAATAAAACTGTTATAATCATCTACTAATAAATACTATTATGGAAACGCTATGAAATTAAAATCTAAACCATTAAAAATATTAATATTTACTATATTCAAAAAGGCAGGATGCAATAAAGCAGAAGCTGAGAGAATTGCTGAATATCTTACAAAAGCAAGTTTAGTAGGCCATGATAGTCATGGTGTAATAAGAACACCAAGATATGTTGATATGATAAAAGATAACCATATTGTTACGAATGTTAAACCTAAAATTCTAATGGAAAGTAATAATTTTAGTATTGTAGATGGTTTAGATGGTTTTGGACAAACTGTAGGTCCTTTTGCCTGTAAATTAGGAATTAAGAAGGCAAAAAAATATGGCAATTCTATTATAGGTATAAAAAATTCAGGACACTTAGGAAGAATAGGAGATTTTTCTGAGATGGCAGCAGAAAAAGGAATTATATCTGTGCATTTTGTAAATAGTATTGCAGGTTTATTAGTTGCCCCATATGGCTCTTGGGAAAGAAGGTTTTCTACTAATCCATTCTCAGCAGGAGTACCTATTAAAAATAAAAAACCATTTATTTTAGATTTCGCAACTTCACTTGTAGCTGAAGGAAAAGCATATGTCGCTCATCAAGGAGGAAAGTCTATTCCTAAAAATGCATTAATTAATGATAAGGGAAATGATACGAATGATACTAGCGTAATATACGGAACCAAAGACCCAAATGCTAAAAGTTCTAGAGGTGGAACAGGTGCTTTTCAACCATTTGGATTACATAAAGGATCCGGTTTATCATTTTTATGCGAATTACTAGCAGGAGCTGTTACAGGAAGTGGTATGGGAAGAGATAATAAATCTCAGCCATTTAGGAACGGAATGTTCTCTATCTATTTAAACCCTTCTAAATATGTAAAAGGCAAAGAATATGATCAAGAAATAAAGAGATATATAAAATTTTTTAAATCTGCAGAACCTAATAAAGGCGTTAATCAAGTGCTTATGCCTGGAGAAAAAGAAATACATAATGAAAAAGACAGATTAAAAAATGGTATTCCTATGACTAAAATAACCTGGGATGCAATTAAGGATACGGCTATATCTCTAAAAATAGATAGTAAATTAATTAATAAATGCTTATGAAGTATAAATACATAAGAATGGAAGTAAGATGTCCGAGGTTTTAGACTTCTTCTCTAAGAGAAGATCTGTTACAGCAAAAAGAATGAGTGAAGGAAATGTCCTAGAGGAACATTTACAGTTAATTCTTAATGCTGGTTTAAGAGTACCTGATCATGGTGGAGTTAAACCATGGAAAATTTCTGTAATAAAAGGCCAAAGAAGAAAAATATTTGATGAGAAAATTATCCTTAACGAATTTTTAAAAGATAATAATAATGCTTCAGAAGAATTAATTAAAATGGAATCCTCAAGGTTTCAGCGCGCTCATACGGTAATTGCAATTTTATCAACTCCTGAACTTGACCATAAAATACCGGAATGGGAACAAGTTTTATCTGCAGGAGCTGTCTGTACAACAATTTTATATGCTGCTCAAGCGTTAGGCTATGCTGCACAATGGGTAACAGAGTGGTATGCCTATAATAAAAATATTATTGAAGAATTAGGAGGAGATCCTATGAAAGATAAAATTGCAGGATTTATATATATTGGCTCAAAAAATAAAGATCCAAAAGAGAGAACTAGGCCTAATAAAGACGATTACGTAAGTTACTATTAATAAATTAAGGAAATATTATGACCATAAAATATTTGAAAAAAGGAAAAAATGATAATGATAGAGCACTGGAAGATGCAAGTGTTAGTGAAACAGTTAAAAAAACTTTAAAGATGATAAAAGAAGGCGGAGATAAAGCGGTAAGAGAGCTTTCAGAAAAGTTTGATAACTACTCACCAAAATCCTTTAAACTTAGTTTATCTGAAATTAATGATTTAATAGATAAAGTACCTGCTAGAGATCTAGAAGATATAAAATTTGCTCAAGAACAAATTAGAAATTTTGCTCAAGCACAACGAGACTCAATGCAAGATATTGAAATAGAAACAATGCCTGGCGTAATTTTAGGTCACAAAAATATTCCGGTTCAGTCTGTAGGTTGTTATGTTCCTGGCGGAAAATTTCCAATGGTAGCTTCTGCTCATATGTCAATCGTTACTGCTAATGTAGCAAAAGTTCCAAGAATTATTGCCTCAACGCCACCTTTTAAGGGTAAACCTAATCCTGCGGTAATTGCAGCTATGCACTTAGGCGGCGCTCATGAAATATATATATTAGGTGGTATACAGGCTGTAGGGGCTATGGCATTAGGAACTGATACGATATCTCCTGTAGATATGCTAGTGGGGCCTGGCAATGCATTCGTTGCGGAAGCTAAAAGACAACTATTTGGTGAAGTAGGAATTGATTTGTTTGCAGGTCCGACAGAAACTATGGTTATAGCAGATAAAACTGTTGACGCTGAACTCTGCGCGACAGATTTACTAGGACAAGCAGAACACGGCTATAATTCTCCTGCAATATTAATAACTAATGATGAAAAACTTGCAAAAAATACGATAGAAGAGATAAAAAGAATTTTAACCATTTTACCAACTGCTGAAACAGCCTCCATTAGTTGGAAAGATTATGGCGAAGTCATTTTATGTGATACATACGAAGAGATGTTAGAAGTTGCTAATAATATTTCATCAGAACATGTTCAAGTTATGACCTCCAAAGATGATTGGTTTTTAGATAATATGCATTCTTATGGAGCATTATTTTTAGGGCCAAGAACTAATGTATCTAATGGAGATAAAGTAATTGGGACTAATCATACATTACCTACAAAAAGAGCAGGACGTTACACTGGTGGCCTTTGGGTAGGTAAATTTCTTAAAACACATAGCTATCAAAAAATAACCTCTGATGATGCAGCCGTTAAAATTGGTAAATATTGTTCAAGACTTTCTATGTTAGAATCATTTATTGGACATGCTGAACAAGCTAATATTAGAATTAGACGATACGGAGGACAAAATATACCATATGGCAAAGCTGCAGAATAAATGATTGAATTGCCGACTACTCCTTCTTTTAGATTAGATAATCGTGAAGCACTTGTGACTGGTTCTTATGGAAGTATAGGCCTAGGTTGTAGTGTAGCTCTAGCTGAAGCTGGTGCAAATGTAACCATCTCTGGAAAAAATAATAATAAACTAAATGAGGTAGTTGAAGCCTTAAGTAAGAAAGGCTTTTCAGTACAGAAATTATTACTGGACATATCTGATATTAATTCTGTAAGGAAAATAATAGATAGAAAAGGACCATTTGAAATATTAGTTAATAGTGCAGGAATAGCTAAGCATTCAAAATCCTTAGATACAAAGCAAAATGATTATAATAAAGTTATGAATATCAATACTAAATCTGCATATTTTTTAACACAAGCTGTTGCTAAAGGATTAATAAAAAATAATAAGCCAGGTTCTTTAATAAATATTTCATCTCAGATGGGTCATGTTGGAGGAATTGATAGAGCCGTATATTCAGCATCAAAGCATGCTATGGAAGGATTTACAAAATCAATGGCAATAGAATTTGGCAAACATAAAATTAGAGTAAATACAATCTGTCCAACTTTTATTAAATCTAATTTAACAAGCAAAAGTCTTAAAGATGAAAAAATAAGAAAATGGATAAATAGTAATATTAAGTTGAATAGACTAGCAGAAGTAAATGATATTATGGGTGCAGTAATATTTTTATCCTCAGATGCATCTAATATGATTACAGGCTCTTCTTTAATGATAGATGGTGGTTGGACTGCAGGATAAGATTAATAATGGTGAGCCCTACAGGATTCGAACCTGTGACAAG
>CEUV01154812.1_pt1 | contig 28463 bp, 18 predicted proteins | sample 356401 | NCBI WGS metagenome assembly CEUV01 (sample SAMEA2622710, study PRJEB7988) | marine metagenome | isolation source: saline water (ENVO:00002010), including
GGTGCTGCGACCACAGGTGCTGAAGCAACAGATTGTGCCGATGGCGTCGCATATTCCTCTCCCTGTATTCCGCCATGCAGGTTATTTTCACCGTCGACATATGCAACGAGTTTATTCTTCAAGACACGTAACTCAAGATTCGAGGTGCCCGCTTGTGATTGATTCCAAGCAAGCAACTTTGCCTTGTCGATTCTATCTCCGGTGTAATCGTATTTTCTAACGAGTGAAAGACCGATTTGGCTACCGAAACCAGCGGCAAATCGCATTCCATACTTCAGATTTGGATAATCTCCACCCTTGGACAGGTTGAGATTTCCTAATTCTGGGTCAACCTCTTTATGGTTGGCAATCGGTGGAATCCTGCCGGTCAACAAACCGTAGAACATCGATGCATCTTCAATTCCGACGCCCATTGGGTGACCGGTGAATCCTTTGGTGTTTGCAATTACCAACGCGTCTGCACTTTGGCCAAATGTATCACGCAATGCCTTGACCTCTGCTTGGGCAGAACCACCTCTCGCTGGAGTGTAGGTTTCATGAGAGAAGAATACGGTGTCAGGAGCCATTTGGTGTCTATCAAGACCCCATTGCTCTTCCATTTCAGTGACGAATTCGTTTACGGTTTGTGCTACGTGGTCGACATCTAAACGAGTGCCGTGATATGCTGAATTCGAAATTCTGCTGCCGAGAATTTCCGCCATCGGTTGAACACCTCTAGCAGCAGCCTCAGACTTCCTCTCAACAACGAATGCTGCTGCACCCATACCGAGAATCAATCCATTTCTTCTCTTGTCGAAAGGCAAAGCGGTTTCTTCAACCACATTGTGAGTCGATGCTGCCCCACTAGCAGCAAATCCTGCACCGATCCATTCCCACAAATCATCGCCAGTGACGTCGTCTGCAGAGATGATTACCACTCTGTCACATCTGTCATTTGATAGCCAATCCTCTGCAACGCCGAATGCCGCAGTTGCTGAGGCACATGCTAGGTTGATTGTGGTGTTCGGCCCTCTAATCCCCACATGCTGTGCGAATTGTGAATGACCCATGTTTAGAATTTGGAATAGATACCTTCTGTCGAATCTACCCTCTCCATCGTCGCCGTTCATATTTGCATGCTTCGCTGCCATCTGGTGTCCAGCGAAACAAGATGCGAATACGATACCGGTTCTGTCTCTGTATGCTGCAGGCATTTGCCAGGAGCGGATTAATCTCAACCCACCCTTGCCAACCTGCTCAACAGGTGTAAGAGGAATTCCTGCATCCTTGAGTGCAATCAATCCAGACGCACAAGCTAACTGAGTTGTGATATCCCATGCTGCAGCAATCTTTGCTTCGACTCCAAACTCCTCTTCTGGGTCGAATGAAGACATGACGCCCGCCAATTGTGGAATGTCGCCGAATTCTTTTGCAGCCTCCATTCCTACGCTACCATCTCTACCTTTGATTAAGCGAACTAAATTCTTGTCCAGCAGTCTCTGTTTGTATTCATCGCTTACCTCAGAAATGCAAGTCTCTCCTCGAACTAATTTCTCAAAGTTGCCTTCATCGAATACTCTCTCTCCACCTGGTAAACCTAGCGAAATACCGGTAACCACGTATGGGTCGACTGCTCTGTCATCCAATTTGGTGACTCGTGCCTTGCTCTGTGTACTTGGAGCGGAGGTAATCCACCTTGTGATGTCACTAGGTGTTTTTGCTACTGTTATGTCCCAATCAGGGTCAGTACTACATCTCGCATGAACTGTTGTGATTACACTTTGAATTTGGTCATCGCTCATACCTAGAACCGCACGCATGTCGACATTCCCTTGACAGAACTTGGCAGGGTAACCCGTTTGCGCAGCAATCAGTTCTCCCACTAGAGCTTTCTTTGCTGCGTCTGGGTCAACATAAGTATCACTAGATTTTACAACGGTTTGGGTTACAACTTCTCCACCCTTTGAGGGGAGGGGCTTACTCCTCTCCCTTAGTGGCGTTGCAGGTTTACTTGAACCACCCTTAGCCTCGATTGGCCCAGCACGGAATGCTTCGGTCAGATGCGGGCTATTGCGGCCTGGCCAATTAGGTGGGCGACCTGCTAATGCTAGTGTTCCTAGTGCGGATAGGAAGGTCGCTATTCCTCCTGCCTTTGGATGATTTGTCATTACTGGAATCGCTTGCTTTCCTTCCAAAATTTGTGAGGCGAATACCGTTAGAGCTCTTTTTGGACCAACCTCCAAAAAGACCCTTGCTCCTGCATCGTACATCGAATTGATTTGTGAAGTCCATTCTACGCTCGATGCCATCTGAGGTGCAAGTTTTGACAGCACAGCAGTCTTTGAGTCTCCACCGTCATCCATTGGATACCAGCCGCCATCGACGTTACTGGTGATAGGAATCTTCGGCCAATTGATTTGAAGTCCTTCGAGGAATCTTCGAAGTGGTTCGTTTGCAGGAGCCACGATTCTTGAGTGGAAAGCGTGACTAGTTGCCAATGCAACGGTTTGGAAACCTTCTGATTCAAACCTTGACATCGCTGCTTTGACAGGTTCTGTTTCACCAGCAATCACCGTCATCTTTGGAGAGTTCTTGTTCGCTGCAATGACGTATCCGTCTACTTCTTCGATGATTTCTGCAATTCTCTCGTAAGGAGCAGTAACACTTGCCATCAATCCCTTGTCGTCTATCTCCACGCTTCCCATTTCAGTTCCACGTGCAGCGGCTGCTCTTAGAGCGCCATCCATATCCAAGATTCCTGCACTCATCAGAGCAGCATATTCTCCAAGACTGTGGCCTGCAACCATGTCCGGTTGGTGTCCGTGGGCATTGAGTGCTGCCTCAATTGCAAGGTCTGCAGTTAGCATTGCAGGTTGAGTATATTCTGTCTGCTTAAGTTTGTATTCGGCTTCTTTTTTCTCCTCATCGGTGAGGTTTTCACGAAGTACGAATGAGGAAAGTGTTTCTCCATCTAGAACGTCGACCATAGTCACGTCTGCTTTTGCCCAAACTTCTCCAACTCCAGAGTACCTTCCGGACAAATCGTTTGTCATGCCAACATATTGACTGCCTTGGCCCGGATACATGTGGGCGACCTTTGCCCCGGATGGCATTGCTGGTTGGTCGCTAATGAGAATACCTTGGCTCATCAAGAAGCCCCATTTCCCAGCATCATCCATCGCTTTGAGAGCGAGGTCCTTCCGCTTGTTGAATTCAGCCCAAGAGGTTGCACTGATCGCCATTCTTACAGAATCGCTAACGTCGAAAGACCAGTGCCCAGGTAATGTGAATGAGAGCCGGATTCCCTTCGGGTCATCATCAAAATTAGGACCAGTGAATGAAATTGCAGACAACTTAGATTTGACTGCATCAACCGATTCTCCAGACAAAAGTAGCAAACCGCCCTCTATCGCCTTAAGTTCATCATGTGTCAATGACGGCTTGGAAGAACTGGATGTTGAAACGCCTGCATATGCCTCCCATCTACCGCTCCACTCCTCGACAATTTCTGCGTGATAATCCGGAACGTATTCTTCGAGAGTTACGTGGAAATTGGTTCCACCAAACCCGAATGCGGATATTCCCGCCCTCCTCGGGTTTGATTCTGGCTTTGCCCAATCTAGAGCTTTTGTTGGCACAAAGAATGGAATCTCATTCCATTCAACAGTTGGATTGGGAGTTACGAAACCTGCGCTTGGCGGTATTGTTGCGTAATAAACAGCGTTACAGGCTTTCATTATGCCCGCGATTCCGGCGGCTGCTTTCAAGTGCCCAATTTGACTCTTGACTGAGCCAACTGCGATATGGTCGCCGCCGTCTAAGCCCTTCCAAAGCAAGGAAAGAGTAGACAATTCTGTTGCATCGCCAACCTTGGTTGAAGTTCCATGCGCTTCAACAAGTTCTACGGTTGAAGGATCGTAACCAGCCTGAGCGTATGCCCGACTGACCGCTTGAACCTGTCCTCTTTGACTAGGCGCAGTAATTCCCTTTCCTCTTCCATCTGATGAACCTCCTACGCCTCTGATTACCGCTTTGATATCGTCGCCATCACCAATTGCATCCGATAAGCGCTTTAGCAGTAGAACGCCCGCTCCTTCGCCCATAACGAAGCCATTTGCTCGAGCATCGAACGGTGTAGAGTGTGAAGGTGAAAGGGCCCCAATTGCACTAAACTTAGCATAGGTTGGAGCTTCCATACAGCGGTCGGTTGCTCCAGCAAGCATAGTATCGACTTGCCTAGTTTGCAATAATCTACAGGCATCCAGTAAAGCAGCCATTGATGATGCACATGCTGCATCAGTAGAGTAATTTGGACCTTGCAGGTCGAGAAGGTTGGCAACTCTTCCACTTACGACATTGGCCAATTCTCCTGGCATTGTGTCTTCATCTATGCGAGGTGTGCCCTCACACATTTTCTCAACCATAGCGTCGGCTTGTTCTGGTGTCGCTCCGTTGTCGATTGCGATTTGACGCATTTCTGCGCTGTAGACTCTGATATTGGATTCAGAACGATTTTCTCCACCCAGTGCATTAGCGAAAATTACGCCAGTACGCGCTCTGTCTAGCGTTTTCCCTCCTTCCCCATAACCTGCGTTATCGATTGCATCTGCTGAGACAGTTACCGCCCAAAGTTGGCAGGGGTCGATTTGGGGAAGAGTACCTGGAGGCTGTCTCCATCTTCTCCAATCGAACTCATACCCTTCGACAAAGCCTCCAATTTTCGAGTATGTCTTGCCTTCAGTTACATTTCCGGGGGCACCATTCTCCCAGTAAATGTCTGGATCCCAACGGTCCTTTGATACCTCTTTAATCGAGACATGTGCGTCGATTATGTTCTGCCAAAATTCCTCAATAGAGGTTGCATCAGGCATTAATGCGGCCATACCGATTACCGCAATCGGTTCGAAAGGTGCTTGGTTCAAACCATCAACTTGCTTTCCGTCCGCTGTAGTAACCGACATGAAATCACTCACCCATTATACTCGATGGTACCATCGTAATCGAATACCCTGCATCAACATGGATACACTGTCCAGTGACGCCTGAGGAAAGAGGACTTGCAAGCCAAGTCGTGCACCCTGCAACGTCTGATTGTGTGACATTGCGACGCAGTGGAGAATTTGCTGCGACGTGGTCCAAGATATTGTCAAAGCCGGGAATACCGCTAGCTGCGATTGTTCTTATTGGGCCGCTAGAAATCGAATTTACTCGGTGTCCTTCTGGCCCGAGGTGGCAAGCCAATTCTCTTGTCCAACACTCTAGGGCCGCTTTTGCCATACTCATGATTCCATAAGATGGAACGTGCCTAGTTGATGCAGCGTAAGTTAGCGTGATTGTCGAGGACCCAGGATTAAGGTATGGCAATGCGAACTTCAGACAACGCTGAAGTGAGTTCGCAGATATGGTATATGCAGTGTTGATGCTTTCGTCATCGACAAACAAAATCGGCCTATCGAAACATTCTCTCGGTGCAAATCCAATTGCATGAATCATGATGTCTGCTTTCAGACCAGGATTTTCCTTACTGAATGCATCGAAGAATTCCTTCGTGTCTGCATCTGATGCAACATCTAGAGGATAGAATCCTGCGATTGCAGGAAGTTTGTCTTTGAGTTGGAAAACTCTTGACATGAATCTCTTCTGATAACCGAGGTATAGTGTCACCCCAGCCTCTGCGAGACTCTTACAAATCGCCCATGCGATTGAGTCTTCGCTCGCCACTCCAAAAACAAATGCAACTTTACCTTGTAAACCAAGCATCTTTGGCACCTACCCTTAGGGTAGGTGTCACCCTTGCCATTACGCCTATGACTGTTTTCATCAAAAAACAGGGTACAGAGCCTATTGGGCAGGTATTTGTGATTTTTCGATTTGCGGCTTAAAGATCCTCAAAATCAAAATCATCATCTAAATCATCCAAGTCATCGAAATCTAGGTCGTCATCAAACTCTTCAGCGATTTGCTCCTCGGAGATTCCCGCTTTCTTCCTAGCCTTGCGACCTGATTTGTTTGCCTTCCTTTCAGCCTTGGCAACCCTCTTTGCTTCCTTCGCTGCAATTTTCTGCTTTCCAGCTTTCTTGGTAAGCCTTGAAATGATTACAAGAAGGAAGATTACGGCAATCAATCCACCTACACCCATTGCAATTATTGCAACGCTGTCTTCGCTCATGGAACCGATATCGTCGAGGCCAATTGAGCCCCCGCCGCCACTTGATGCTGCAACATTGACTCTGATTGAGACCTCGCTAGGCTCTGCATCAAGGTCCAGACTTGAGAAAGCTCTGAGGTCGACCTGAACTGAGATTTCGCTTGAAGCCTCGTCAGGTGCTTGCAAAATGATGTCCCCTTGGTCAGAGGATGAGCCCGGGTTTACTGTTGCTCTAAAGAAAGGATCTGAGACAAATTTGAAACCTGCATCTTCCAATTCCTGAAGGTTAACAATTTGAACTTCTAAGTTGTCGATTCTGTTTCCATCATTAAAGATTGTAAATTGAATTGCTGCCTCTTCGCCAACCTCGATATTTCTGGCAGATGGGTTTGAGACTTCCAAGTCCATTCTAGAGTATGGCAATGAGTTCACAGTACCTGCAATTTGGCCGGTTGAATTCATCTGACCCCATGGAACCATCACCGGCTCCATGCCCCAACTTGTAACACGACCTGTGATTGTGAAATCCTCGGTGGTTACAGCGATTCGAGGTGATGCTGCGAAGACTGCACTGAATGGCATTTCTTCACCTGCAGCGACTTGTTCAAATGAATCGTCTGAAAGTGTTAATGAGAAGTCGTTTCCTTCTACATCACTCTCCAGGCTGATATCTTGAGCAAAGGAACCAGTGTTTTTCACAGTGCATGAAACAGATACCGGTTGATTTTGTTCAGGATGGACATTGATGTTGATTGTAGACTGGTCGCAGTCAATCTCAATACCTATAGGCGCACCCTGCGCTTCAACGTTGGTTGGAACTAGTAAAAACAACATTAGAACAGAGATGAATAACGCTCTTTTCATGTTTCCACCACTCTTTGCGATAATGAACAAGGTCATGAAGTCTTGGTTAAATCGAACCATATATTCTCTCAGGTAAGTCAACGTGTGTGTTGTACAGGACTTCCTCGTCCAATCCTGCCTCAAGAAGTTGTCTTGTCCGCTTCGGCACGGTTTTAGGACCGAGAACTGCACCTGGTCTTCTTGGGTCATCCATATAGTCGGTTTCGAGCATGAAACCGTGCGATGAAGACTCAAAAGTACTCATTAATTCCTCGATTGAACCACTACCTGCTAGAACGCTGGGAGTTAATCCGTGCGTGTATGATTCGTCCACTCGTGGCGGCGCATAGTGCCTGACCAATTTTTCTCTTGCCAAACCTGCTCTGTCAGCCATTTGTGCTAACTCACCATACGTTAGGTCTGACTCCCCTTCGACGTGAAGTTGCAGTGGGATGTTTTCCCTTGCTGCTAACTCCATGGTTTCTTGTAGCAATATGTTTGAGCGGTTCCAAATTTCATCTGATACTGGCCAATGAGGCCTACCAACTTCTCCAATTCCATGAGCTAAACCCTCGTGGACAAAATGCAATGCAGTCTCTATGCTATCCCAATAATTCTCTTCGGCCCTATCTCCAAGCGACTCAAATTGATGAGCAAATGCAGCAGGATGTGGCCCTAAAATTACTCTGACTCCAAGTCCTAAATCTCGCACTTCTTGCGCCATAGCAATAGTGTCTGCGTAAGTATCTGAATGACCTTGTCTTGTTACCGGAGGTGAAGCGAAATCTGGACAGTGAACCAATACTAGATGGGTTCCACCAACCCGTTGGAAGTCTCTTGCTGCATCCAAGAAACGACCGTCTCTGTTTAGATGAAAATGGTCGTCTAGGATTGGCCCTTTCCAATCCATGCCATCACACCTTGAACGATTTTTTGTCTGCGAACTTAGATTTCCAATGTACTGCAGACATTGCTACCATGTTCGGGTGTCTAGCATTTAGAGCAACGGTTCTTCCAGTAGGCCAAATCAGTAGCTCCAAATCGTGCCTCGTGTCGTTTAACCTTAGGCATCCAAGTCTTTCATCAATAGATGAAGTGCCACTTCCCAGGTTCATCCTTACATTTTCTATTGGAATAGGCTCTCCAAAGTCGAATGATGCTACAATAGGACCGAGTTCGGTCACAAGCCCCGAATCATCTCTACCCATTCTAAGGAGCATTTCTTTGGCAGCAGCACGTGCAGCCTCAATTCGATGAGTTCCATGAACAACGATTCTTCCTTCGGAATCAATAATCAGTGTTGCGCGCGGCCTGTCTAGCATCTTAATTATGACATCACCGTTAACCACTCCACCTAGTCTTTCGACGGCTTCCTCTAGGTCTACTCTGGGTGTTGGAGTGAATCTTGCGAGCAAGTTCTCTACACGAACCTCGATGTTATTTGCACCAGCCATAATCACTCCTCCTCTTGAGGCGATGAAGCGCCAAGCAATGAACTCTCTGCATCAGGTAACGCTTTCAAAGCGGATAACATAGATGCCCTCCATGCCTGTTGAATAGGTACAAGCAGAACCGCATCGTCCCCATGTACATCTCTAAGACTCGATAAAGCACCACGTAGTCGTGAAGCGAATCTGAGATCCTTTTGTTGATTCAATTCCTCAACTGAATTTTCTCGGTTCAATGTCCACCAAGTTGCTGCAAGAGCACTCGCTGCTTGTAGGCCGTCAGGCTCTCTAGATGGTTGCTCTACCACGTGCTTTCGCATGCGCTTGATTCCTTTTCTCCATCGCCTTGATGTGAAAATTATCTTTGCTAATTTTAGTGGCCTAGTCATCGCTTTAGCTTCTTTACCCAAGAACTCTGCCCATTCTTCGTCATCCATATCAGGTTCGATGAAGTATATTGGGCGATCGTGGTTAACCGCTGCTTTGTGAAGCCTTCTTGGTTCCGGGTCTGGAAATCTTCCTACTTGTAATCCTTCAACGCCGTAGGCGAGCATTTCGAGATAAAGTCCATCCAAACCTCCGTTGAGAATTGCGCTGTCCAAATTGATTCCAGAGTCTTCAGCCTCTGCTTTTTCTTCTTCAGCCCAAACATCTACTTCCTCGCTGGAGCCCATAATTCCCAAACCGTGCCAATTTAGGCGTGGCCTCATTGCATTAGGCAAAACCACAGTTGGTAAGACACCGTGCAGCACAATCGTGCCGCCTTCGGGGTCCTTCCAGTGGATATCGTCCCAGTCAAGATTCATAGTGAATCACTGATTGTTGTTTACCCAATCTCTCAGGCTATCGATATCCCAACCTTGGTCAAAGTAACCTTGGATGGTTGCTTGGTCCCATTGCGGGAATTCAGCCATAGCTGCAGCCATGGTTGGATCAACGCTTGCTGCCGGCGGCCCAGCGGATGGAGGTCCTGCTCTTGGCAGGTCAACTACCGCTTTGTCGACCTCTTCCTCGTACTCGTATTCATACTCGTAAGTGCCGTCAGAGGAACCTCTTCTAGCGAGTACAACGACTACCAGCAGAAGTATCAGAATAAGAGTGCTTAATCCAATAACTATCAGCATACCAGAGCCGGACAAGAATCCGCCATCGTCAGATGCTTCAGCCACGTTGAATGATTTGGAGAATTCTGAGCCGTTCCACAAAGGCATGTTTGATTCTGCATCTACTATGATGAAGTACATACCACTGGTTGGATTTCCAAATACCTCAAGGTCTGTAACGAAGATATTCTCCGTTGTACCCATTGCGATTTCATCGGTCGTGAAGGTTAACTCAGTTGTTGGGAATCCACCATCCTTAACCGACTGAATCTCAAGAGTGATGTTACCATCTTTGGTTCCATCATTCTTCAGAGTGATTTCTAACTCTGGCGTATCTCCGACTTCTGGGCTCTTTGGTGTCATTCTAACGTCTATGACCTTGAATGATGCTTCTTCGTAAACGAGTCTGTATTCAGAGTTGTGAATTGGGTCGCTAGAATAAATTCCGCTTACTCCCTCAATACCATCTAATCCGACAGTAGGACCGCCTGCTTCAATTTCCCATCCAGCAGAGTCTCTACCCTCAATCCACAACACGATGTCGATTCCAGTAAGTTGGGACTGAGTTGGGCTGATAGGGTCAGGCCACAGATCTACACAGTTTGCGCTAACTAGGTAGTCTCCACCCTGGATCTTCAAATCGAGTGGAGCTGATAGTGGGTTTATGCCGAACTTCTGACCATATACCGGCCAAGTCTGATTGGTGTCAGCATCTACGTAATATGACCACATTAGGTTGACTTCACCAGCAATTAGTGCTGCATTCTCTTCGATAACTGCCTCTACGCTCACACAGTTAAGGGCAGAAGATGGCATAGTGTTGCCAAAGACTTCTCCGTTCAATCCAGAACTTGCTTCCCATGAATCATCATCGATTTCTGGTTGGCTTGCGTCGACCTTAATCTTGAACGAGCCACAACCATTTGCACTATTTCCATCACAGATTTGTGCGGTTGTGTCTGTTGCACCATCAGGTAGGTTCACAAGCCTAAATGTGTAGGTATACTCGTTGTTTATTGGTGGAGCTGTGATGTTAATTGCAAACGCTCCTCCATCGATAGTATGTAGGGTTGGTCCATCTGTCTTTGAGCCATCTGCACCACCAGCTGGGTATGCGAAGTATCCCTTACTACCATCCATCATTGCTTCTTGACGTGTAATTTCAACAGTAAATTCACCTTCAGGCAGAACATACACTCCGAAGTTAATTCCGTCAACATAGGCGTATTGTCCCTCCATCAGAATTGTATCACTTGGGAAAACGAAAGCGACTTCAACATCTTGCGAATATGGGTAATCCATATCTGTGAATGAAGGAGTAATTCCGTTTCTGAAATCGAGTTGGATTCCATCACTGTATACCCAGCGCTGCTTGTGTCTGCCACCGCTTTCACTCATCAGGGATGGGTCTCTGTCCATATCCTTGATTCTGAGTTGTGGAATCATGGTCCCTCCACCGATTCCTATAATGTCCCAGTTCATTCTGATTGGTAAGTCTAGATAGAACTCATCTTCGAATGGATCAATCAAACGACCGCCATCCATTCTGAGGACCTGTGGACCATCGCTGTCATCGCCTGCTTCAATGATTTCAATGTCATCAGATTCAGTCCATGCTGTTTCGTTTCTTGGCGAGTAGTAAACAACCATGTCATCTGGACCTAGGTCGATTTGGAAATAGTTGATATCTCTCCATCCGTTTTCATCTGTAGCTTCCACGATTAGATGGTACTGGTTACCAGCGTACATTGTCATGTTCCAAGGTCCTTGGTAGAAAGGTGCACCTTCGCTTGGATTGTGAAGGCGATTTCTATCTGAATCTTCAATGAAGAAATTTCTGATGTTTGGAGTCTTTGCATCCATTGAAACATATGTGACCAAATCATTGTCGAAGCCTGCCATTCCACCATCGATTGGGTTTCCACCGATGTCGGTTCCCTCAACATAGATGCTTACCTTGCCTGGTGGATCTTGTCCCTTGTTTGCGTCATCGCTGAAGGTTCCAGTGTAATTTGCAGTAGGTAGGTTACCATCGCTGTACAGTGTCAAAATTGCATACTCATCTGGGTCTGCGATTCCGTCCATGTCAGCATCGTGGTCATACTCGACCCAGTAGTACATGTCTAGACTTGTTGGAGGCTCAGGTATGTCCTGAGCAAGAACTCTAACCTTCTGCTGAGCGTTTGGAAGAACCCACGTGTCGTCGACTAGGTTTCTCCAATTCGACCAAATCGACTGGTCGAAGTTAGATGCCTTCAGAACAGAGATATTGATTAGCGTAGGAGAGTAAGTGTCGATTGATAGATTGAAAGGAATCGCACAATCAGAATCTGCAACTATTGGTGCAGGAGGACACAAAGTATCTCCGCCTTCATATCCGTCAATCATGAAGCGATATGTTGCTTGACCTGCTGCTGTTGAGCCAAGGTCGACATCCCAGTCAAAGTTGCCCCCAATCACGCCAGATTTGTTCGAAATTTCAATCCATTCTGATACAACTGTACCGTTTACAGTTTGCACGTCCCAGCGCTGTAGAGACAAATTGTAGGCTGTTGGATCTGGAGCAACATCCAGTCCTTCAAGTCTGATACTTCCCATCAGGTTGATATTTTGGTTTGATGTTGCTGCAGTCAAATCTTGTAAGTCACCTGCATCATTTCTCAACTCAAATGCGGAAATCAAAGCATCGTTTTCAATAGCATTTCCATTTGCTGGAGCGAGAACAACTGCGCCCGGCAAACCGTTAACTCCGTTGTCCGCAATCAAATTTGCATACATTCTCAGTTCAGGAGTATCTTCCCATGCAGTGTTCACTCTGAATCTCCAGGTAACATGCATTTCGTCTCCAACCTCGGTGTAGGAAGAGGATTCCATTGTAACTAAGTTGTCTGGATCATACGCTTCATTGAATAGTGAAAGTTCTGAGAAAGACAACTCGACTAAACCACTGGATGATTCCATCCTCAGCCTTGCCTCTGCAAATGCCGCATTTGTAGAGGAGTCAATGCTGTGAACTGACTTAACTTCGATAATGTCACCATTAGGGTACAGACCGGTTGGGTTACCGGTGATGGAAATAGAAGAATCATATCCGGATGCAGTGGTAATTGCGAGGTCAGAAAGCATAACTGCTCCTCCCGAGCCACCACTAAGTGCAATTGGTACAGCAACTTGTGCACCACTACCCAATGCAATACCCTGATTCAACTCTCTGTCGAAGTTTGCTGCAGCTCCGAGTGTTGTTTCCCATTCGTACACAATGTCGAGGTTTCCGACGCTTACATGTGTACCACTAGATGCATTTTGGTTTGAAACCTTGAACTGGAAAGTTGCCCATTCGTTACCATACGCATCAATGTATGATGCTTGTAGTAACGGGTTGTTCATGAGTGAATTAATTGCATCCTTGAATGCGATTCTTGGATACATTGTCTCGTGTGCCAGCAAGGACTGATTTGGCATAGTACCTAGAGCGACAACTTGACCGCTTGCCACAAGTGAAAGGTCGAATGCACCCGCTGTATTGTCGTATAGAATTACGTCTGCTAGGTTGATTTCCGAACCAATTGGTAACATGAACCCAGCACCTGTCGCTTCACCGTTGATATTCAGAGTTAGCGTTGAACTGTCCATGCCATAGTTGACACCATCTACCGCTCCTGCCCAGAAGGTTGTTTGGCGCCCGAATGCACCGAATGCTGGTTCATTCATTCCCCACTCAACATCGCCATCGTTAGCAATATCGATTTCAACTCCTGTGGAACTGTGACCGAATTCTAGATCAAACCACAACTCTGACATATCACATGGATTCTCGTAGAACAAAATTGACGAGAAGCCGAATATTGGGCTATCAGGCACCCACTTTTGTCCAACGGTTACGTTTTGGATTGTCTCGTCTCGAAGAGTCAACTCGATTGTTGCGGTCTCTGCACAATTGTCTATTACCACCGGTGTAACTGCAACTATTGGCTGAGAGAACTTAGTTCTTGGAATAGGCGGGTTGAAAGAGTAATCCAAAACTGATGGCTCGTAAATTATTGGTTCAGCACCTCCTTGAGAATACCAAACACCGTCAATTATGGATGGACTGCTGATAATGTTAGTATCATTGAGACCGGTTCCGATTCTGGTTCCGATTGTGATACCATGCAGAACTGCAGTGGACAGCTTGTACTGCCCGGTGTCGAAATCAAATCGCAAGTCGATTACAGGATATTCAGAGGCATCGATGCCCCACAGTTCGATAATTGGCCCTTCAAGGTTGGTTACTTGATTTCCGTCTCTATCCATGACAACTTCAGTTGTTCCGCCTCTCAGAGCAGTAACCGTTAGAGAGTTGGTTGGCGTAGTTTCTTGTTCTAATGTTAGGACACCATATCCATCAGGGAAACCCGGATTTGGATTCTGCTTTGGAGTGAATCCCTTCACTGTCATCCATCCGGACTGAGGAAGTGGGTTACCCATTCGGAAATCATCGATAAACCAACCTGGCATTGTTGAGTTTTCAGGGGCACCTGTTCCAGAATTGTGCTTCATTACGAACTTCATTTGGACATATTTTCCTGCGTGAGCTTGTAGGTTTACTGCCATGTCTGCCCAACCGTCAGGGTTTAGAGTCGGGTGAGTTGATTCTCCACCTAGAGCATAATCATTACCTGATAGCGCATCGCAAGATTGAATCTTACCATTTCCGAATCCGATTGGATACAAGCCATTCACATAACCTACTCCGGAAGAATTAGCAATGTCGAAAGGTACGTAACTCCATGAGGACAACTGGTCTACAGGGGGGAAATTACTAGGTGATGATGAGTTTCTAACCATCATGTAGCCACAGTCGTGGTAGGTGTTAGTTGGGTTCGTACCAGGGTTGGTTTGTGTCCAATGCATGCCGTGCCAACTAGAGAAACGAGCAATGAAAGCACCTGGGTCGACTTCCATAGCAGGGGTTACCAAACTCGTTGAGTAAGCCCCATTGTCGTCGGTTGTGTAATCATTATCGAAATCGTACATGTTTGTGCCCCAACACTCGTTACCAGTGTTACAATTGTCATTGAGAACTGATCCGTCCCCTAGAGTTCCATGTTCCCAACCAGGAGATGTCATCAGTGGAGGAGAGGTTGCATCACTGAATCCACCGTTTGTTCTTTCAAAATCTGTGGAGTAGCCACCACTAACTAGACTCACAGTGTCTTCTGTGTAAGTGAAATCGCTTTGTGTAGAGAATTCAGTTTGTTGGTTATTGTAGAATGGATCCCAAACGTATTGTGCGCTGTCAGAGTTGATTGTTGTGTAGGTTTCATGGGTAGCCATGTCGGTTGAAATCTTCACACTAGCACTTGTCACAGTGTCACCTGATGGAAGATTTACTGTTCCGTCTACTATGTTTGTATAATCTGGACCGTCTCTGACTTCGACAGTTACCTCACTTTCTCCACCACTGAATGTGCTAACATTTGCTGCTCCAGCCATGGGTGAAATAATCATCAAAACTGAGAATACCAAAGCGGTAATTGCACTCTTATTGTCTTTCATTGGGCTACCCTCTTTGCCTACGGAGGCAAGTTCGGCATAAAAGACCGACGGGAGTGTGAGCAAACGGGTTCCCCCCTTTAGGGGGGGACCCGAATGGTTCACAAATTTACAACTCTTAATTGTGAATAACAATCCTTAGCAAGGTGCTGCAAGCCACCCACCCTCTCTTCAGACCTCTCGAGCCACTCTTTGTTTGCTACGGTCGTTGGCTTACTTGGACCAAGGGCGTCGCAAATCTCAGGACCTTCACTAATCTCTAAGGTCCCAATATTCCTTGCCATCGTCATTATATCCACTTTATCGAATGCTAATAGTGGTCGAAGAGGTATGAGGTCTGATGCTATCTCAATCCCACCAAGGTTACCCAAAGTTTGGCTGGATACTTGCCCTAGATTTTCACCCGTGAGCAAATGTGTTGCTTCTATTTCGTGACCTCTGATTGTTGCTATGGAACTGAACAGTCTCTTCATGTGTATGAAATATTCAGTGTGATTCCACTTTTCAGTGAACAATGCTAACTTTTCAGCAACAGGTACAACCACTAACTCTCTTGACAAATTTTCACGGGCTGCATCTCCAAGCGATCCTTCAAAATCTAGCAAATATCGAAGTAGGTCAATCGTTTTCTGTTCAGGGCCTGGACCAGTGATGGGTTCTTGCGATGCATGAACTGGATATATTTTCCAACCTTTCATCAACATGCGAGCAACCGCAACAGGAGAATCGATTCCACCGCTAACAAGTGCGACGCATACTCCCGACATGATTACCTCGTGAAATCGGCAACACATCAATTCATAGGATAGGATGGGTATATTGCACATGGATTGAAGATGGGTAGGTATGTAGGAGTATACATGGAACCCTTCAGTACTGAACCTGTGACCCTTATCGAAGAGGTATTTCCTCAAGACACAAATGCCTACAACACATTGTTTGGAGGTAGATTGCTGTCCCTTATGGACAAGGCCGCAGGTATTGTGTGCGCTAAATTCGCACACAGAGAATTCGTAACAATATCAATCGATACGCTGGAATTCAAGGCTCCAGCAAGACAGGGAGATTTGATTGAAGTAACCGCAAAAATCGTTTTCACCTCAAACAGGACTGCGTGTGCAAGAGTCACAGCATGGGCAATGAACAAATCTGATTGGTCCAAGACAGAAATTTGTGATGGTTACTTTTTCATGGTTGCAATAGATTCAATGATGCGCCCGATACCTATACCACAATTCACTCCAGTTTCTGATGAAGAAAAGGAAGATTGGATTGCAGCTAAGGCTATTAGGGATCACATGATTTCTCAGAAGAAGAAGAAGTGATTCAATCGTCAATTCTTGGAATTGATTCGACGTTTTCAGACCTCTTCTTTTCCGTGCTTACACAATCTGAGAAACTTGTTGGAATATCAGGCTTAGGAGCGATGTGCGACAACATGTGGTCCAGTTGTTCATCGCTAACGCTGCCACCATTGCTCTTTGCGAGATTTTGAATCGATTCTGCTACCTGGGACTGACGACTGCTCTCAGACTGTAATCTAAGTGAATCTGTGGTTCTGGAGCGACCACGGAAAATTCGCTTTGAAATTCTGCTCGCTCTACCTAAGGTCGGACTAACTAACTCAGCGATTACAGAACGGCCGCGTAATGATGCAGTGGTTGACTTTCTCACCCGCAATCGGTTTGTTTTGGGTTTAGCAACCAATTTACTCATCTTTGGATAGCGCTCCCTCGGACTTTCAATCTCCTCAGGGATAATCTCTGCTTCAAGAGGGACATCTCTCCTTGCGGATGCGACAAGAGATGGGAATTCCTCTTTCTCTTCAGCAGGTTGGAGTGGTGTGTCCGGAGATGAGAACATGTCAGGTGTTGAGTGCGGCACGTGTGCGCCATTAGCTCCAACGAAGGAAGGAAGGAATTCGCTTGGAAGAGGAGTTGGTTGTGGTTGCGTTTGTTGGTTGAAAGAGTGCGTTTGCCCATTTTGATTCAACATTCCATATGATGGCATCCCGGTAGGGGTTGCTCGATGGACTTGGTTGTATACCGGTTGCTGTTGCGGCTCTTGCCACCCATTTTGCATCACTTGGTTTCTCTGAGTGAACAAGTTGGCTTTCGAGCGAGCGAGCAGACCTTCTGAAATCTGTGGATCTTCGATTACCTCTTCTTCCCACCCGGGTATATCCAAGTCGTTGATTACAGTGGCTGGACTTTCAAGTTCAGCATCAAGAATTTCTTCATCCATCTCCATTGTATCGATGAAGTGGTTTATCACTGCAGAAGGGAACAATTCAACCGGTTCAGGAATCGCTTCAAGTTCATCGCTATTGGCCGAGCGAGGATAGTCAGAATCGCTAACTATGTTATCTACACTCGCTTTTGCAGCCTCAATGGACATACCCTCCTGTAGTCTTTTTATCAGTGCGCAGAGCCTCATTATCGACAAGTCCGGACCGAACACAACGTGGCAGTCATCCGCATTTGTATCAATAATCAAAGTTGGCTGCTTAGTGAAATAGTGAGCTGCAGATAGTACAATTCCAGCAGCGCCAAGAAGTGCCTGAATCTTTCCTGTCACTCCTCGCCAAGCGACCCAAATGAGAATTAAACCAACAACTGCGAGCCACCCAGGCACAAGATTTGTGTCATGATGGTGAACTCTCTTAATCGCATTCAAACGAATGTCAAGAGCGTGTCCATTTCGAGACTCAAATGAGACCTGGTTCTCGTTTAAGGTCGCCCTGACCTTACCGCGAACTCCGCCCAGCGACAACGAGCGGAATTTTATCCCCACTCCATTGACACCGAGCCCCTCTGGCCTCGTGTCCATACGCATCCCGAACCAGCGAAGTGGAACCCGAGGTTATGAACCCACCGTTTTCCCCTCCTATGGAGGGGCCAATATTCGAGGTGTCTCATGATAGCCGAGACAACTTTGCACTTCCCATAATTCTAGGCTTAGAATCAAGTTGTGCTAACAGAACAACTGGAGGATTTTCCTTCCTGATGAATAATGGCGAATCCCAAGCAACTTCAAGGCCCGAGTCAATTGATTCTACCCTTCCAACAACAAATTGGAGGTCCACGCTGGCGTGTACGACATCACCAACAGCCAAAACTCTCTTTTGGAAAGGAGAAACGCTAAGTTCGATTGAGCTCTTTTCGTGCTTTTCAAGACATAGTGGAATTGAGATTCCCTTGTTCTTATCTTCGACTGCAGGATGAGTTACTAGTGAGCCGCCAGTTAGGTGCTCTTCCTTTGTGTTCCTCAATGCGATTCCAACACGGTCTCCAGCGACTGCTTGCTCGACGTCATCGTCCATGACCTGAAGACTCTTGACAGTGCCAGGACCTTCTGCTGGCAAAAGATGTAACTCATCGTGTACAGATACTGAACCGGATTGGACATACCCAATCGCTACTAAACCGATACCTTTCACATTGAAGTGTTGGTCGATTGGAACAACCAACGGCTCTTGCTTTGCGGACTCTAAATCGCCAGATATTTCATCCATCAAACCGTACAGTGCATCTCTAAGTTCGATACCGTCGGTGCTTCCTTGTTTCCAAGATGAAAGTCCTGCTTGAGCGACGAATGCTTTGATTTGGTCTTCATCTATCCATTCACCTTGAGGTGGATTGATCACGAATATTCCTTTGCTGATACCTGCTGATGCAAATCCAACCAATACCTCACCAAATGTAGCATCAATTGCACTAACTTCGATTAGTCCGACTCTTGCAGCGCAAAGGGAATTGAAGAATGGACGAATTCTTTCGGGCATTTTTGCCGGTCTAATTATAGACAGAATCCTTGGACCGTCTGCGCTTGATTCCTTGTGCACATATGTATGAACATCCCTTTGGTCAGTTGCTTTAGCTATCGCTTTAGCCAAATCGTCGCTCCCAATCATAGCGATGTTCAGTACTGTCATGGTCGGCCCAGAAAGGGCACGTTCTTGAGCATAGTGCAATCAAGAAGTCTTTGTTATACTTCTATACTCTAAAAGTCTAGATTCATATTCATCGGCACTGAGTTTTCTTATTCTTTCAGTGCCAAAACTCTCGATAGTGAATGAGGCGGTGACAGTTGCATGTACAAGAGATTCTGCCAATTCCTCTCTGCTTACCTCACCGGAATTTTTTGACAGATAGTGTGCAATAGAGCCTGCAAAACTGTCACCACACCCAGTGGGATCAACCAAATTTGATGTTGGAAATGATGGCATTGAAATCATGCCTTCTGGATGGAATGCAATAACACCATTTTCTCCTTTCTTGACGACGAGAATACCACCATTTTTCATTTCCAAAACAGCTTTTGCTGCGACTATCAAGTTCTCTTCACCGGCCAACATCCTCACCTCGCCATCATTCAGAATCAAAATGTCAACTTGTTTCATGACATCTTTGAGTTCTTGGTTTGCAATTTCAATCCACAAATTCATCGAATCTAGGAGTGATACTCTACTAACCTCAGTCTGAGATAGTACTGAAGCTTGAAGTGCGGGATGCAGATTTGCACACATCAAAACCTTCGTTTTCTTGAGTGATTGAGGAACTTTAGGTTGGAAATTCTCGAAAACGTTGAGGTGGGTTTCGTGCGTTACCGCCTCAGCCATAGAACCATGGTAAGAGCCCTTCCAACGGAATGTTTCGCCTTGATTCACCTCGATACCTGAGATATCTAATCCCGCTTTCTCGTACCATTCCATGTGCTCAGATTGGAAATCTTGCCCAATAACTCCAACAATTCCCACACCATTTCCAGCATCCCCATTGTTGTGAAATGCTGCTGAAAATCCACCATAAGAGGCTGAACCTCCCAATTCGTTTTCTACCGAACCAGCAGGTGTTTCTAAGCTATCATAGGCTAGGCTGCCAACTATCAATACGTCCATTCGAATCATCCCAGAAGTTCTTGATGCTCGTCGATATATGCGATTGTGATATCACCAGCAAGGAAATCTTTCTCATCCATAATTCTTCGATGAAGAGGAATCAAATGGTCTACACCAGTGATGAGTGTTTCATCCAACGCAGTACGCATCCTGCGAACGGCGGATTCTCTGTCTGGCCCCCATGTCAGCAGTTTAGCGAGCAGACTGTCAAAACAACCCGGCATCTCGTAACCTGGATGTGCGTGTGTGTCACATCGAATACCGAACCCTGATGGGAAGTGGCATTCCCAAAGCCTTCCAGGTGAAGGAACGAAGTTTGTCGTATCCTCTGCGTTCAACCTACATTGAATTGCATGACCTCTAATCTTAATATCATCCTGAGTGAGAGGAAGGCTTTCACCTTGTGCTACTCTGATTCCTAGTTCGACTAGGTTGTAGCCTGTAATTAGTTCAGTAACTGTATGCTCGACTTGTACACGTGGGTTGACTTCAAGGAAGTAGAAGTCCCCATTCTTATCTCTCAAGAACTCAAATGTTGCAAGACCTTTGTAGCCTACAGATTCTGCTCCAGCGCAAACCAAAGCACCAACCTCTGCTCTTTTCTCGTCGCTCAACCAAGGCCCCTCTTCAATCAATTTTTGGTGACGGCGCTGGATTGAACAGAATCTTTCGCCAAAGTGAATTGCTTTTTCACCATCCGCCAACACTTGGAATTCAACGTGCTGCGCACCTTCAATATATTTCTCAACGAAGACTCTGTCATCGCCGAATGCTGATTTCGCCCTGCCTTGACATAGTTTGAGCGCGCCTTCGAATTCGTCTGCAGCGTGTACAATCTGCATTCCAATTCCGCCGCCTCCAGCTGCAGCCTTGATAATTACTGGATAACCGATTTCATCAGCCAACTCGCTTGCAACCTCTGCAGAGGAAATCGGCTCACTACTCCCTTTAGCGGTAGGGAGGCCTGCTGCTTCCATTGCTGCCCTGGCTTCTATTTTATCCCCCAAGAGAGTGATTACACCAGATGCCGGACCGATGAATGTGATCCCTTCTTCCTCTAGCCTCTTTACAAAGTGTGCGTTTTCTGCCAAGAAACCGTAACCTGGGTGGACTGCATCACACTCTAGGTCTTTAGCAGCCTGCACTACTGCTTCGATGTCAAGATATGAATCGAGTGGGTTTGCCCTCATTATCGGGTATGCAACATCAGCTAGCCTAACTGGCAGTGAGAGCCTGTCTTCTCTGCCGTGAATAATTGCAGCCTCGATCCCCATGTCTCGGAGGGTTCTCAGAATTCTCAATGCGATTTCTCCACGGTTTGCAATCAGTACGCGCTTGAATCCCATATCCATGGCTAAACCAATCTATTCTAAGATGAAAGCGGTCAAATTAGTGTGGAAAAAGCAAGTAATTACCCCCGATTTACGGAAACAATTTACTGATTTATGTCGTACTAGGTCAAAATTACCCGCTGCCCTTATACGATACTTGAACGATTCATCCTCATGACCGAGAATACGGCGACGGGCGCTTCCACAATCAAAAGATTGGCTGGAAGAGACCTAAATCAAGATGGTAAAGTCATAAATTTGGTAATCTGTGGATATTCGAGATACTACAATTATGAATGGATTGAAGAACAGTTAGAACAATGGATAAAGTGGAACGATTACCCTGATCTAATCATTATTGGAGGCGCAAGTGGAGTTGACTATTTGGTAGAGAGATGGGCTACAAATCAAGCCATTCCAATGGCGATTTTCACTGAGGCTTGGAATCAACCAAGACAAGGTCTCGAAGATTCTGGCAGACCTGAGGCTGCACCTACCCTCGGCGAAAAAATGTTAGAGAACGCAACTCACTTAATCGCATTTCCAGGACCAAATTCAAAATGGACCACCGTAATGATTGAACTTGCAAGACAAAAAGGAATACCAGCTGTATCCGTTCCAACGCCATCTGATGGCGATTGAAATCAATAAACGTCACGCAGGTAACGCTTCTGTTCCTTCATCATCGTCTTCTCGATGAAGTGTGTTGCGTCTTCCTCGGACATTCCACCGTGCTCAATCGCAATTTCAATGAGTGCTCTGTGAACGTCTTTTGCCATGTACTGCTTATCGCCACAGATGTAGAAGTATGCGCCTCGCTCGAACCACTCCCACACTTCTGCTCCGTGCTCCTTTAGCCTGTGTTGAACGTAGATTTTCTCTTCTTGGTCACGAGACCATGCAGTTGTGAACCTGTACATGTGTCCTTCATCCAACCAAGATTCGATTTCATCTTTGTAATAGAATTCTGTCTTGGAGGACTGGTCTCCGAAGAAGAGCCAGTTCTTTCCTGAACCACCATCATGGACCCTTTGTTCCATAAATGCGCGGAATGGTGCAATGCCGGTTCCCGGACCTACCATGATGATGTCAATCGACTTGTCTTCTGGTAATACAAAAGACTTGGTTGGAGACATGAATACTCCAACGTCTGTCTTGTTCACTTCAACCTCATCTGCCATGTAGATGGTACATAGGCCACCTCTGTCTCTGCCGTGATGAGAGTATCTGACGATTCCAACTGTCAATTCAACAAATCCTGGGTGTGCGTCATGGCTGCTAGCGATTGAATACAATCTTGGCTTTAGTTTGTCAATGACTTCAATGAATTCTTCCGGAGTATAACTTACTTCGAAATCTCTCAAAACATCGATGTAATCCCTTGACCAGATGTAGTCTTCCATCGCATCTGCATCGGTGGTTAAGTGTTCGACTCTGCCAACAGGGTCGTCTCCTGGAATTGATGGTAGAAGTTCTGTACCCATCTCTGAGTCACCACCCATCCAGCCAGCACCTTGACCTGAAACTGATTCCCTATACCTATCGATCATCTTTACAGTGATTCTCATTCCGTTTGAACTGACTTTCTCAGTTAATGATTTGACGAACTTTTTGTTTACTCTGTGAATTTCGAAATCCTTCTTTAGAGCCTCCCAAATTGTTCTCTCACCGTTGTGGGTTGTGACCATGTGATCTTGGTCCCAGCCTGCCGTATCAATTAGCAAATCAACAGTATTAGCCGGGTTCTCAGCAAGTACTCCAAGTGCGTCGCCGACTTTGTAGTCAAGACCGGAGTCACCTAAGTCAAAAACGACGTGACGTGTCTCTTTTCGAGACCCTTCGCCGTTCAAGACGTAGCATTCAGTAATCTTAGTCATGTAAGGATTCTTTGCGCTCCAGTTAGACATTGAGGTCACCAGACAAAATCGCCCACCGGAAACGAATAGATGAATGTTAGGTGCGATGGTGTCTTAGAGTGGAAGCGCTTGCACTCATCAATGGTCGAGGTCAGTTTGCTCGGAAGCGGCAACGCATTCCTGCCGTCAGGTAGATTGCACTCGTTCCTGATGATCGACAAACACATCATCGTCGATTGTCCTCCAACCGCCCTAGCTTCACTACGAAAGGCGAAAATAAGTCCAGCGGAGATAGATACAATACTCGTCACACACGTTCACGGAGACCACGTCTTCGGATTCCCTTTCTTCCTCCTTGAGAGAAAATACATCTCTGATAGAGAGGGTGTTAAGCCGCTAACAGTTGCGGGGTCAGCGATTGTTAAGGATAGACTTGTGGAATTGTGCAAACTTGCATATCCTGGCTCTTTAGATGATTTGCTTGAACAAATAAATTGGGTCGACACTCCTACAATAGACGGCTGGGAATTGGAGAGATTTGAGGTATTCCATGAACCAAGTGTTGAACCACATGGCTGGATGTTGACAAGTGATGAAGGATGGTCAATGCTGCATTCAGGTGACTCGGGGCCCTGTGATGAGTTGTGGAATCGGATAAAGAAGTGCAAATTTGCTGTGGTTGAGATGGGAGTTCCAGAGTGGGTTAATACTGACGAGCATCACAAACCAAGCGATATTCAGAGGCTGGCTGAAAATTGTAAAGATACAACACTAGTTCTAACTCACACATACATCGATTCTGATTATCTAATTCTTACAAAGGATTTCCCAGAACTACCTGATAATGTGATTCATGGCGAGGATGGTATGAATTTCACTTTAGATGGAAACGGGGATTTGTGTTAAATTTACACCAATTAATTTAGCATTACTCTATGAGTAAAAATCAACATATTCGGAATTCCGTCAGAGTTCATAGTCCAAGGCTGATTCTTGATTGAAATAAGACGGAATAACGGACGCAAAATTTGGAGATTCCGAATAAAATACCGAGTATAATTTACGTCGGCTATAAAAAAAATTCAGTTCGGAAAATTTTCAAAAAAGTAGTTTCTATTATGTTAATTTATTAAGGATAAGTGGGAAAAAGCGACCCCCTTTTTATACCCCCAATTGGAATGCAAGATTTGGTCAAATCACTGTCTCATTGGAGGTGCCCGGGATTAGCCTTATATGGTGGACTCGGACTCGCCGGAGGCATCACGCACTGTGTGTGATGGGCCTGAAAGTGGTAGTGGAAAAAAACGAGGTGAGACTTTTTGACGAGAAATATTTTCGACGGTATTCTGAACCAGAAAACTCTGTTCGTCGAAAAGGAAGTTCTGCGTCACACTTACCAGCCAGAAACGCTCCCTCATCGCGATTATGAGCGAGACCAATTATCTTTCAATTTAGTTGAAGCCCTCAAAGGTCACATTCCTTCTAACATGATTCTCTACGGCGTCACCGGAGCAGGAAAAACTGCAGTCACCAGGTACGTTTGTGACCAACTTCAATCAAAAGGAGAATCAATAGGAAGAATGGTCCATCCAGTCCTAGTTAATTGCAGACAGATTGACACTCAATATCGAGTTCTATCTCACTTAGGTAATGCATTACTCGAAGATTACGAGAGAGATGAAATTCCCTTCACAGGTTGGCCAACAGACAGAGTGTTCTCTGAAGTCGTCAGGAGGATGAATCAAAGAGGTGGAGTTTACGTTATCGTACTCGATGAAATCGATCACCTGGTAAAGAAAGCAGGAGATGACCTTCTTTACAATCTAACCAATCTAAATGCAGAATTGAAAGATGCAAGAGCATGTGTAATCGGAATTTCCAATGATTTGAAGTTTACAGATTTCCTTGATCCTAGAGTAAGAAGCAGACTCGGTCAGCAAGACATCGTGTTCAACCCCTACAATGCTGAACAACTACAGGATATTCTACGCTCAAGAGCGGAAGTTGGAATCAACAAAGATGCAATCGGTGCGGGTGTAATTGAATTGTGCGCTGCACTAGCTGCACAAGAACACGGTGATGCACGCTGCGCTCTTGACTTACTGAGAGTCTCAACCGAAAAGGCAGAACAGGAAGGGCTTGACGTCGTTGAGCAAAACCACGTCCGAATAGCACAAGCACAGATTGAATCTGACCAAGTTACCCCAGTCATTCGCACACTACCAACTCAACAAAAACTCGTACTGGCTGCAGTATTGATCAACGAGAACAATGGTCTGCGAAACATGCAAACCGGTGAAGTATACCATATTTACAAGCAGGCATGCACAAACATTGGGCAACAATTCCTCACATCAAGAAGAATATCTGGTATTATTTCCAACTTAGACATGCTTGGGTTGATTACTGCAAAGACAATCTCAAGAGGACGATATGGAAGAAGCAAGGAGATTAATTCCTGCATTCCTACAAACATCAATCCTTCAGACATAATGGCAAAGGCAGAACCAGCACTGAGTGAGGTTTTCCAAGCCAAATACCGCCATCAATCTAGGCTTTGAGAGGCAACCCGTCTTATCTTGGCTATGCCAAGACTCTTAAACGCGACTTAGGTCGAACGGCGCATGAGCGACAACGGAGATAATGCACAGGGCAATCTGGGCACAATTCTGTTTAGTCCATCCAACACACTTGCAACTTGGTATTTTTGGATTGGATTACTAGGTCTATTACTAGCAGTTCTCAACCTAATGGGAGTGGTTCATCCTACATACAGAGTTTCTTGGGGTGGAATGCTAACCTTCGAGTACATGAATGACGCATTTGGCGACAAGGATACAGCTCCTGCTTTTGTACCCGGAGATGCATTATTCATGGCGTTCTTTGGTGGAATGGCATTCTTGGGAGCACGCTCCCTAATCGGTGAGGATAGCCCAGGGGAATGGTTCTACAACATGGTGACAAACGACTGGTACAATGACCTATTAGACGTTGAATCAGGGTGGAACTTGGTGCTTGGAACATGGTGCATGCTAGCAAGTATGGTGTTCTACTTCTATTGGGGAATCATGTATATGGCATGGATTGACCCTGGTGTATACTCAATCGCAATCGCTCTCATGGGAGCAGGTATTGTAATGCGAATGCTCTCTTCAGTTGAATACGAAGAGTGAATCAGTGACCATTTCTGCGTAATAACGCATCGAGATACCCCAATATGATTCCCTGCCAAAGCGCTAGGGACCATGATAACAAAACTAGGTTAGAGTATATTCCCTTCTTCGGCAAATCGCTCCTCAGGAAAGAAAGCAACCAGTATAGTGGTGCTGCAGCAATTAAGAGAACCTCTCTCGTCAATGAGTAATACATCGACTCAAGATTTACAACTTCATATGAAGATAGTGTGTTCACATATTGGTATATGGCAAAGCTAAGCAGAGTTAGCAATGGTGTCATCCATAGAACTACCCAAGATGAACCAATAAAGTCATGACCACTTCTCAAGACTTTGTACCTTCGATGTATTCTTACGTGGGCCCTTGCATCACGCTTACGTTTCCCCAGAAATCTCTTGAGCCCTGTTTCCGGTACGTGATTGACAACAGCGTAAGGAGTATACACAATTATTCCACCATCCTGGATTAATTTCAATGAAACCTCCATGTCTTCAGCATGGTACCAAGACGGGTCGAAACCGCCAATTGCTAGAAGACTGTCACGTTTGAACATCGAACAAGGACCGTTTGCTAAGTTAGTTCTCCTAGGCCTGGAGCGATACTTAGACTCAATTTCAATCGATCTAATTCGCGAAATCACGTCATCAGCCCTTCCGAAAACGGTTCTTCCAGTAACTGCAACTATGTTTTCCTCTTCACTAGATTTTGAAGATTCAAGCATTCTCTGAATCCAATCTGCTTCAGGACGCACATCGATGTCTGTAATTGCAAACCATTCTCCTTTGGATTTCTCCAGTGCAGCCATACGTCCAGCAGACAAACCAAGTTTGTCTTGAGAAATCGTAGTTACCAACTCGTGCTTAGACCACTTTTCAACAACTTCTCTTCCACCATCTGAAGAACCATCATCAACAAGAATAACCTCGAGTGGTGAATGTGTTTGTGCTACCAATGATTCCATACATCCATCAATCCAATCGACACCGTCTCTGACACAAACCGCTATCGAAACAAGTGTCAATCTCTCACCTCGAATTTGGAAAGAAGTGTTCTACACTGCTCCTTAGATTCCAATGTTGTTATTCTCAAAACAACTCCTTTGTTTGGCTGTCCATATACCACATTTGTTCCTAGTGGAGCGAGTAAGTGTATCACGATAGGAGCTAGGTCTTCTTCGCCCTCTACTTCGATACACGTAGTTTGGTCATTGTGAAGTGCGGCGGCAACGGCCTTGAATAAAGATGGAGTGATTTGACCAGCTGGGTTATTTGCTTCAAGCATTATTTCGAACTTGCTAGTGTCAACTTTCTGGTCAAGTTCCACACGTTTTGTCATACCATCGATAATTGCAATATCGGCAACAACACCCATTTCCAATAGAGTTGCAGCACATACGTCACCCACTGCAATTATGCTGCCTGGTGCTAAGTTTTCCATTGCTGAGGACATTGCGACTTCCGGAGAATCCTCAGGGCCTGTGAATAACTCTCCATTGGGTTTTTTCAGTTCCTCATCCAGTCCAAAATGAAAGTGATGAGTCTGATTTTTCTGATTTTTATGAACCCATAATTTACCATCACAGTCGATTAATCCAGCTCTTATTCTTGAACTAGAGATTATTCCTCCCGCTTCGTCGAGGCTGTGTTGAACCTCAATAATCTCAAGAGGCAGTAATCCGTTTTTCAATCGCATTTCGTTAATGCTCTGACAATTACTCAGTGTCTCTGGAGTACATACTATGCTGTCACAATCTTTCCGAAATGGTGCTGGACCGTAACTGTCCTCCAATTCATGAGTGGTTATTCTTTCATCCGACCAAGCAATGATCGCCTCACGCCTATCCTCAAAACTTTGCAAAATCGGAGACTTCGCTGCTGACATCTCGTCGTTTGTAATCCAGACCTCTACCAATTCTGCTACCTCAAGTGCTGACTCGAGAAGTGCTTTGTGTCCTTGATGGAACCTATCGAAGGTGCCGCCAACCAAGCAGCGCTCCAACTTCGCCATGATTACCACTGTCTTTGGATGGCTATTCAATGAATCGCAAGAAAAGGTGTGCCCCGACCCGTAACAGCCCCTGTCATCGTCTCCTCGGGAGCTTGACCCAGGGTCAGGGCGTCTGTGCAGCCGGTTGGTTGTCTCAC
>CEUV01050875.1_pt1 | contig 28438 bp, 22 predicted proteins | sample 356401 | NCBI WGS metagenome assembly CEUV01 (sample SAMEA2622710, study PRJEB7988) | marine metagenome | isolation source: saline water (ENVO:00002010), including
TTTTTTTCAATCAAATAAGACTGATTATAAATTAGTTTGAAATTCAATAGAAGTTGTCGAAAACATGCTTTTATCTGTTAAATTTGTAAAAAACATATAAATATTTTGTTATGATCCATCAAAAAATTGAAGAGGCATTGAATAAACAAATAGGAGCTGAAGCAGCTTCTTCTCAATATTATTTAGCTATGGCTTCATGGGCTGAAACTCAAGGGTATGAAGGGGTTGCTAACTTCTTCTACGATCATTCAGATGAAGAGCGTCAACACATGTTAAAACTTGTTAAATATGTAAACGAACGTGGTGGTCAGGCACACATTAAAGCTTTAGATGAGCCAACAAAAAACTTTAAAGATTTAAAGCATGTTTTTCAAGATTTACACGAACATGAAGTAAAAGTAAGTCAAATGATTAACGAACTGGTTCACATTTGTTTAGAGCACAGAGACTACACTACACACAACTTTTTACAGTGGTATGTTGCTGAACAGATAGAAGAAGAGGCGTTAGCCAGAACAATATTGGACAAATTAGCGCTTATTGGAAACGATAAAGGTGGACTATATTTATTTGATAGGGATATTGCTCAAATCAGTGTAACAAGCGCTGCTTCAGACTTATAATTCATCTAAAACTTCTTGTATTTTTTCGCAAGCAGACTGTATTTCTTTTTCAGTAATAATAAGGGGAGGCGAAAGGCGAACAGCTGTGCCTGTAAATAGGAAAAAGAAGGTGATAAGTCCTTTTTTGTAAGCTTTTTCTACAAAATTTATGCATTTTTCTACATCTCCTAACTCAATAGCAAGCATTAGGCCAATACCTCTTATTTCTTTTAATATGGAGTGTTCTAATCCTTTTCGAAATAGTTTTTCTTTTGAAGGAATACTATTGATAATAGAGCTGTTATTTAAAAGTGTTTGTAATGTTGAAAGTGCTGCAGCGCAGCTAACAGGATGTCCTCCAAAAGTGGTGATATGCCCTAGTTTTGGATTGTCTTTTAAAGCATCCATATTTTCTTTACTGCTTATAAAAGCACCTATAGGCATGCCGCCACCCATTCCTTTAGCAATGCATAGAATATCAGGTGTTACCCCATAAGTATTTAAAGCAAATAACTTTCCAGTTCTACCAAAACAAGTCTGTATTTCATCAAAAATGAGCATGGCACCTACTTCATCACAACGCTTTTTTAATTTTTGCAACCAATTATTCTTTGGTGTAACAAATCCAGTAGCACCTTGAACGGGTTCTACAACTACAGCGGCAGTTTTAGTAGTAATATTTTGTAAAGATTTTACACAATTGTATTCAATTCGGTGACAATTGGGCAGGAGTGGTCTGTATTTAGCTTTGTATACTTCTGTCCCCATCAAACTAAGTGCACCATGACTACTTCCGTGATAGCTATTTAAACATGATAAAAACTCTGTTCTACCAGTTAATCTTTTAGCAAGTTTCATAGCGCCTTCAATAGCTTCGCATCCAGAATTTACTAGATATGTACAGTTTAAAGTGGAGGGAAGGTTTTCAGCTAATAATTTTGCTAATTTATATTGTGGACTCTGTACATATTCACCATACACCATTACATGCATGTATTGTTCGGCTTGTGTTTGTACAGCTTCTACTACAGCAGGGTGACTGTGTCCTAAAGTATTGGCAGAAACGCCAGCCACTAAATCCATATATTTATTTCCATAAATATCTTCTATGTACATCCCTTTAGCTTGCTTAACTTCTAAAGCTTTTGGGTGTGGCGTTATTTGTGCTTGATGTTTAAGAAAGAGTTCCTTACTCATGATTTAAAAATAAAAAAGTAAAAATATTTACTTTAATTTTTAATAATTTCTCTTTTAATAATTATGTACTATTTATTTTTTATAAAAACCTTTATTAAAAAATATAATCCTAAAAGTGATAGACCAATAATCAACAAAATATTTGCACCTGCCCATGACATAATCTTAAAAAGACAAGCAAAAATTCCAATCGAAAATCCTAAATTTTTTAACTTATCCATTATTAATTATAATGATATAAAATTAGTTTACTTTCTAGATATAGCTTTTTTAGCAGCAGTTGTAATGTCTTCACTACTTAAACCGTATTTTTTCATCAAGTCAGCTGGTTTTCCACTCTCTCCAAAGCTATCTTTAACAGCAACCATTTCTAAAGGAGTAGGAAATTTTCTAGCTAATAGTTGTGCAATACTTTCTCCTAAACCACCTAGCATCATGTGTTCTTCGGCTGTAACCACACATCTTGTTTTTTGAGCTGAAGCTATGACTGCCTCTTCATCCAATGGCTTTATGGTATGTATATTGATTACTTCAGCGCTAATACCTTCTTTAGCCAATACTTTTTTTGCTTCTAGTGATTCCCATACCAAATGGCCTGTAGAAAAAATGGTTACATCAGATCCTTCTTCTAAGTGTAACGCTTTACCAATTTCAAAAATTTGGTTTTCTGGAGTGAAGTTTGGTACTTTTGGCCTTCCGAAACGCAAGTAAACAGGGCCTTCGTGTTCAGCAATGGCAATGGTGGCTGCTTTCGTCTGGTTGAAGTCACATGGATTGATAACAGTCATTCCAGGTAACATTTTCATTAAACCAATATCTTCTAAAATTTGGTGAGTAGCACCATCTTCACCTAGTGTAAGTCCTGCATGAGAAGCACAGATTTTAACATTTTTATAAGAGTATGCTACCGATTGACGGATTTGATCATAAACACGACCCGTAGCGAAACCCGCAAAAGTGCCGGCAAAAGGAATTTTGCCGCCAATAGTCATTCCTGCAGCAATACCAATCATATTAGCTTCGGCAATTCCTACTTGAAAAAAACGTTCAGGATGATCTTTAGCAAAGTTGTTCATTTTTAACGAACCGGTTAAATCGGCACAAAGTGCTACCACATCTTGGTTTATTCTACCTAGTTCAGATAGTCCTGCTCCAAATCCAGAACGCGTGTCTTTTTTCTCCATGTTTTATAGTTTTACGGATACAGATTTTCGTGACGTCACTGTAAACTGTTTTTCTTTAGTATAAATGCTTTGATATGAGCTTTTTGCTCTATATATTATTCTGTATTTACCAGGAAGTAAGTGAAGTATTTCCCTTGTTTTTTCGGAGTTGATATCACACACCCACTTCAATTCACTTTCATCTTCAAAAATACTTCCGTATCCTTTAGACGTATAAGATAAAGTTACTAAACCAGGTTCAGGAATAACAACCTTTGCGGTTTTGCTCTGTTCAATTCTTACCGTTTCCTTGATTCGAGGCAGGGTTAGGATTTCAATATCGTATTCACCTGTTAAGTATAATTGTTTGGTGTTGAAATGTTGTAAGTGTAATGTTTCGTGTTTTCCTTTTTCTCTTACAATGCAAGAAATATCTTGATTTCCACTAACTACTAAATGTAATTCTCCTTGTCCAGCATCAATTGGGATGATAGTGTGCTTTCCAGGAGTTAGTTTCCATTCTACATCAGTATTGCTTTGAGGAATGGTGTGAGCAACTACTTTATAGCTTAATACAGGATCAATTGTTAGTGTGTCTGGATTCCCTTTTGCATTTAGTGTATGTACAAAGTTATATTGTAAAATTCCTGAGAATGAATCGTAAAACGTAATAGGGACATTCGTTTCTGTAGGGTTGTTCCATTCATCTAAAAGGTTAATTTGTACAGTAGTAGAGTTTAAAACTTGAGAGATAACGACCTCTAAAACATTCGTGAATGCTTCTGGATTCTTTGCATCGTAAAAAGTTCCAACACATTCAAATGCTTTTTTATGATCTTCACTCAAACCAATTCCAATAACGAATGGTTTTAAGATGATTTTTTTCTCTTGAAATAAACGCGAGACTGCACAAGGGTCCCCTCCACACTCTTCAATTCCGTCTGTAATTAAAACTATAATATTTCGACAGTCTTCACATTTAGGAAAATCATAAGCGCCAGCTTCTATAGCATTAGCGATAGGGGTAGTTCCTTTTGGTTTTAAGGTTTTTAAACGAGCTTGAATTTGATCGATTTTATGCAAACCGAAACCAACTTCTAAACGAGTGTCCTCACATTCTTGCGGAGGAACAGGAAATTGATGTCCATATACACGTAAGCCAACTTCAACTTTATCTTGTCCACGCAAGCTATCTAGCATGTTACTTAAAAGATTTTTAGCAATATCCATACGGTTACCACCTTCCCAATTTGCATACATACTTTGTGAAGCATCAAATATAAATAACACTCTTGTGAGTGGTTTTTCTTTTTGAGCTAATAATGATGAACTGCATAAAAGAAAAGTCACTATAAAAAGTTTTGTTTTAGTGAGGTATGTTAGTAACTTGTTCATCATTTATATAACGATTTTAGTAATCGCCTAGTGTTTCTTCGTTTTGAGCTAGTGCAGAAGCTAACTGCTCATCGTTTGGAGCTGATCCATGCCATTTGTGTGTTCCCATCATATAGTCAACACCATTACCCATCTCTGTGTGCATTAAGATAACGATTGGTTTTCCTTTTCCTGTTAGAGATTTTGCCTCTCCTAATATGCGAATTACTTCGATCATATTATTGCCATTTTTATTTTCTATAACAGTCCATCCAAATGATACAAATTTATCTTTCAAATTACCTAATGGCATTACATCATCGGTAGCACCATCAATTTGTTTAAAGTTGTAGTCTACTGTAGCGATTAGGTTATCTACTTTTTTTCCTGCAGCATACATAGCTGCTTCCCAAATTTGTCCTTCTTGTAGTTCTCCATCACCGTGTAAAGAATAAACAATGCATTTATCATTGTTTAGTTTTTTGGTTTCTGCAGCTCCTATGGCTACTGACATGCCTTGTCCTAATGAACCTGAAGCAACACGAATTCCAGGTAAGCCTTCATGTGTAGTAGGGTGTCCCTGTAATCTAGAGTTTATAGTTCTAAAAGTAGCAAGCTCAGAAATAGGGAAGTATCCGCTACGCGCCAATACTGAATACCATACAGGAGAAATGTGACCGTTAGAAAGGAAAAACAAATCCTCCCCATTTCCATCCATTTTAAAATCTTTGTTGTGTTTCATTATATCGAAATAAAGAGCAACAAAAAATTCTGTACAACCCAAAGATCCACCAGGATGACCAGAACTTTGTGCATGTACCATTCTAACAATGTCTCTACGAACTTGTGTACATATTTTCTCTAGTTGTTGTATATCTGCCATGTTATGATTATTAAAGCAGTAAATGTATATCTTTTATAGGTCGCTAATTTCAATTGTTGATATTTTTTAACAAATGTTATTTATGCTGATTATCTTTGCAATATAAATTTTTATAAATGGCCTTAAAATGTGGAATTGTTGGGTTGCCTAATGTGGGTAAATCTACTTTGTTTAATTGTTTGTCTAATGCCAAAGCACAATCGGCAAACTTTCCTTTTTGTACAATTGAACCAAATATTGGTATCATCACTGTTCCTGATAATAGATTGACAAAACTAGAGGAATTAGTGAAACCAGAGAAAGTTCAGCCAACAACAGTAGAAATTGTTGATATTGCTGGTTTGGTTAAAGGTGCAAGTAAAGGAGAGGGACTAGGAAATAAGTTTTTAGCTAATATTCGAGAAACTGATGCAATTATACATGTGTTAAGATGTTTTGAAAATGACAATATTGTACATGTTGATGGTTCGGTAGATCCAATAAGAGATAAAGAAACTATTGACATGGAGTTGCAATTGAAAGATTTAGAATCGGTAGAAAAGAAGTTACAGAAGTATGAGAAAATGTCTCGAACTGGAGATAAAGAAGCTAGAAAAGTAGCTGAAGTTTTAACAGCTTATAAAGAGCATTTAGAAAGTGGACAGTCTGCTCGCTCCGTTCAAATGGATGATAAGGACAAGGAACATGTTGCAGATTTGATGTTATTGACTAATAAGCCAGTGATGTATGTGTGTAATGTAGATGAAGGTTCTGTGCAGACTGGCAATAAATATGTAGAAAGAGTAAAAGCGGAAGTTAACAATGAAAATGCAGCTGTATTGTTGATTGCTGCTTCTACAGAAGCTGATATTGCCGAGCTAGAAAGTTATGAAGAGAGACAGATGTTTCTCGAAGATATGGGTTTAGAAGAGCCAGGTGTAAATAAGCTCATTAAATCGGCTTATAATTTGTTGAATTTAAAAACTTATTTTACAGCTGGAGTTAAAGAAGTTCGTGCCTGGACAATTAAAGATGGAATGAAAGCCGCTCAAGCAGCTGGTGTAATTCATACCGATTTTGAAAAAGGTTTCATTAGAGCTGAAGTTATAAAGTATGCTGATTATGTAGAGCTCGGTTCAGAAGTAGCTTGTAAAGAAGCTGGTAAGATGTCAGTAGAGGGTAAGGACTATGTAGTTGCTGATGGAGATGTAATGCACTTCAGATTTAACACCTAATATTTTGATTATCTTTGTAATATGAAGAATTTCATATGCTTTATTGGGTTTATTTGTTGTTTGAATTCATTTGGACAAAATTGTGATGCACCTCTATATCCTGATGTTTTGGATTCATTGACTACTCAAAATTATGACTGGAAAAAACTACAATTTCAATCTGTCATAGGGTCTGAAGAATATCGTTTAAGATTTAAAAAAATTACAGCATCTTCTTGGGAATATCGTATGATGCATATGGATACTTCGAAAGCATTCGGTTTTGATTTGAATGAAACCTACATCTGGAATGCTAAAGCTTGGTGTGACACTGTTAACAACACAGCATCTGCTTGGTCTGTTCAGGATACATTTACCACTAACTCTTTTGTTCCTATTGCTTTTTCTCCATACTTTGATATATCATTATCGCATTTAGTATGTGACTCCCTAGCTGACTTAATGTTTACGGTAGCGCAGGATCCTAACGAGCCAGATTTAGCAACCTCAGCTGTATTTTCCAATGCAGGAAGTTTTGCTATCAACACATTAAATGTAGGAGATGTTGTAGGTGTGTCAGATGTTATGGCAGGCGGAGGGTTTTATGAATTTGATTATACTCTAATTGTTGATCAAATAATTTCAGTTAACGAAGCTGTTATTGCCATGAATAATGACAGTACAGGTGTAATAGACGGATCATTTACCATACAAAATGACAATGGAGGAATAAAAATCATAAATACTATTCCTGCTGATGGAAATTTTTATACATCAGGAAACTCTTCCGAAGTATTATTCTATAATCTGTTTTTAAATCCAGGCCCTGGTGCTTTAGATTTTTACACCTCTATACAATCTGAACTTTCGGATAATGATACTCATAATATTAATTATATAATTTCATGTATTGATGTGGTGGAGGAATGGCAAGACTTGGTTTGTTATCCAAATCCTACAACCGAAATTTTAAATTTCTACAATAGTGGAGACCTATTGTTATATAATGCGAGAGGTCAATTAATACTCCAAAACAAAACTCAACACTACTTAGATGTTTCAATGCTAGAAAGGGGACTATACTTTGTTTTATTACAAACACGAACAAGTTTGTTAAAAACTAAACTATTGCTTAGATAAAGCAATTAATTTCCATGAACATAAAAACCCTATTCCTCCAACTAGTACTCCTAAAATCAAAAAGCTTCCACCTATAGTGTAAATATCAGCTATCCATCCTAAAAATGGTGCAGTTAAAGCAAAACATGTTCTAATAATAAAACTTCTTACTGAAAGCACAGTAGCCCTTATTTCGGAAGTGGTGATTTCATTTATATAATTTCTTAATACAGGAGTGGCTACTCCTCTAATAAGGTATATCATTAAAATCCATAATAACCCCCATTTTGTTTCTGAAAAACCCAATGATATATAACAAAAAGCAATTCCTAATCCAATAAATGATAAAAGTATTTTTCTATTCAATAAAGACTCAAGCCGATGGGCATGATAGGAAGATAATCCAACAGAAATATTTAATATTGCCCATAAAATTCCAAACCATTTAATAGGTATATCAACATCTTTGAAAAATGGTTGTGCAAACCATGCCATCGAAAGGGTTGCTACTCCCGTAATAGCAGAAAATATCGTGAACCATTTAAGCAGTTTATTCTCTACTAAGGTGTAATTAACCACTTGTAAAATTGCTTTGAAGCTTTTTTCTATTTTTTTAAATTTAACTTGTGGCTCTACCAAAGATATTGCAAAAGGAATAGCTAGTGCTGCAACTGCTGCTTGCACGTACCATGGATATCGTAAAGAAATGTCGGCTAAGAATCCACCTAAAATTCCAGCCCCTGCTTCAGAAAAATTTCCAATAGAATAAGTTTTTCCTTCAATTTTTGTGTATTCATCTGTCTGTTTACTTTGTAACAAAGAATCGTATAATATAGCTGAGTCAGATCCAGAAATGAAGCTGTTTCCAATACCTAATAGTATTTCTGCAAGAAAAAACTCCCAAAAACCAAAGGAGAAACTAAATAACGCAAACCCAATAAAACAAAAAAAAGTACCAAGAACCATAGTTTTTTTTCTGCCAAATAAATCGGCAATATAACCGCTTGGTATCTCCATTAAAGCCACCATTAAAGAATAAGATCCTTGTAAAATCATCACTTCTTGGAGGCTCAAGCCATTTTCTTGAAAAAATAAAACAATAATAGGCATAGCCACCATGAACCACATTATACCTTTAATAATGTATAGTTTCCAAATATTATCTTTTACATGCATTAGGATCGTGGGTGAAAAGTGATGATAGCATCTCTAAGATAGTCTCTGTCAAGGTGAGTGTATATTTCAGTAGTGGTAATAGATTCGTGACCTAGCATTTCTTGCACAGCACGTAAATCTGCCCCACCATCAATAAGATGTGTAGCAAAGCTATGTCTGAATGTGTGTGGACTTATTTTTTTATTTAGATTCATTTTTTTGGCTAATTCTTTAATGATGTAAAAAATCATCACTCTACTTAATTTCCGACCATTTCTGTTAAGAAAAATAAAATCTTCATGCCCTTTTGCTTTAGCTTGACAAGAGCGAATTTGTTTAATGTAAGTGTTTAAGTGGTTTTCTGCTATTCCACCTATAGGGGCGAGTCTTTCTTTATTTCCTTTTCCTATTATTCTAACAAACCCTTCGTTTTTGTGCCAGTCTGAAAGTTTTAAGTTGATTAGTTCTGAAACACGTAAGCCACATCCATACAATACTTCTAGCATCGCTCTGTTTCTTTCTCCTTGGGGATGACTTAAATCTACTGATTCAATTAGTTCAATAATTTCTGTTTTAGAAAGAGTGTCGGGTAGTTTTTTACCAATTTTTGGTGCCTCTACAAGATCAGCTGGGTTGTTTTTTAGATTTCCTTCTAATATCAAATATTTATAAAAAGCTTTAATTCCACTCAGTATTCTGGATTGAGAACGAGCGCTTAAACCTAAAGAAGCAATCCATTGCATAAAATTTCTTATATCCTTTGTTGCTAATTTACTTGCTGGTTTTTGAATATTATTTAATTCTAGATATCGAGTAAGTTTTTCAACATCACGTTCGTAAGCCTCTACAGAGTTGATAGATAGTGATCTTTCTAGCTGTAAAAAAGATCTAAAACCTTGTATGTGACTTTTCCAACTCAATGTTTATTTTTGTTAAATGAATGTTATAATTATTAACGGACCAAATTTAAACTTATTAGGAGTAAGGGAAAAGTCAATTTATGGCGAATCATCTTTTGATGATTTTTTTCAAACCTTAAAAGAAAAATATACTGCTATTAACCTAAGCTATTTTCAATCTAATATTGAAGGCGAGTTAATTGATAAGCTTCATGAAACAGGTTTCTCATTAGATGCAATTATATTAAATGCTGGTGGTTATTCGCATACTTCTGTATCTATTTCGGATGCTATTGCAGCTATTGAAACACCGGTTATAGAAGTACATATTTCCAACATATATGCTAGGGAAGAGTATAGGCATAAATCATTAATATCTTCGAATTGCAAAGGTAGTATCTGTGGTTTTGGATTAAAATCATATGTTTTGGCAATAGAAAGCTTATTGAAATAATTATTTGATTTTAGATAATAAAAATAACATATCTGTTTTTAAATAGATATAGATTCACATTCAATAGTAATTTCTTTTTCTTTCTTTTTGGATTAGATTTTAGATATGATAACTTCTTTTTATTTCATTGCATGATTAACTGCCATTCTAAATAAATCTTTTAATCTGACCCCAGCACAGGCGGCTTGTTTAGGAATAATACTTTCTTCTGATAATCCGGGCACTGTATTTGCTTCAATAATAAAAGGCTCATTATTTTGAATGATAAAGTCAACTCTAGCAATTCCATTAAGGTTAAGTAAGCGATATATTTTTTTTGCTTTACAAGCTATTTTTTGAGCTAATTCATCACTTATTCGGGCGGGAGTTATTTCTTGACTTTTCCCTTCATATTTTGCTTCAAAATCAAAAAAGTCATTTTCGCTAACTATCTCTGTAGCTGGAAATGTTGTTAATTCATTTCCGAAATTATGGATGCCGCATGTAACCTCTTTACCCTCTAAAAATGATTCAATAAGCACTTCATTGTCATGAGTAAAAGCATTTTCAATTGCTTCTTGAAGATTTTCTTTTACTTTAACTTTACTCACTCCAAAACTGCTTCCGTTTTTATTTGGCTTTACAAAACAAGGAAGTCCAACTCGCTTTAAAATGTCATTTTCATTAATAACAGTTTCTTTATCTAGTAAATAGGATTGTGCACATAAAACTCCATTTTCTCTTAAATAATCATTGCATTTTCCTTTGTTAAAACTGAGGGCTGCAGCAGCACTTCCTGAAGTAGTGTAGGGTATCTTTAACTCATCTAAGTATGATTGAAATTTTCCATCTTCTCCTGGCGTGCCGTGAATAGCAATAAAAACAGCATCAAAGAATATTTTCTTTCCATTAATGTTTGTGCTAAAATCTTTTTTATTGATCTTATATTTTTGATTATCTAAAACTAAGTCCCAACTATATTTATCAATAACTACAGTGTAAGTCGAAAACTCATCAGATTGTAGGTTTTTTACTACAACTTTTCCACTTTTCATGGAAATAACTCTTTCGGCTGAGTATCCACCCATTACTACTGCAATATTCTTCATAAAATCAAAATTAAACTAAATACTAATGCTAATGAAAAACTTGTATAATTATTATATTTGCTTAACGTTATTTATACATGTCAAATCAGCATAAATCTTGGTTTAAGTTTTTATTTAGTAAAACTTTCTTTAAGCAACTTATAACAATTTCTGTTTTTGCCGGAGTATTACTAATGGGCGTTTTATTTTATTTAAAGCTATATACTAATCATGATAATACTATTGAGTTGCCTGACTACACAGGGCTTTATATTGAAGATGTTGACAGTTTATTAAAGGAACAATCTTTAAGGTATGTTGTTATAGATTCTATTTTTAATAAAGAAAAAGAACCAGGTAGTATAATAGATCAAGATCCGAAACCTGGAATACATGTAAAAGAAAATAGAAGGATTTACTTAACTATCATCGCTAAAAAAAGACAACTAATATCAATGCCTTATCTTATTGATTTGACACATAGAAGTGCCATCGCCAAATTGAAAGGACTTGGTCTAGTAGTTGGAGATTTAAGCTATGTTCCGAATCTTGCTAAAAACGCAGTGCTAAAACAAAAGGTTGCCGGTAAAGAGGTTAAATCAGGGGAATACCTTCCTGTAGGAACAAAAGTTGATTTGGTACTAGGCAATGGATTAAGTGAATTGCAGGTAGAACTACCATTCTTAGAAGGTTTAACATTTGAAGATGCAGAATTAGTATTACAACTTAGTTCATTGAATATTGGCCTATCTGTTTTCGATGCTAGCGTTACAGATAGCTCTAAAGCTGTAGTTTATAGACAACGACCGGCCGCTAGAGAGGGTAGGTTGATAAAATTAGGAAGGCCGGTAGATATATTTTTAAAACAACCACCTGAACAAATACTTGAACAATGAGATTAGTAAGCTGTTTTTTTCTTTTTCTTAGTTACTTCTCTTATTCTCAGGAGATAGTTTCTGATTTAATTTTTAACACACAGATAGGGAAAAATGAACATTTGATTTACGAGAAATCTATGATTTCTTTGTCACTTCCTTTTTTTGATGATTTTTCGAATTATAAAGGATATCCTAAGTCAACTCACTGGCAAGACCAAGACGCCTATATTAACACTAATCTTCCTTTTGAACCACTTAACATAGGAGTTGCCACGTTAGATGCTTTAGATGCTTTTGGAAATCCAAGAAATATTGTTTCATCTTCTGCACACGGGCCTGCAGATTACCTAACATCTAAACCTTTAGACGCTAGTGGCCACACACAACTGTATTTCAGTTTTTATTTTCAACCAGAAGGTATTGGAAATGCTCCTGAAGGAAATGATGTGCTAGAGCTAGAGTTTAAAGATACATCTGGAAATTGGTTAAGTGTTTGGGACACGGTAGGTTTTAATGTCAGCCCTTTTCAAAAAATTGCAATAACGATTGACAATCCTATTTTTTTACATGATAATTTTCAATTTAGATTTCATAATAAAGCAACACTTTCAGGTAATTTTGACCATTGGCATATTGATAATGTATTGCTAACAGAGGATTATAACTTGTCCATAGATGAAGAAGACATTGCATTTGTAAGTGATGATGTAAGGTTGTTGGAGTATTACCATGAAATGCCATGGAGCCATTTTCAAACAAGCCAAGATGTTTGGATGAAAGAAGATTTTGATAGTCAATTAAGAAATAATTACACCACTTCGCAAAGTGTCGATTATAGATATGACGTATATGACTCACAGAACTTGATTTATCATTACCCCACAACTGGTCCGACAAGAAATGACAATATTTTTGAATATTCATCTTTTGGTTATTTCTCTTATTCACAACATTCGGCTAGTCCTTTGGCATTATACACTTACCTTTTTTCAGATAATGGAGGTCAAGAAGCAGAGTTTGAATTCTATCAATCTATTGCTACTGATGATGCTGTTCATTTTAAAAACAACGATACACTTTTCCACACGCAGTCTTTTCAAAACTTCTATGCTTTAGACGATGGTTCTGCCGAAGCCTCATATGGTGTAAATGTTGCAGGTGGTAAGGTCGCTATGCGTTTTAATTTGGCTAAACCTGACACCTTGAAAGCAATTCAAATGCACTTTGAGCAAAACCTTATTGATGTGTCTGCTTCCGCTTTTCAAATTGTTGTATGGGAAAATGATGGAGGAATTCCTGGAATTCCAATAGATACCTGTCAACTTTTATTTTATCCAGAATATACCAATGATTATAACGGCTTTCACCAATATGTTTTAGAGGAGCCTATATATTTATCTTCTTCGTTCTTTATCGGTTGGCAACAATTTTATCCAGATTTATTAAATATAGGTCTAGATAAAAATACAATTAATAATGATAGAATGTATTACAACATTGGTTCTAGTTGGCAACAATCCTCCTGTTCTGGTTGTGAAGGAAGCTGGATGATACGACCTGTTTTTGGAAACCTAACGACTACACATCTTTTTTCTCAACACGAAAATGATTTCGAGATGTATCCAAACCCATGCAGTAATTTTGTAAATATAAAACACACAAAACCTTTCACTATACGTGTCTTTGATCTTAGAGGGACAATGGTTTATTTTGAAAACACTACATCAAAGCTATCAACCTTTTCTAGTTCAAATCTTGAATCAGGCATATATGTTGTAGAGCTAATTTCAGAAGACCAAACATTTCGAAAAAAACTAATTGTTAAGTGAGTGAAGTACATGAAATAGAAGAATTTTACGAACACCATAATGTTGTTGCGGATAAAGGCCAAGAGCCACTAAGAGTAGATAAATTTCTTTTGAATAGGTTGGAAGGTACTTCTAGAAATAAAATTCAACAATCAGCTGAACAAGGATATATTAAAGTTAATGGTAAAATAGTTAAATCTAATTACAAAGTAAAACCTAATGACGAGGTACGTGTTATGTTCTCATCACTGCCTAGGGATATAGAACTAATCCCTCAAAACATTCCCATAAATATTGTTTATGAAGATGACGATGTTGTTGTCATCAATAAAGAGGCTGGAATGGTGGTGCATCCGGGTTATGGAAACTATAAAGGAACTTTAGTAAATGCATTGTCATTTCATTTCAAGAACTTACCACATAATGGTTGTGATCCTTCAAGGCCGGGTTTAGTACATAGGATTGATAAAAATACTACAGGTTTGATGGTAATTGCAAAAAATGAACACGCCATGGCTCATCTTTCTAAACAGTTTTTTGACAGGTCCATAGATAGAAGATATAACGCTTTAGTTTGGGGTGAATTAAAAGATGAAGAAGGTAGTATAGAAGCCAATATTGGTCGAAGTCTAAAAAACAGGAAAGTGATGACTGTATTCCCTGATGGAGATTATGGTAAATATGCCAAAACAAATTATAAAGTTCTGGAAAGATTAGGTTATATTAGTCTAGTAGAGTGTAAGCTTGAAACCGGTAGAACACATCAGATTCGAGTCCATTTTCAGTATATAAAACATCCATTGTTTAATGATTTTGAATATGGTGGCGATAAGATTTTAAAGGGAACTACTTTTAGTAAATACAAACAGTTTGTCGAAAACTGTTTTAGAATAATACCAAGACAATCACTTCATGCTAAATCTTTATCCTTTGAGCATCCTAAATCAGGAAAGTGGCTAAGCTTTGAATCGGAGTTGCCTATTGATATGTTAGAAGTAATAGAGAAATGGAGGTCGTATTCTAAGCATAAGAAGTATTAATAAGCTCTTTCCCCTTCTTTTTCGAAAATAAAGTCATTATAATCTGTAACTACATTATAAAGAGTATCCCTTTCAATAGGGTGTCTTCCAACTGCTTTTATAAGTCCAACTAATTGTTCTGTACTCAGAGTAGGATTTTGTTCTTCTGCACCTGCCATCGAATAGATTTTAGTGGTGTCATCAATAGTTCCATCTATATCATTTACACCAAATCCTAAAGATAGTTGAGCTGTAGTTCTTCCAATCATTGGCCAATATGCCTTCAAATGAGGGAAATTGTCCATGTATATTCTACTTATAGCATATATTTTTAAATCTTCAATAACAGAAGCTTCTTGAATATGAGACATTTGGTTGTTACCATTTCTAAATTTTAGGGGGATAAAGGTATTAAACCCATCTGTTTTGTCTTGTAGGCTTCGTAGTCTTTCCATGTGATCGATTAGATGATTAGGCTTTTCTACATGTCCATAAAGCATTGTTGCATTTGAAGGTATTCCTAAGTTGTGAGCTGTCTCATGGATTTCTAGCCACTGAGCAGAAGTGCATTTATCATTACATATTTCACTACGAATTTGTTCGTCAAAAATTTCAGCACCACCTCCAGGAAGAGAATCTTGCCCATGTTCTTTGAGGATAGCTAAACCATCTTTATAGCTCACCTTGGCTTTTCTGCACATGTATTCTAACTCTACAGCTGTAAAAGCTTTTACATGAATATCAGGCTTAATTGCTTTTACTTTTTGAATTAAGCTAGCAAAATAATGTAAACCCATTTTAGGGTGTACTCCACCAACAATATGAACTTCCGTGATAGGCTGATCCTTGTATTCTCTTATCTTATTAAGGATATCTTCCTCACTAGCTTCCCATCCTTCTTGTTTATGTTTTAAAAGACGAGAGTAAGAACAGAATTTACAATCAAAAACACAAATATTAGTGGGTTCAATATGTATATTTCTATTGAAATAGGTTTTGTCACCATGTCTTTCCTGTCTAATATAGTTGGCTAAGCTTCCAAGAAAAGAAAGATCGGCATCAAAAAGTCGCACTCCTTCATTAAAGGTAATGCGCTTTTTGTTTATAATCTTATGAGCAATATTTCTGAAATCAGAATCTAAGTTATTTTTTGATAAAATTGCTGAAATATGCGTATTTTTCATTTATCTATTCAGAATTATTTTACCAATTTCCTTGTTGTTATTTTTGATTATTTCAATGAAATATATCCCATTCTTTTCATTTGATAAATAGATCGAATTGTTTTTTGATTCATGAATAACATTTCCCAAAACGTCATAAATAAATATATTGAAATCACCATCTATATTTATGTTGACTTCTCCAGATGTAGGATTTGGGTAAAAATTATATAATTTTTTATTATCATTAATGCTTGATGATGATGACTCTACACAAAAGTTAAGTGATAATGAATTACCAAAGTCAGCGTTTGGATATTGACTCTCATCTAATTCACCCAATATATCACCATTACTGCTACTTATGACAAAATCTCCATCAAAATCACAAGAGTGTTGTGAACCAAACATACCATCACCATAATCATCAGATAGTATAAAATCATAACATCCTTCACTTAAGCATATTTCATGGTTAACCATTGTTGGATTTGATTCCATTGTCTGTGATGTGCTACCACCTGGATAATACCCCATTGGTACAGAAAATACTTCATTACCATTAGCATCATTTATTACCCAAGATGTTTCCTCTCCATAACAATCTGGTAGAAAATCTAGACTAACATTATCGCCTACTAAAACATTTATGTATGCTGGCTGAATCGACTGTGAAACATTTCCTTGATTATCTGTGATTTGTAAAATCACTGTATATGACCCGTTACTTGAATAAGTAACATTATGTGGACCTGGACCAGTAGCAGATGATGGGTTTCCCCCAGTAAATTGCCAATTATAAGAACTAATATTACCCGAACTAGTATTAGTGAATGTTACTGTATGTGGTCCGGAACCACAAAAATTAGTTTCATTAGAACTAAAAGATGCAGATGCAGATGTTCCGCAATAGAATCCATTAATAAATGTTACTCCAGTATTATTTGGATCTAACCATGGTTTTAACTGTGCATTATTTGCTGTTCCTCCTTGATCCCAGCTCTCAGAAAATTTACCATAAAGATCTGTTTGACTTGTAGCATTACAGTAAGATGACCCTCCAGACAAATCACCAATTATATGTCCATTACTGTTAAATATTGGACTTCCAGAAGACCCTCCTTCTGTTACTCCATGACCATTTTGAGTTCCAGACCATGTAACTCTCCAGTGAGTATTTCCACCCCAATTTCCGTTCCAGGCTCCATTTGTTAAACTTGAAGTATATGTAGATATTTTTTTTATGTCACCAGAGGGGTGATGGATACTAACTCCTGAGCTGGAAGCAGATGTTGAACGATCCCATCCTGCATAATATAATCCCCAATTTTGTGGTGGAGCAGTATTAAGCTCAACCAAATAAAAATCTGATGTTGAACCAATGTTTCCATTTACTCCTCCAATAGCGCCACTGTAAGAAATTTGACTACAACCAGTAATTGAATTTGAGCTAGGATTTGAATTAGGATTACTACAACCTGGAGCTTCGTAGTTGAAATAAAAAATCCATTGATTATGATCATTAGCACTTGCATAAGAATTTTGTCCAAACGCACAGTGATCTGCTGTAAGAACATAGGGTGTACAGTTGTTAGCTGTGTTATTGATTAAAGAACCAGAGCACCATCCGTAAGAAAATCCTGCTTTTATACTTATTCGACATGCAGCTTTTTTTTCATCTTGCCATGAATCACCTTCAGGTGAACAATTAATATTAACTTGACAATAATCAGAATCACCAAAATCTCTTGAACTAAATAATTGATTTACTCCTCTATAAGCATAGTTTAATTCAGTTATAATCAATTTGGCTAATTTTTCATTTTCTAATGGTGCTTCATATTCAATTATTGCATCCGATCCTTGCAGAAGCTCTATTGCAAAAACATTACTTTTGTGATTGTTTTTTGAGGTGTATGCCCCCAAAATTTGACTTTTATCAGGATTATATACATAAAGTTTTCCTCCACTTGGTATCCAGAATTCTGAAAAGTTTATACCTAATGCTAATGCATCATCAGCATGAAGCATAATTCTATATATTTCTCTACCATTTGGAAGGACATCTTTTGAACCGTTTTTTAGTAAATCAATATTTGTATAAACAGAACGTCCATATTTATAAATATTTCCTTGTTTTGAATCAACATCGTCTTCTATTCTGATTTGATCCATGTTTGGCTTATCAACATTTACTAAAGGAATATTTTTTAAGTCAAAAAATTCAAAACTACTTGGGGTTCCTCCTTGATTAATTTGCCCGTTAACTATCGAGGCAGTAAATAAAAATAGAATCAAAAATAAATTTCTCATAATAATTAATGTTTTATTAGTTTGTGAACGCTATGGTTCCCATTAATATCTTTAGTGTGTGCAGTATAAAATCCTACCTTTAATGTAGATAAATCGATTTTAAATGATTTGTCTAAAGGTTTTCTACTTAAAATTAACTTACCATTAATGTCATAAACCTTTAGCTGACAAATTATATTGTTTGACAAAAATACAAAATTACCCTGTGATGGATTAGGATGAATGGTTGTCGTTTGATTAATTTTTTGAGAAGTATTAGTTAATTCACACAAATTAATGCTGTAGCTATCAGTATAAATGCCGCTAAAAACATTTTCATTAATACTGAAAAAACCATTTCCGAAATCACAACAAATGCCATCACTGTATGAGTCGTAAATAGTGAATATGTAACAAGAATCAAGTTCTAGACATACTTCAAATTCATTTAAACTATTGTTTAAAAGGTCATTTCCGCTTGCAATTTGTCCATTGTTTTGGTCGGTAATCACCCAGCTTACTTCCTCAGCATAGTTATCAGTGAAGATGTCGATGTTATAAGCGTTTCCTTCAACAACATCGAAAAGTACTTCAATAGTGTCGTTTGAAAAATCTAAATCATGAAATCCATTAGGGGATGATGAATAAACCAAAAGCTCGTGGCTTCCAGCAGTAATAACTTCTGTTCCAATCATTACGCTGGTACTACTTCCTGCTGGTAAAATTCCGTTCCAGTAATAGTTAACAATAGCTTGATTATTCAGTTTATATGTAATGACAGCACTGTTTATTTCATCTGCTGAGAAATTACTCAATTCAACATCAATATTTAGTTGATTTCCACATAATGAATTATTGGTTATTGAATGAATTTCTGTAATTCCTATGTTTTCATATGGTATTTGACAAGCCTTAGAAGATTCTATTTTATTTCTAGCGGTTGATAATGTTGCATGCATTCTTGTTTTTTGTCCAACGGTAAACATATTCATACATGCATCATTGGTATAATCCATATAATTTTGAAACATATCGCCATTGTTTGAACAGGTAGGACTTGGATGAGAAGGACAGCCGTAATTTGCAGCAACTTGTTCAGGTGTGTCGTTAATAAAGTCATCACCACAAGTCATGTCTCCCCAAATATGTATTAAGTTAAGCCAATGACCTACTTCATGTGTACAAGTTCTTCCTTTGTGATAGGGAACTGTAGCTGTTCCAGTATTTCCAAAATTTTCAAAATCAATAACAACACCATCTATGTTTGGGTTAGAACTAGGGAATGCTGCAAAACCTAAAACACTAGATAAATCACAGATATAAATATTTAGATACAACTCGCTGTTCCAGATGTTTTTACCGCCCAATGTGTCATAGAAAATTCGATCATCAAATAAAGAAAAAGAGCTGACGGAAGTTTCAGTTCTTGTAATACCGCTAGTAGTGTCGTTAGTTGGTGTTCGTTGCGCTAAGCAAAAGTTAATTTCTGTATCGGCAGCTACAGCTTCAAAGTCTAAAGGTGTGTTGATTTGATCGACATTTAGTCTTCTAAAATCTTCGTTTAGTACAGTTAATTGACTTAAGATTTGAGCTTTTGAAATATTTTCTACATTGTTTTTGTAAACAACATGAAAAACAACTGGTATATTAATGACAGAAACTCCTTGTTTATTATCACTCCATTTTTTTATTTTTTCTTCAATTAGAATATGAAAGTCAAGCTGTTTTGAATTATTTTCTAACTGATGAAGAAGCTTGTCAGCGCTTCCACATCTTTTTTGTCCAAAAGCAACAGTGAAACCCAAAAAAAATAGTAAAAGAATTCCTCTATACATTATTCAAATTTAATAAAAAACTAAGGTTGATAAATGGGGTTGTTAATGAATGTTGTATCTGTAAATGTTAACATGAAATTAACTAAGTCTGTCTTTTCTTGTTCAGTCAGTCCAAGCCCTTTTCCAACATGTTTCATTAAAGGGTCCACGGTACTTGATTCAATACCACCAGAGTTGTAATGTTCAACTACTTCTTCTAGTGTAGCAAATCTTCCGTCATGCATATAAGGGGCTGTTAATGATATATTTCTTAATGTAGGTGTTTTGAATTTTCCATTATCTAATAATTCTCCCGTAAAATCTCCTAATCCATTATCTGTAAAAGGATCACTATCTAATCCGTTATTGTGAAAGTCGTGATTAGTCATGAAGGGGTAGGAGTGACAATGAAAGCAATCTCCTTTTTCAGTCATGTAAATATCCATTCCTCTTAACTCGGAATCAGTTAGGTTAGTTTTACGTTGAATGAATAAGTCAAATTTCGATTGTGCAGAAACTAATGTGCGTTCAAACTGCGCTATTGCTTTTGCAACATGAGTAGAATCAAAATCTACCACTCCAAAGGCCTTGTAAAACAAATCTGGATAATCTTCTGTATTTTTTAATTCATTTATAACCTGACTCCAAGAAATTGAATGTAATTCAATCGGACTTGTTACTGGATCTAGTGCTTGCTCTTCTAAAGAACTAGTGCTTCCATCCCAAAAATTTGATGTTCCCCAAGCCAAATTTACTAACGCCATAGAATTTCTATTACCTATGTTTCCACTTGTTCCAACACTAAATTGCATGGGGTCAGTAAAACTAAACTCTTGGAGATGACAATTTACACACGCTTGTTGGTTGTTCGCAGATAAAATAGGATCATTAAATAGTTTTTTTCCTAGTAATATTCCTTCTTCAGTCATGGGATTGTCAAATGGAATATTTGCAGGAGGAAATCCAATAGGGCTTATGAACTCAACAAAAGTTGGGTTGTAAAGAACTGGTTCTATTGGAATTTCTATAGCTACATCTCTTTCACAAGAAATTAGCAAAATAAACATAGAACTAGTTATTAAACTATTGAATATAAAACGCATCGGCTAAATTATTCATTAGAAGATTTGCTGTTGGTGTAGATTCAGACATGTGCGGAACATTCTCAGAATAATCAACCTTATTCATTAAGTCAGGAAGTTCCATAGAAATAGTAACTTCCATTGTATCTGTAATAGATAGATTAATATTTACTTCTTTCTGCACAAGTCGATATAAGTCATTGTGTGCTAAATGATAAGAAATAGGTAGGTTGAAAATACCGTTTCCAAGCGTATCTGCTTTTTGTTCTATCATGACAAAAATGTAAGAAGGAGGAGTCATGTACCAATATGTGTTTTGAGCAAAGCTTAAAGGGTGTGTACTAACAAAAGTAGTGGGGTCTGCATCATTTTGAGATTCTGTTAAGCCAAGTCCAAATTCGATTGTATTTATTATATTTTTGTTATGGTGTGTTATGATGAAATTGTTATCACTTTCTATATCATATAAAAAAACATCTGCAACTTTATTATTGTTGAATTTTAAATTAGATAGATAGTATTTGAGTGTTTCCAAGCGATAAGAAACATCACTGTTATCATAAGTTCCGTAAACATTCATTGTTCTTCCATTTTCGGTAACTACAAAATTTATTTTTACAGGATAATGATATTCACAACTACCATCTTCTTTGTTTGCTTCAATATCAAAGTTGGTTGCTGTTGGGTCTGTACAGCCAGATTCTTTGCAAGAGCTCCAAAGAACAACACAAAAAAATAAATAAAAGTACTTTGTCATTCTCTTCTAAATTTCTACAAATTTAGCTTAAACCATTATGAAATAAAAGCACTAAGTATGTATAATCTTACGCGCTTAACAAATGTGAATAACTCCATTAACAATATTATAGTTTGTTTGTTTGTATTGAGTACTTTTCTGCTTGTAATTTATGAAGCAAAAATTTGTAATATATCGTTCTAGTGCAGGCTCAGGAAAAACCTATGCCTTAGTACGAAACTATATCAAGTTAGCGCTGTTGGGGGATGAGCATGGGTTTAGGCCAACTTACTTCCGACATATTTTAGCAATCACCTTCACCAATAAGGCGGCTTCTGAAATGAAAAAGCGCGTGCTTTCTTTTTTGGAAGATTTAAAAAACGGAAAAGGTGCTGGAGAAGAAAATTCCTTTTTCAGCCATATACAAGAGGATACATCACTTTCTGTAGCGGAGGTGCAAAAGCGGTCCGATCAGCTTTTTACACAAGTACTGCACCAATATACCGATCTTTCTATATCTACCATCGACAAGTTTGTTTATCGCATTGTCAGGACTTTTGCACACGACTTAAGTTTGGCGCAGAACTTTGAGGTGGAGATGGATGGCAGAAAGCTGATTCAGCCTGTGGTGGGTATGTTAATAAATAAAGTGGGCACTAATCCGGAGCTCTCTAAGGCTTTGGTGTCTTTTGCTTTATCTAAAACAGAGGAGGGTAAAAGCTACAATTTAGAATACGATTTAGAAGAGTTTGCGAAACACCTTTTTATAGAAGAAAACCAAACTTACATCAACGCTTTGAAAGAAGTGGGCATAGAAGATTGTTTAGCGGTAAAAAATGAATTACAGCAAAAGATTGAGTCCTTCGAGCAAGAGTTATTGAAGTATGTTGTCGCTTTTGAGAACTTCATGGCGCAACACCCTTTAAGTCCGAAAAGTTTTTTTAGAGGGTATTTCCATGCTTACATGCTTAACTTAAAGTCATTTAATCCTGATAAGTTTAAGCCGAACAATACCTTGCGCAACAACATGGATGAGGATCTTTGGTGTGCCAAATCTGTCCCCTCAGCTGAGCAAGAAATTATTGAACAGCACAAAGGGTTTTTAAGAGGCTTGTACGATGCTGTACAGTCGCACCTTGTCCAGCATTTCAAATCTTATCAGTTTCATAAACTGGTAAGCAGAAATATATACTCCATTGCGGTTTTAAACGAGCTTTTGCAGGAGATGGAAGAGTTCAAGCAAGAGCAAAATATCAAACATATATCCGAGTTTAACCGAGCAATCTCAAACATTGTCAGGAAAGAGCACACGCCCTTTATTTACGAGCGATTAGGAGAGCGTTACAAGCACTTTTTAATTGATGAGTTCCAGGATACTTCTACCATGCAGTGGCATAATTTATTACCCTTGGTACACCATGCTTTATCTATGGGGCATCAAAATTTGATTGTTGGAGATGCCAAGCAGTCGATATATCGTTGGAGGGGTGGTGAGGTAGAGCAATTTGTAGAACTTCCAGAACAAATCTTTAAAGGAGAGGTCTTACCGAATCAAAAGGAATTAACACAAGCGATACAGCGCAATCATCAAGAGGTGAAGCTGGATAGCAATTGGCGTTCTGCTCGAAACATCGTGCAATTCAACAACAACCTTTTCACTTCCTTAAAAGAAACTTTATCACCCAATTTACAAGCCATCTACAAAGCGCACGAGCAGTTGCCGCAAAGCCAGGAGGAAGGTTATGTGCATATCGATTTCACAGATAAATCGGATGACACCAAGCACGATATCATGCAAAAAGTAGTCTTGCAGCTGCAAGAACTGCAGGAGAAAGGGCATGCCTTCAAGAGTATGGCTGTGTTGTGCAGAACGCGAAAAGACGCCAGTATAGTGGCTTATTATTTAAGTCAGGCAAAGCCGAAAATAGCGGTTGTGTCCGATGAAGCCCTCTTGCTGAACGCTTCCAAAGAGGTAAATTTATTAGTTGCGTTACTGCGTTTAATGGCGCATCCTACCTGCAAGGTTTCCATGGCTTTGGTAATTGATTACATATTCCATAACAAACAAACAAACAGCGGTATACATAGTTTACTAAAAGTATTAGATGAGAATGATTACACCGCTCAGTTTCAGCAACTGATGGCAACTTACGGCTATGATTTAAAGCAACAGAGCCTGTGGAAACTACCGCTTTATGATGTGGTAGAAAAGCTCATTCAGTTGTATAAGCTGCCGGCACAAAACAGCTACTTGCAATTCTTTTTAGATGTGGTGCTGAAGTTCAGCATGAAGCAAGGAAATGATGTAGCCGAATTTGTAGAGTGGTGGGAAGAAAACAATGAAAAAGAAGCGATCATCCTGCCGGATGATATGGATGCGGTAAAAATCATGACCGTACATAAATCCAAAGGCTTGGAGTTTCCGATCGTATTCATCCCTTTTCAGTGGGAAATAGGCAAAGGAAGCAAGGAGCTGTGGGTGGATGCTAAGGGGGAGCTTTCCCAAATGAAGGTGGCGCTTATCTCTAACAGTAAAAAACTAGAAGACACCCACTATGCTCAAGAGCGACAACTAGAGCAAGAAAAAGCATACCTAGACGATTTAAATGTGCTGTATGTGGCCCTGACAAGAGCTTCCGAGCAATTGTATGTCTTCACCCAATCTCCTAGTGGTGATAACAAGCTGAACACCCTGGGCAAACTCTTCCAGCATTACTTTACACAACAACAGCAAGAAGTACCTTATAGTATAGGTGTTGTGCCGCCACCCAAAGTGGAAGAGAAGAAAAGCGAATTTGAACCTTTTGTGTTGGATTACCAGCGCATACCTAATTGGAGAGCGGTGGTGCAGCTGAAAAACAATGCCAAACAGCTGTGGGATGTAGCGCAAAGCAAGCAGGAGTGGGGTACGCTTTTGCATCAAGCCATGGCCAACATTCACTACCTAGAGGATGCGGATAAGGTCCTGAAAGATTTACAGCTCAATGGCTTAATCGATAAGGAACAAGTGCAGCAGCTAACAGCGCGAATAAACGAACTACTAAGCGATCCAGAAATCACCCCTTTCTTTGCGGAAAAATGGCAGGTGCTTACCGAAAGAGAAATACTCAGCCCTGCAGGAGATGCTTATGTGCCAGACAGGGTGCTGATAGGGGAAGATGAGCTGCAGATAGTCGATTATAAAACAGGCTCTAAAACAAAAGAGCAAGAGCATCGAAAGCAAATTAATAAGTATGCAGGACTCTTGCAGCAGATGGGCTACACCAACATTAAAAAATTCATCATCTATACGGAAGAGCAAGAAAAAGTAATGCAAGTATGACGCCCTTTTTACAACATATCGCTCAAGAGTTGCTAAAACTATCTCCGGCTGTTTTACAGCAAACCGTTGTGGTGTTACCCTCTAAAAGAGCAAGCGTCTTTTTAAAGCATTACATGGCGCATGAGTTGGAGCAACCCATTTGGTTGCCCAAACTCATTTCTATTGAAGATTTTATTGCCGAGCAGAGCGGCTTGCAATTGGCCGATAACCTCAGTTTACAATTCAAATTGTATGAGGTATACCGAGCGCATGCCAACAAGGAGGAAGTGGATAGCTTGGAGCAATTCTTGCAATGGAGCCAAACCTTGCTGTACGATTTCAATGAGATTGATCGCTACATGGTAGATGCCAAGCGCTTGCTAACCAACCTGAGCGGCTTAAAAGAGTTGGAGCAGTGGAGCTTAAGTGAACCCGATTTAACTCCTTTCCAAGAGCAATACATCCGCTTTTTTGAGCACATATACATCTGGTACGAGGCATTCAGAAACAAACTCTTGGAGGAAGGTCTAGCCTACCAAGGCATGGCTTACCGACAAGCGGCAGAGCACATCCACTTAAAATCCATTCCGCATAAGGAAGTGTGGTTTGTGGGGCTAAACGCCCTTACAACGGCCGAAAAACGCATCATACAGCACCTGAAGGATGTGGGCAAGGCCAAACTCTTTTGGGATGCCGATGCACATTATTTAGACAACCAAGTGCATGAAGCCGGTATGTTTATGCGACAGCATCAGCAGGAGTGGGGTGGAGTATCGCCTCAAAAGCTGTTGGAGCAGCAAAAGAAACTACGCTTGATAGGTTGTGCCAAAAATGTAGGCCAAAGTCGGGTGGCAGGACAAATCGTTTCCACTTTCGATAAGGAATCCATCGCCAAAGGAGAAACAGCCCTCGTATTAGCAGATGAGCAACTGCTCTTTCCGGTGCTGAATAACTTGGCTAACATAGAAAACCTCAACATTACCATGGGAGCGCCTTTAAGCAGCACTCCTTTGTTCACTTTGGTCGATTTGTTGTTGCGCATGCAAGTACGCTATCAACAATACCAAAGAGGCGGTTTTTACTACCGAGATGTACAAAAACTCTTGCGCCACCCCTATAGCGCATACCTCTTTGAGCAAACCCAATTGCAGGCAGTGCTACAAGAGATCAAGCAAAAAAACTTGGTGTTTGTAAAAAGCAAGCATTTGGAGCTGACAGACGAGCTGCTGCAACACTTCTTAAGTCATTGGGACAGCGCTGCCGCATTGCAGCAATTACAAGCGCTGATAGACCGACTGAAGGAAACCCTCATCACCGACAAAGCCAGCTTGGCTTCCGAAGTGCTTTTTCAGTTTCAGAAAAGCTTGAAGCAATTGCGCAACTACCTAGAAGATAGCCAAGAAGAGTGGAGCATTAAAACCCTGAAAAGTGTTTTTTACCAACTGATAGGCAAGGAAAGCATCCCTTTTAGAGGAGAGCCGCTAAAAGGCTTGCAGCTCATGGGCTTGCTAGAAACCCGTACGCTCGATTTCAAGAAGCTCATCATCTTATCGGTTAACGAAGAGAAGCTTCCTGCAGGAAAATCCAACAACTCCTTTATTCCATTTGTACTGAAAAAATACTTCAAGATGCCTACGCACGAAGAACGCGATGCCGTTTTTGCTTATCATTTTTATCGTTTGTTGCAAAGGGTAGAAGAAGTTTATTTGGTATATAATACCCAAAACGATGACTTTGGCAGTGGAGAGCCCTCTCGTTTTTTAACACAGTTACAAGCGGAGTTGCCGACTTTGGATTTACAACAGCAACTACTCAGTGCCGATTTACCAGACTTTAACGATAAAAGTATCCGTATTGAAAAAACAGCATCCGTTCAAAAAAGTATAATCGACTGGGCACAGCATAAAGTATCCCCCTCATCATTAAATACTTATATAGCTTGTCCATTGCAGTTTTATTATCGATACATTGCCGGCATACGACAAGAAGAGGAGGTAGAAGAATTCATGGAAAGTAGCACTCTAGGAAGCGCTATACACGATGCTTTAGAGAAGGGTTATGAAGACTTTGTTGGCCAACATCTTGATGAGGCTGCTATAAACGAGATAAGAACAAGGAGTTTGAATGCGCTCAACACCATTTTACAACATAAATTCAAGCAACGACTTGAACATGGTAAAAACCATTTGTTACATCAGGTGGCCCAACAAATGTGTAGGCAGTTTTTAGCCACTGAAAAGGAGCAGATTGTATCAAAAAAATCGCTGCAGTTACAGAACTTAGAGCAAAGCATAACGCATCAGTTAAAGTTAGGAGAATTATCAGTTAAGCTTTTTGGAAAAGTGGATCGCATAGATCTGCTAAACGGACAATGCCGTATAATTGATTACAAAACCGGATTGGTAGAGTCTAAAGACTTAAGAATTGAAAGTTGGGAAGATTTAATTACAAATAGCAATAAATCCAAGGCTTTTCAGCTCATGATGTATGCTTATTTGTATTTAAAACAAAATAAAGATCAAAATAGTGCAATAGTGGGTAATATATCTTTTAAAAATCTGAAAAAAGGCTTGTTATGTATTAAAAAGAATAATATTAACAAAGCTTTATTGGTAGGTAAGTATGAGTTACAGTTGTTTGAGAAACAATTACAAAATTTACTATTAAAAATAATAGATGACCAAGAGCCTTTTGTACAAACTACAAAGCTCAGCACCTGCGATTGGTGCGACTTTAAAAGTGTTTGTGGGCGTTAGTTCTTCATTATCGCTTCTGAATTATTAGACCGCCTAATAGTTTACTTTTAAACCATGTCATATTAAGCAGAGTTCATATATTTAATTTATTATTTGTAATAACTAATAGCATCTTAGATACAAGTTGAATCAATTTCAGACAATCAAATGCAAATAGCCTCTCTTGCAGATATTACTTTTTTACTGCGCCTATATAGTTTATATTTGTACATATGAACTACATTCTTTTTGATGAAAATAGGGAGTTTTTATTTCCTTTAACACATACTCGACCAATATCAGAAATCCGAATAGGGATCTTAACAATAAAAGAAAAATGGGCTACGTATTTTAGAAAAAGTTTTAGTACGCAAACGTCCGAGTATCTACAAACCAAATATCCTTTACATAAAGAGTTGGATAATGTGTATATCAATGGTGGGTTATGCCCAAATAAAGCATTAGTGACAGCTATACAGAAACTTGCCGATGGGGAGGGTTTAT
>CEUV01019119.1_pt1 | contig 28432 bp, 33 predicted proteins | sample 356401 | NCBI WGS metagenome assembly CEUV01 (sample SAMEA2622710, study PRJEB7988) | marine metagenome | isolation source: saline water (ENVO:00002010), including
TCGTCCGAAGAACTTTGCAGCGATGGCTGGTTTTTGTTTACCAGTGATGGAAAAGTCAACACAGGCGCATCGACTGTGGAGGGGTTCGATGATCTTGTTTTTGTAGTTGCAGGTGAAGATGAATCGACAGTTGTTATAAAACGCCTCAATATTTGCCCGTAGGAGGAGTTGTACATCGTGGGTTGTGTTGTCAGCCTCGTCAATAATGATGACTTTGTGCTTTGCGTCAGATGCAGATAGTGAGACGGTCGAAGCGAAATTCTTGGCCTGATTCCGTACCGTGTCCAGGAATCGTCCCTCATCGGATCCGTTGATGACATAATAGTCTACTCCAAGTTCATGACAAAGAGCCTTTGCAACCGTGGTCTTACCAATACCAGGAGGACCAGAAAGAAGAAGGTTAGGGATCTCTTTCTTATTTAGAAACTCCTGAAACATTTGTTTGGCAGAGTCGGGGAGGATACAATCTTCAATAGTCTGAGGGCGATATTTCTCAACCCAAAGAAAGTCAGTTTTGTTCATAATAAATTAAACCCAGTCAGGTTTTCGTTGTGGCATACGAAGGTAATTATCCTTTACCCAAGGTTTGGATGAAATATACATCTTATACTTCGTGTATATATCAACAGTTTCATCATACTTGAACTCATCAGGCCCTGCAAATATAAAAGGCGTAGGTTCTCCACTTCGACCTTGTGGGTCTATGCAGGGGAGAATCTCATTTGCAGCCTGAAGGGTATTAAAACAGGTATGTGGTTTACCATACCGTAGTGAGTATTCATTGCACAGAGCAAACCCATGAGCAAGTAACCATCTCCAGTTACTTACAAAAGAGTTTGCCCAGATAGTGCATGGGTGATTACGAAAGGCACCCTTCTCAGTGGCATAGGGAGTACCATCTGCCTTGGGAAGAGTACCAAATCCATGACCCCATTTGTCAGAGCATACAATAGCAAGCATTTGACAAGTCTCCAGTGGCATCTTAACAATATGTTTGTCAGGAAGAACCTTGGCCGACTTCAGGGGATCAGGGTCAGTAACAAAGATGTTCATAATGAAAGTTGAATAATCTTGGATGCATCAATCACCGCAAAGAATGTTTGAAGTCCAACGACATCCCAAGTTTTGATTGAGATGGCAAATGGAAGCATGAAGCACCCACCGATCAATCTGAATGTACAACCAATTCTAACATCCAGATAGAGAAGAAGGAAGTAACCAATCAAAAGACTGGCACTTCCCACAATACGCAATCTGTTTGCGTTCATTCATCATAGGTAGAATCTGGTTCCAGTGCAATGTAATACACAAGATTCTTATCTTCAGAAACAAATCTAGAAAGTAGTTTGCTGGAGATAGTCACGTTGTAGGAGCCAGGAAGGATCTTGATATTCTCAACCTTGAAGTTGAGACAGAAAGATGCAGAAGTTTCACCAACCACGACAGCATAGTCATTAGAAGTGTCGTTCTTCTTATCACGAACAACGATCTTAACCACACCGTTCTCACCGATTACAGAAAGATCGGGAACACCATAGACTGCAGCAGCCTTCAACAGTTTGTCCAGTTGTTGAGTATTCAGTTCAAAACTCACATCCTCGGAAGGCAGAGTGATGGACTTGTCTGGAGGAGTAACGATAACTGCAGGATCTGCAAAGAAATACTTAGAACGAGTCTTACCCTCTCGGATAGAAACATAACTTTCATTCTTGAAATCCAACTGAGGATCTTGATACAAAGACATTGCGTTCAAGAACTCATTCAGATTGTAGATACCGAAGTCGCGTTCAAACTCTTCGTCAACGTTGACTTCTGCAAGAATATTTTTCATCACACTGATAGTGCGAATAGTCTTGCCTTGTTTGAAAAGGATAGATTGGTTAATACCCGCAAAGTTCTTCAGAAGGTTGAGGGTTTTGTCGGAGAGTTGCATATTAGTTGTCATTGATTGTACGTTTCGGTAATAGAGTTCTTGTCGTTGAAATGCATCAGGAGGACTGCATAGTGGAGAATCTTCATGATATCTCGACGTGCAGTGCCTTTCTTATCGTATCGAGATGCATACTTGAGGATGTTACTACGACAGAAAGATTCACCATCACCACAAGCTTCAATCAGATCCAGAGTTTGAATCTTGTCGTCACCAGCAGAATAGTGAGCGTTATATGTGCCAGAAATATATTCTTTCAACTCTTCGAGGATTCGATCCTCACTGTATTTGTATCGATTGGGGTCGTTGTTCATAGTCAAATCAATGGAATAATCACTTTCTTGATCAAAAGTAATGTAATCAGCTCCTGCACCACCAAAGATACCATTCATATCAACAGGTTGTGCAGCACCAATCATAGCGTCTTCGGAGAAAACACCACCAGTAATGGTAATGGTATCTTCGGACATGCCACCTAGCATAGTCATTGCAGTGTTCATAATGTAACCTCAGTAATTGTATCAAGAAAAGGGAACGTCGTCAACATTCTCAGACGGCATCTGGAAGTCAACATCAACTTTGTCATACAGTTCCATGAAGGACTGTTTGGTTTCATCATCAAAACGATTCAGACAAACTTGCATTGCTTTGGCTTTGTCCTTAAAGATTGAATATGCCCTGACAATGTGAACCAAACGACGGGTACTGATAACTTCTTCGATACCACCGTCATAGAAAGTCTTGCGGATGATGTCTGCCCAGTCGGCAAGACGTTTGTAGAAATCAGTCTCAGCAAGACCGAGTTCGGCACCAACCTTGTAGAGAATTTTGTATTCAGTGGAAGCAGTGGGATATTCCTGTTCAAAAGTGACAGGGAATCGTTCTAGAAACGCTTCGTTGAGCACGTTAGTTCCAATGAATCGTCCGTCGTCTGAACCCTTACCCTTAGTGTTGGCTGTGGCAATGACGTTGAATCCACTTGCAGGAGAAACCCATCGTCCGATTTTCTTAAGGAAAACTCCTTTCCCTTCAAGGATACTTTGGAGACAGAGAATTTTGTTACTAGCGAGGTCGATCTCATCAAGGAGCAAAACAGCTCCTCGTTCGAGGGCTTCAATGACTGGGCCATTGTGCCAGACGGTGTTACCATCAATAAGGCGGAAACCGCCAATAAGATCATCTTCATCGGTTTCAATAGTAATGTTTACACGGATGAGTTCCCGACCCAGTTGAGCACACGCTTGCTCAACCGAGAACGTTTTGCCGTTACCAGAAAGACCCGTAATGAACGTTGGATAGAATAGACGGGACTGAATAATTTTTTTAACATCAGTGAAGTTGCCAAACTTGATGAAGGAATCATCTTTCTGTGGGATAAGGTTTTGTTCAATTGCAGGCATAGCTGCAGGTGAATTATAAGTTACTTCCAGATCCTGAACTGTCTCTTTTGTAACTTCCAGGTTCCACTTCCCGTGACCTGCCTTGTAGTTGGCAAGACGACGGGAGACAGTCTGGTAACTCATACTGTTCATTGCACACCAGGCTTTGATGTCAGCACTGGTGACGGATTCTCCGTAGAGATCTTTGAGGGAGTCAATCAGTTGATCGTCGGTCATCTTGAGGCGAGTCATGAGTTGTGTCGTTTCAACAAATAAATTATAACGCACTTCCTCCGTCCTGGGACAGTCTGTGGACAGTTCCTCAACTGTCTATGAGATCCTTCACCTTACCGTACTTCCATCGATTCCAGTAATCATACAGAGTTACTTCGATTTCAGGATCAATCAAATAAAGATTGAACAGACATCTCTGTTGAGCGAGTTGGACCTCGGTATGACCGTATAGAAGATTTGTTGCGTCTGTAGAAAAGATGTTTGATAGATTTACAAACTTTCTACCTTTACCTGTGAATATCTTACAGAACTTATCCGTTTCTTTGTAGAGATCAATCTTCTTGAACTCCACATTGCAAGCTCTGAACCATGTCCAATAATTTATAAAATTTTGAGACCCACCAAAATAATTGATAGTATCTTTCAGAGATTTGATGAATGAAACATCTTTGAATATAGTCATGTCATCATGTTGATCACCCTGTTCATCAGGAGGAATATGAGTTTTGCCAATCCAAGTGAAGTTTTCTTTATATTGGAATGTCTTCATACACTCAAGTAGATTTAGATGTCGTTTACCCAAATCATCCTGCACAAACCCAGGTGTACTGCCCCACTCATATAAGTGTCTATACCAAGCGAGACTTCGTTGATTAAAATCGTAAACAACAATTTTGGATTTTGGATTAAGTTTCTTTTGTCTGAAGAGATCAAAAATCTTAAATCCGCTTGCAGTATTTACAGCAAGATCAAAAGTACCCTCATTTGATACACGCATATCCTCACTATTAAACAACCAAATTTGATCCTTTACAGATAAAGCGTCTTCAATAGATTTCTTTTGATTCCAGTTCTGACTATCGTAAGTCGTCATAGTTTTCAATGACTGTTCATATCGAGAAGTCTCGTGCTCTGGATAATGGTAAAACTTGTTATGTCTTAGTGTTTCATTCAACATAACAACGGACCAACCGCCTTCAAACATTGCTTTGAGAAGTTCCCACCCCTGACCGGCAAATGGTTGTTTAGTTCTCTTCTTATCTTTATTAACTCTTACCCATAGAGGAGTATAGTCATGATGGAAGTTCTCTTCACTTCTTTCCAAAACAGGTAGGAGTTCTTCAGACTCTCCTTGCCATGTACCAAAGTCAGGTCTACCAACTTCCTTCCATGCATGAAGATTGACAATAAAGAACTGATGATGAAGTTCTGCCCAATGATCTGGTTTCATTAGACAATGACCAGCAACACCAAAATCCTTATCCTTCATAATAAAGTTTCGGATCTCTCTATCATATTCAAAACTTTTGAGAATAGTTCCTGCAGCGAGAACTACACAATAATCATATCCAGCATCTGCGGTTGTCTCTAGGAGTTCTTTGATAGAGTCTCCAAAGAAAATATCAGACTGTTTATGTGCCCTCTTGAGGTAGAACAATGAAGAACCTTTGAATCGAAGATACATTGCAGTATTCTCAATTCTATCGAGTTGATTATAGATCCCATAACAGATCTTTCTATCTTTGTCTTCCAACCTCATCTGAAGTTGTTTATATGCACCCTCAACCAACTTAGGGTTTATGTCCCCGTGTACTATGAAATGATACCTGGGTTTACTACTATTATTATAAACGGCATGAGTGTTTCCAATGTCCAGGAACATTCCTCTGCCTTGTTTGAATGGAACTTCTCCATGATCTTTGAAGTAGAAACCACAACCCTGTGGATTATTGATTGCAATGTTTAGAGGACCAAAGATTCTACCTTCTCCATCGTCATGCGGCATGATGTGACCGCCAGGTTCGATCTTCATGATCCGAACTCGATCAAATCTACGATATCCAAGTTTCTTCAAAAATTTTACACATGCAGGAAATTTTTGACATGCACTCGTCCATCTATATTGGTCTGGACTTCCACCATACTGATCATAATTTTCAGTGGCATCTGGACGTAGACCATGCAAAGTCAACCCCTTCCACCCTTCATGAGAATAACTGAGGTGTTTGTCTTTTTCCCTATGTCCAACGAACATGTCATCATTCTGAACACACTCGCGATACATTTCCGCAAAATTGTCCTTAAAGTCTATACTTAGATAAGGCCAATCCGAATCCCAAATATCTTCAGGTAACGGTAATGTAGGTTCCCACTCTTTAGATTTAGATGTGGAAATAAATTTTTCAAGAATCTGATTCATCTCTAATTTCAATACCAATAAACTCTTCTATTTTAGAAAAGACTTCAATATTCCAACGTTTTTGTAGTTCTGGATCATGTCTCCATGCATCCAGGTCTGGATTAAATCTTGTAAAGGTTTCGTCAATAATGACTCTACCAAGGTAATACCTACCAAGAGCAAGTTTATCCCTATCGTGGATGGGAATCATTCCCCTAGTTTCTTCATCTTGTTCCAAATACCACTGATAAAAATCCTCTTCCATAGTTTTGTACATATATGGTGTTTGAGAGAAATTTAACCAACACTCAGTACTGTACAGAGTTTGAATTTTTACTTGACCATTCTGGATTACACGAACATCATCGTCACACATCGCATGGGAGTAATCTTTACCTAAGGTATTATATCCGAGATATAAAGATCCCCAAGCAAATTCACTATCTAAGAATAATTTATCCCCTTCATCAAGCGGTTCACCTGGGTATGCAGGATATATTGAACAAAGGCAACTATAACACGGAAACATATCAGGAGATGTCTTCATAGCAATCTCGGTAATATGAATCCACTCATTTAAACTCAACCAAGTCTCATGAGCTTCTTCACTGAGGAATCTTTCTGGATCCAAAGATTCTTCCCCATACTCTTCAAACATTTCATGAAGATGATTCAGTTTGTCCTGATCGATGTCACTGGGATCTCCCTCCAACAAAGGGAGTCTATCAGTTTCGTACAGTTTATTGATATGAGAAACAATACTGTTTAGTTTGTTTTTTAAGTATGGAAGATCCTCAACATTTTTATTGGTGATCTTAAGATTCAGATATGCATCTTCTTCTTGTTCTTTAATTCGGATTTGTTCAATCCACTTTTCCCTAAGACTATTTGATTGTAAGTCAAAGGTAATTGGAAGGATCTTACCACCCTCCATCCTGAAATAGAATACTGCGAATTTCATAATAAAAGTTCAGTTTTTACGGTTTAATCTTTTTTATCCTTTTTCTTCTTGGTGTCCATAATTGCACCTTTACCGTATTTCTTTTCGATATCTGCTCTTACTTTATCTAATGCAGACATACCATCTTTCTTAGGTTTCTTCTTACCAAACGTATTTGGTGCAGCAGGTGGTCTTCTGTAATCAATATTACCACCAACACCACCACGCTCCATGCGGCGGTCCTTCATACGATCAGATTCTTCTTCATTAATTTGTTGAAACCAGGACTCCTCCATATTGAGAATAATAGCGTTTGCTTCCTCTTCTGTGGTTGCAAACTTTTTCTCTAGAAGATAGTTTTTAATAACTTCGTAAGTTTGGAGGGCGTCCATGGTTTTCACTGTTTTCTTTTATTTATTCGTCTTCAGATCCGAGTGCTTCAGAAGCAGCAGTCTTCATACCTTCACCCTTTAGTTCTTTGGGTTCTGGTTTTGCAACTGGTTTCGGTGCAGCCTTTGCTACTGGTTTTGGTGCTGGTGCTGGTTCACCACCACCCAATAGTTCTCTAGAGAGTCTTCCCATGGGTTTACCTATTAATTTCATAATATTTATGCAACCAGATCAATGAATTCACCAAGAACTCTCTTATTCATTTTCTTAGAATTCAGAGACTTTTTGAAAGCACTTTTGATCTGTGCTTTAGTTGCATCTTCTTTCACTTCAAACTCAGAATCAGAGGAGAGTGCAGTTGAAGACAATCCGAAGTACTTTTGATATCCAGAACCATCGATAGAAAAAGATTTATTTTTCTTCCACTCTGCAACCTTATCATAATAACCGTTTGCACCATAGTATCGACGAATGAAGCTACATGCATCCCGACCATCCAAAACACGAATACCAATAAGATTAGTGTTGGGGAAGTTGTCTCGAAGATTTTCAAGCATCACATTAGTGAACTGGGTAAATTCTCCAGTGAAACCATAAGTCTTACCAAGTTTACGATCTCGAAGAGTAATTTCGTTGTAGTAAGGATTATTCACGCCAATGTAAGGCTCACCAGACTCAGACTTTCGTGACGGAAACTCTTTGTAATACTTCAGAGCATTTGCTTCACCATCCGTGAGAACAACACACTGAACTTTTTGAACTTCATTTTGAGTTTTGAACTGAGGGATAATCTGGTGCAGTGAGATCAGAGCTTCATTGAGAGGTGTTCCAGAAAGACTCAGACGATTAGGATACTGATAGAAATAACCCGACCAGTTGCGGCAGCTGAAGTGTGCAGCAATCCTGAACATGTTGATCATCTGTTGTTCAAGATCTCGACCATTAGTTTTATGGGTGAACAGATTCATGAGATTGAAGGTTTCATCCACTTTGAAGAAACCAGGAATTTTTTCCACATAATAGTCTTTGTCATAATCGCGATAAGACCACTCGTTAGTGAAAGCATAAACCTCAAAGGGAATAGAAACTTTCTTACAGAACCAAATCAGGTTATAAAGTTGTTTGATGGTGTCGAGCATTACACTACCCATAGATCCAGACCAATCAAGAACAAAGATCAATCCATGATTTTTACCATCAGGAAGGAGAGTCACTTTTCTGAAAAGATCTTCATTGTACTTGTAAGTATGAAGTTTAGAACAATCTAGAACACCAGTGCGAGCCGTAGATGCTCGTGAATATGCATCTGCAGATTTCTTCATCTCAAACTCTTTAACAAGATAACCAACTTCTTTCTGTGCAGACTTCTTGAATTTTTTGAACTCTGCGTCTACACCACTAAACAATTTTTCATAAGAATCAGGTTCCCCATAGTGTTCTTCGGTTTTTCTCCACCACTCATTGATCTCTTGATGAACGTCAGAGTTGGAAACAATAACTTTCTTGAGATCTACTTTGGGAATTTCCACATAGAAAGTTTCGATAGCATTGGAATCTACCAAATCACGAATTTTTTCTTCAAGACCATCAACAGTCTTCACATCCAGATCATCAGAAGTATTTTCCTCCAGTTCAATCTGTTCTTCTTCAACCTCTTCCTCTTCCCATTCTTGACTCTGTTCCTTTTCGTCAGACTCAGACTTCTGTTCTGAATCAGTAGGATTTGGAACCATCGGTTCATTCTTGTTTTCCTCATTATTACTTGCAGAAGGAACCTGTGCGGGAGGTTGAACCGCAGTCTCCTTCTCCTCTTTCTTCTGATTGCAATAATCGTACATTCTTTGTGCAGCGATCAGAGCTTCTTCAAAAGTCTCTGCATCTCCAATCTGTTTGACAATATCTTTTTCTTCATCATTATGGAAAGGAACTTCAATGAAGTTTCCAATCTTGAAATACAGATTCACTCGATCCGCAAGTCCCATCTTAGAAACGTTCTGACCCTCAAGATCAAAGAAGTCTTTCTCAGACAGTTCCTGGTATCCATTGTAGAAGGACTTACGCAGACCAGGATACTTACGTTTCATCAACTTTTCAATCCGTGCATCTTCTGTGATATTGAAGAATGATGGATTCATGTAGTACCGATCCAACCAGTTCTCGTCAAGGGTGTAGAGAGCGTGTCCGACCTCATGACCCACCAACATGTCATAGACACTGTTGGATGCCTTCTCCCACATAGGGAGGGTCAGGACACGACTGTGGACGTTGAAGGATGCAGTTTCGACATGTTTGTGTTCAACCACCAGATCCTCAGTCGCGAGGAGTTTGGCGAGTTGAGATTTGATCTGGTGGCGATTCATAGGTTTGTCTCGTATGAATCAATTATACAAAAAAAGGAGGGTAGAAACCCTCCGAGTGGACAGTTCGTCAAGCGAACACTCCCTGTTCTTTCATGTACTGCAGTGCCTCTTTGAGACTACCAATATGTTTTGCTCCGATGGCAACTTGAGGATATTCAGCCTCTGATCCAAATTCGGCTTCAAATCCTCTTTGAGTGAAGTGTTGATTTAAACGATACTCATGATATTCACCACCAAGATGTTTCAATAACGCACAAACTCTTTCACACTCTTGACTACCGTTAGTGTAAACTACGCAAGCGTTGTCGATCATTTTTGTTTCTCCTCTTCGTATTCGATTACAATCCTTTTATATTCTCTGCCAGTGTGATCTACACAGGTGATATGGGTCATTTTACCATTTAATTGGTCGGAAATTTCGTGTAGCTTACTCCAGGGAACTTTTTTCTCCACGTTTCCTCCACTCATTAATTTGTTCTTGGGTAGGAATATTTATTCATTTAAAGACAGGTAAAATTTCATTACGCATTTTCTTCAAACGTTCTTTATCATTGCCATAAAAACCCATGTGCATGTAAACACAATCAATGTATCTAAGATCTTCACGTTTTGCATTATAGGTAAAGTAATCACAAAACACAAGTATTTCGTGAGGAACTTCTACCTGTTTATATTCATAATCAATTATCATTACTCATCGTTTTGATGCTTTTAAAGTTGAAATTTCTGCTTGAAGTTCAAGAATTTGTTTTTTTAAATTTTCAACTTCTTCTCTTCTATGCATTTTTTGATACTGATGAGCAGCAAGATTATCTAAAAAATCATTCATTAGTCTCTTTGTCTCCAATCATCGGGTTTGTCTCTCATGAACCAATCTTTAATATCATCTGCACCATCAAACCCCGTTTTGTAATTAGATGGGTCGGGGTCGCCTAGTCCCATCTTATTCATAAAATCATCCATGCTACCTTCCTGAATGTCCTGTGCTGCGTGACGACGAGCTTTGTTCAGCCAGTCTCTGGCAGTTGTGTGGGCCTTAGCAAGTTTTTCCGCCCAGATCATATCCTCTAGTGGTACTTGCTCTTTATTAGCAATACACTGACAGATAGATTCCAGTCGGAGACGATATGCGGTAGATAGCATAAAGTTGTGTTCCTAACTGTGTTATTTAGATTCTAACATAGATCCCAATTCATTCAAGCGAGTGAATTCATTGTATGCTTTCTCTGACCGTTGGTTTAAGATAGTCAGAATGTCAGTAAGAATTACTTCATTATCGACATAATCATCGAGGTAAGTGTCCAAAGCCTCTTTGAGATATCGATATCTATTCCACTCGGGGGAGTAGGGTTTATACATGATAAAAAGATACTATGGTCGTATTATATATCATTGCACGATGTATGGCAAGTTAGAACCTAGAATAGATCCAACCCGTACAAATGTATTTGTCTTTATCTTTAGGTGGAATTCCACGATGGACATGAGACCAGTCTGCAGGAAACAAGAGTAATTTACCAGTTTCAGGTTTTACAGATTCACCATTAGCAAATTCAGTATATCCACCATGATCAATGGTATTGAGATACCAAATATAAGTCAGAACTCTTACTGCGATTGAACCAGTATCTTCTCTAGTTACAACAAAGTCATGGTGCCAAGTATATCCAACCGACTCTGGTTTTGTTCTTTGAATTTGATATCCAGTATCAAAATAACTTTCAAAGTCTTGAGATGGAAGTGGATATTTCTCAGTGTGTTGTTCTGTATATTGTTTTAGTGTATTATAAAAAATTTTATCTTCGTTTTGCCAATCAGGCCAATTTGATAGAGATAAATCAAAGGAATCTTTGATGTCGGTTCTAACTTCTCCACCACCAATTAGTCCTTGGTCTTTCCTACTATCTCTTTCAAATTTCCATATACAATGGTTGCAAAACTGAGAACTAAGAGTGTTCTCATAAATGTCAAGAATCATACTACTTTACTAAATCCCTTCACCTTATCAAACTTAATTACACGATCAAACTTGTCCATTAATTCATCTGTCTTATGTGAAATTACAAAGACATGTGCATCTTGTATTACAAATCTAATAATAGTGGTAAAGAAATCAGTACCAGCACCATCCAAGGAACTGTCAAAAATCTCATCCAATATAAGAAGGTTGGTGCTGGAAGAGTTACGCATTTTTGCAATGTCTCTCCAGGTAAAAAGAAGAGACAAGTCTATTCTCATTTTTTCTCCCTCAGAGAAAGAATCATAACTGAAGTCTTCATGAATTGGAGACCTGATTGATTCTTTGAATTCTTCATCCAGTGAGAAGTTAATGTAGAAGTCCATCATCTGTAGATATTTGTTTATCTGCTGATTCATTAAAGGCAGATACTTTTTAATGATCTTGGACTTAACTCCACCATCCTTCATCAAGGAATGAGCAAAGTCTAGGTAGGATACTTCTTCTCTCTGAGAGGATCTTTCTTTTTCAGTTTTGTCTAAATCCTCCTTGAGGTTTTTAAGGGTCTCTCGTTCAGTATTTCTGTTTGATACTTGATCGGCAACGTCTTGAATTTCCTTTCTAAGATTCTTGATTTGTCTGTTAATCCCAGAAATTCTAACATTGTTTGTTGAAATGTCATTGTTGAGTCTGTTAATCTCCGAAGAACAATTTGTGAATTCGATATCCTTTTCTTGTTCTACATTGATTGCAGCCTCCAGCTCTTTGTACCCTTCATTTAGTTCTTTAGATTTCTCCTGAATATCTACAATTTTATCTAGGCGAAATTGTTCTTCTAAAGGTTGAGTGCAGGTAGGGCAAACCGTATTGTCTTCAAAAAACTTATGCTCTTCTACAATGTTTTGTATCTTTTGCTCCAGTTTTACTTTAATTGTGTTGAGTTTCTTAAGAGTTTTTTTAGTATTATTAAGATTCTCTAACTTTGGTTGCAATTTATCCATAATCTTCAAAGTCTTCTCATCATTTTCATCCATGATGACATCAACTTCTTTATGAAGATTTTCTACTTGTTTCTCTTTTTTATCAATTCTTTCTTTTCCAGATTTCTCAATATCTTTTATAAAACTTTCTTGCATCTCGATCTTATCTTCAATCATATCCTTTCGGATTGAAGCTTCTCGAATAACTTCATTACAAGAACGAACCCTATCCTTAAGGATTCCATTCATTGTAGAAAAGATTTTAATATCCAGAAGATCTTCTACAATGTCTCTACGATTTGAAGAAGTCAACTGCATAAAAGGAACAAACGTGGCAGATCCAAGAATGACAGTCTGAGTAAAAGACTTGTAATTTAGTTTGAGAATACCTTCTTCAAGTTTTTTCTGTTGATCAGCCTGGGCTGCATCTTGATTCTGAACTTTACCATCTATCCAGATCTCAAAAACGTTTGGTTTGATTCCACGAATTACTTTATACTCTCTAGACCCAATAGAGAACTCAATTTCAACTAGACAATCTTTTTCATTGACAGAATTTACAAGTTGAGGTTTATTGATCTTACGGAATGGTTTATTATACAAAACAAAGGTAAGAGCATCCAAAATGGTACTCTTACCTGAACCATTTGACCCCATGATCAAATTAGTATTTGACTTTTGAAAATCAACCTCGGTAAAATTATTCCCCGTGCTCAGGAAGTTCTTCCAACGAATTGTCTTGAAAAGAATCATAATTAGGTATAACTAACTCGTTTGGACTTATAATCGAATACCTATAATTATACTTGTTACACATGGATATTGCAAGTTCAGAGTCCACTTCCACAACATCCATCTCAGGAAAGTCGTCTGCTTCTAACTGCATGGCATAACGTTCTGCATCATCCTCTTCCTGGAAGAAAAAGAGGGTCTTATCGCCGTAATCATCTTCTACAGCGTATGCACCTTCATCTTCTTGACCAGAAATTGTGAGGATATACATCATTCGACCTCGCAAGCTTGTTGGTAGACTTCCCTCAGAAGTTGTTTTACCCGTTCTTTGTTTAAATCAAAATCCGAGTCTTCAACATATTTATTGAGAATTGTTATCGTATCTTCAATCTTATCACCATCAAAATCAACATCGTCATCGTTGACTTCAAAGTTTTCTACTATCTTAAGATCATGAATACCCGACTTGTAAACCTTGTCGATAAACTTATCGAACATTAGAGGATCGGACTTCTTTCTTACTACTACCTTTACAATCTTATCTTTAAGATTTCTAGTATCAAAAAGTTTTGCATTCTGATCTTCGTAATAGATTCTTTCAAAGATGTTGTATGGATTCTGAACAAACTCCAAACTAAAGTCTTCAGTATCAAAGAAATTGAATCCTCTCTTGTCGTCTACATCATTCCAAAACAACTGATAAGGATTGCCGATATAAAAGATCTTTCCATCATTCGATCTGGTATGATAATGACCAGAACAAGTGATTCTGAACTTTTGGAACATATCTACATTCATACCATGTTGTTGAACATGTCCAGGATATGTAGAGAATCCATTGAGTTCTAGGTGACCAAATGCAGCCTTTGCTTTGGTTTTCGCGATTTTTTCTTGAGTCTCTTCAAAATTTTCTTGAGAGATCCAAGGAATCATGAATGCTTTGAATCCGTCAATGTTATACTCACCAGGACCAGAGATGGGAATGACATTATCGTATTCGGAAAGAAGAGAATCAATCGAATTGACCTCATTCGTGTTCTTATAATATGCATCATGATTACCAACTAACTGATAAACAGTGACACCTAGATCTTTGAATCTGTCATATACATTTTCTTTTGCCCAGTTGAGACACCAAAAGTCAACAGACTTTCTACTATCAAATGCATCACCAAGATGAATGCAGTTTTTGATATTACGTTTCTCTAGTTCTGGGAAAAAGATGTCTTCATAAAACTTTCTGAAATACTCATGGAAGTTTTTACTTCCTTTACGTCCACCGAAATGAGTATCAGTAATTAGTGCAATAGAACTCATTGATACATCTTTGTTTGAATAGCATCCTTAATGGAATTATACTCTGCAGAATTATAATTGTCACCATCTACTGTGAACACTTCGTCATAACCAGACCTCTCAATGATTTTGGTACGGATCTCCATTTGTTTCTTCTCCTTCTGGATTCTGCGGAGAAACGCATAATGAATGATCTGCGTAAAGTAAGCAAAAGGATTCGAGGATTTCTCAGGATTAAAATTATGAATGTATTGAACGCAATTTTCGATTCCATCACAGATCATGTCCTCACGGAACATATAATTGACAAAGTTTGGTTTGTAAGACAGGTGGGTAGCAATCTTCAAAAAACACTCACCAAGGTAATTAGTAATACGTGGTTTCGGTTCACCTTTCTCTGCAGCATCTGCAACATCGTTCTTATACTTAACGATTGCTTCTAGAAACTCTTTGTTATTAACGTAATGTTCTGATCTCTTGCGTTTTTGCATCTCATGGGTCCTTTGTTAATGTTTAGATTGTAACATAAAGTCGAGCTGTTGACAACACCCTAAGATATTGTGTACAATGACTCTGTGGAGTTTCAAAGATCAGCTTTCTTTTTATAAAGCTTTTCAAACATTATTCTTGCTTCGGATACTTTTGAAACATATCCAACAACTTCAGTAGTATCTTGAGCTCCTTCAGATGGACTCTTCTTATCTTTTTGTCTGATGAACTTGTGATAGATCTGAATGGACTCTTCACTTTTTACTTCACTGATAGTCATTACTCTGTCCATATTTAAAAGGAAACAGTCGTCATCAGCAAACTTCAACCAAGGATCAATTTTATATCCTTGTACACCCCTTGAAGCAATAGTTATAATTTCTATCGTCACTGGATTATGAAGAACCAACATGGTTCTATCTTCATGTTCTTCTGGAGAAACGATTGCAAATATCTCTTCTCCAGATATTAATTTTATGACTGCATAGAAATCTTCTTCCATATTACTCTTTTAGATTTACTTGGATGAATTCATAATTGAATTGTTCTTCGTTGTATATTTTTACTCTTTCAATTAAATGATTGAGAGTGTAGTTTTTTCTATTCTGTTTTGTGCAATCGTCAGCAATATCATATAAAACTGCTTGATTCTTACCATTTCCTTTTCTTAGAACCCTACCAATAGACTGTAGATTCCTGATTCTAGATTTGGATGGTGATGCAAAGATCACATTATGTAAGTTTTTAATGTTGATTCCAGTTGAGAAAGTTCCATAAGAGGCAACAATAATTGCATTATTTTCTTTTTCAGTAATCTCTCTTACAAGTTCTCTTTCTTCTGCGTTCACTCCTCCGTGAACATAGAATACTTTTCTTCCTTTATCTGCAGAACTATTTATTGATTCATAAAGAGGGAGTCCATGTGATTCAACCCTAGCAAATAATACTAAGGTATTTCCTTTTAGATCTAATGCAAGATTTTTTACAAAGTTATTTCTTTTTTCATGTCCAATAATAAATTGAACCTCGTCTTCAAATGTTTCAAACACTTGAGGATTGTGTCTCATGATAAGGATTTTAATTTGTAACTTAGATAAATGTCCTTTATCAATAAGTTCCTTTGTTTGAGTAACTTTATAAGATGGACCGAACAGTCCTTCCAATACCCACTTATGTGTTTGTGTTCCGTCTAGAGTTCCAGTAAAACCATATCTATACTTTGCATCTGCAAGTTTAGTCATGATACCCACTAGAGATTTTGATTTAAACTGGTGGGCCTCATCACCAATTACTACATCAAAACTATCAAAGAACTTTCTAGGTAGTTTGTAGATGGACTGCCAAGTAGTAATGACCACAGGAAACTCATTCGTCTTCTCACGTCCACTGTAAATGCGGTGGCACCAGTCCTCAGCGTTCCAACCATAGTCCTCAAAGTCTTTGTACATTTGTTCGACCAGGGACGTTGTAGGGACCACTAGGAGGATCTTTTTATTTCTCTCTGCAAAATACCTAACAACAGAATAAATCATCAAAGATTTGCCTGATGCGGTCGGTGAAATGAGTAGTTTACGATTATATTTTAGTGCATCATATACGGCTTCAACTTGATAATCTCTTGGTTTATACTTAGAGATCCTTGTCATGTAATCTTTTACACCTTCATATGAGATCATCTCATTTTCTTCAAAAGGTGTTCCGTAGAATTTATTATCTTCAAACTCTACTTGGTAATCCCACTTATTTGCCCATGAAACTACTTTATCTAAAAGTCCAACGTAGATCTCTCCAGTATGTGGGGAGAATAGTCGAATCTTTCCATCCCAATACTTACTACGGTATTGAGGCATAAATTTTGCACCTGGTACATCAAAAGTAAAGTGTTCAGAAAGTTCTTGGAATACGTGTGGTTCTGCCTTTAACTTTAGAAATACTTCGTTCTTTTTTCCAATTACAATGTCAGTCATATCCTCTAATAAACTTTTGCCACTCAATCGCGTTTTTCAGCTGATACGTTCTATTTAAGATAGTTTTAATAATGCTATCTAGATAGTCCAACATCATTTGATAGTAATCAATTTTTGTGAGACACTTAATAATATCTTCGTCTGCATCGAGATATTTGTCTAAGTCTCCTTTTAGAACTTTATGGTCAAAAGGATATTCTGCATATACTTCTGGTTCTGCTCTACCAGTGTAGTATTGCCATTTTTCTTTTTTTAAAATTTTATATTTGTTCTCTTGTGATTTCTTAAGAACAAGGATGTTATTATAAAGTTTATAGTATTTTGAATGAAGACTCGGAATCTTTGTAGATTCTGAATGTAAATTATCATCATCGATCTTTGAGTCTTTTTCCCAAAGATCTTGTATCATGTCAAGATTCATACTTTTCAATGTCATAAAGATCATATTTAAATGTAGCCTCAGCGACTACATATTCCACATCAGTTGTAGCGGAATCAAAACTAACAGTTGTTAATGAAGTGGGAAAAAGTCCCCTAAAGTCTACTTTAGCATTAACCCTGAAACTACTATTATATATTAACAAAGTTCCATCGGAGACGTTGGGGTCTGCAGCGAGTTCGTCTCCATTGATCCAACTTTGATATTCTGCAATAGATTCTGGATATCCAAGACCTCTTATCCAGTTATGGATTTCCATATAGTTTTCAAGGTCTTCATCTACAATAAATCGAAGAATAAAATCTCCGTATTGTATTTTATCACCTGGGACAGCGCGATCCTTGAGGTATGAGGATTGAATTGCAACACCCATTCCAATCTCGGGAATGTTTGCAGCCTGTGCAAGGAAATCAACCTTCGGCGTTCTTGCTAAAGTAAATTTAAATCCAGTTGGGGCAAGAAAGTTTCTGTTAGAAATTTGTCTTGCGAACGCAGAGAATGACATAGCGTTTTATCTTTATTTATTTGCATAAAAAAAGAGGTCCCGAAGGACCTCTGGAAATATGTGAGAAGAGATCACATGAGGTTAGCAACCTTGACTCTTCTGTAGTAACGGTTTGCGTTGATGCGGAGTCTTCCGAGACCTGCGGTAGTTCCTTCTGCAAATGGGTTAGCAACAATACCGTAACGGGTCTTGAAGCCAATCTTGGGCTGGAAGGTGTCCTGACCGACGGCACGAACCATCTGGAGAGGAACATATGGGCAGTAGAAGAGACCTGCGTCGTATGCGCTAGAACCCTTATAACCAACAACGTAGTACTGATCAGCAGCAACGTTTGCAGCATAAGGATCGATGTAAACACGATACTTACCTTGGAGAACACCAGCGAAGGTGTTACCAGTGTCATCAACGTTAAGGTTAGCGTTGAGTGCAGGGGTGTAATCGAGTACACCAGCCATGGTTAGAGCGGAAGCAACGTCTGCGGAGCAGATGATGGTGTTGCCCTTTCCTCTACGAGTTCTTTGTGCGATTGCGTTGGCATCGCGCTCGATTTGGAACAGAAGACCCTTGAACTTCTCAACAGACCAACGACCGTTGGAGTCAACGTCGAGGTCGAAAGTACCTGCGGTTGCAACGTTTGCAGTTGCACCCTGTTCAGCAACCTTGTAGATAGTTCTGATGACTTCGCGGTTGATTTCAGCGAGGATCTCAGTTGACAGGATGTTTGCCAACTCAGCCTCAGCGTTCAGACCGTGAATCGCCTTGAGGTCTTGTGCGAGTTCCAAGGAGTACTCAGCTTTGAGTGCTCTGGACTTAGCGGTTACAGTGACCTTCTCGATAGAGAATGCCATCTGGTTGAAGTGGTTGTTCGCACCGTCTCCGAGAGCTTCAGCCTCAGCGGTGGACATACCCTGACCAACGGTGTAACCGAGGGAGTTTGCAGAACCAACTGGGTTCAGCGCACTTGGGTTAGTACCTGCTTGTGCATCAGTACCCATACCAGCAGCGGCATCAGAGAAACCACCAGTGAGGGAACTGTCGTTGTCCTGACCAGAGAATGCGGAATCGACTTCATCGAAGAAGGTCTCGGTTCCGTCCTGAGCGGACTGACGGGAACGCATTGCGAAGATAAGTCCAGTAGGACCACTCATTGGCTGAACGCCGCAGATGTCGTATGCGATCAGGTTAGGCATGGAGCGTCTGATCAAGGAGATCAGAACGGGATCGAAGCCAGCAACGTTAGAACCTGCAGGTGCATGACCTGAGTTAGTTGGTGCAGCTTCTCCAAGGAAGGAAGCGGTCTCTTGAGACTCTTTCTCTTGGTTCTCTAGGAGCTGTGCAACAACTCCTCTCTTGTGGGAATCGGCAATATCACTGAAATTTTCGTGATTAAGGATAGGAGCCCACTTCTCCTGTAATTGTTGTAGGTTTTGTCCGTCCATTTTACTTTTCTATACCTCGTAAGATGTTGTTAGGTGCGGTTTGAGTATTATCTAAAACTCACTTTTTAGCAACGGTGGAAAGAGCGCGAACATAAGCGTCCATAGTAGAAGATAATTCTTCCGTTGGTGCCGCTTCCTCGGTTAGTGTTTCTTCCGTTTCGTTTGCTGGAGTACCAGCGTTTCTTGGGAAGTATGACTCCCTAAGAGTTACCAGCTTCTGGTAATAGTCATTTTCACTCTCAAACTCAACATTCTCTACGAGGGACTGAAGCTTATCCTTTTGGGAAACAGCAAGACCTTCGCAAACTCTGTTGAAAACAGATTCAGCTGTGGATTCACCAAGCTGCTTATTGAGAGAAATATTCTTCTCAATCTGTTCGTTGAGTTTTGTCTCCATTTCATCTAATTTCTGTACCATGCTCTCTAGTACATCATATTTTTCTTCAGGCATTGATACATAATGTTCTTCAAAGAGACCCTTCATACCAGTAATGAAGGATTCCGTGATCTCAGACTTGAGACCATTTTCGATAGATAGAGCATTTTCTTCTAACCACTCAGCAGAAACATACTCAAGGTATGAATCTACACGCTCGGTTAGTTCTACTTTGATTTCAGCAACTTCCTCAGAAAGTGCAGTAGCATACTGCTCTTCGAGTTCTGCAGAGATTTCCTTGGCTTTGGCGCCCAGAGCAGCTTCAAAAACTAGTTTTGCCTTTTCTCTGAACTCCTCGGAAAGTGACTCGTCGCCAGAAAGAAGTGCGTTAACATCTTCTTCAATTGCGGAATCGAGTTCTTCACCAGTAAGAATTTCTTCTTCGGTGGTTTCCTCGGACTCAGCTACGACTTCAGTCTCGTCGGTGGTTTCGGTTGCCTCCTCTTCAGAAACAACTGCTTCTTCAGCAGTCTCTTCTTCAGCGACGACTTCGCCTTCGGCTTCAACCTCTTCCATTTTACCGCCTTGACCTGGGGTAGAAACTGGAGTTGCAGAACTATCTGCTGCATCAGCAGGGGCTGCACCCTTGTTTACTACATCTTTGACCTGCTTCAGCGTAGCACCAGGTGTCTTCAGCATATTGCTGCCGTCATCTGGCTTGCTGTTTTCTGGAGTTGGTCCACCCAGATCCTCGTAAGATGCTGCCTGTCCAGGGGTCGCAACAGGAGTTGCACTGGTTTCAGGTGCTGCAGCGGGAGCCGCTTTAGCATTAACAGCGGTTTTGGATTGAGTTGTGCCTACTTCCATTTCTTGTAAATCGTTACCACTGGACATTTGTACTCTCCGATTACCTTTGTATAATCTTTATTTATTTATAAGTTGAAGCAACTTATAGTGACGACAAGAAGTCATTGAACAGATTTAACTTCTGTTCGTCGAGTCTTCCTTGGTCTACGAGGGTATTTATACGGGTCTTAGTTATTTCCGCTTTCTTTTCGCGAAGGATGCTACCTTCCCATACCCACTCCTTTCCTTCCATGATTCCATCAACAAAAGCATCAGGTGCAGAAGGATCTGCTACGATGTCAGCAGCAGTTGCCAACATGAAGTCTTCACCAACAACTTTGATGCCATCAGTATCTTCTTTTAGTGAACCGATACCACGGGAAGAGACTCCTAGTTTTACACCTTCACCTAAAAGTGAGGATGCAATTTTACCCATGGGAGTAGAAAGAATTTTTGCTTTTCCGTAGAAGTTATCACCTCTTTGTTCAAGCATCGTGATCTTATGAGAGACACGATCAAGATTTACAGTAGGTCCATCGGGGTGTCCGAGTTCTCCTAATGCACGACCTTTTCCAGTGAAGTTCTCGTTATAACGATTTACTTCTTTTGCTAGAGTTTCGACGGGATACATGCGACCATTACGGTTCTTGATTCCGCCCTGTAGAAATACACCTTCGATATAAAGGGATTTTTTTCCACCCCTAGATTCGACGATAACGTCTACACTCTCTATTTCTTCCCTGATTAGTTTCATTTCACTATTGGTAGAGTCTTATATTTTATTTATGACTATGGACTAGTTATCGCGTTATTACTAGAGTCATGTCTCTGATAAGTACCCACACCAACTGCCTGATTGTTTTCATCATGACGTTGGTATGAAGCAGGAGTTCTAGTTCCTACTCCAGCATTACTGTTATAAGTGTATGCAATATAATCAGAATTAAAATTTTGATAGGTCACTGTTGACCAACCAGTCGTACCGCCAAGATAAGAAACAGTAGTAACTCCTGGTTGAGATGAGTCCTCATTATTGTTTTCGTCGTGACGGATATATGACATTAGTCAGTTTCCTCTTCTGGAGTTGGTTCTTCTTCAGTCTCTGTTTCTGCAGAAGCTTCTGGAGTTTCCTCTTCTTCGGCGTCAGCTTCGACTTCTGCTTGAGTTGCACCGAACATTGAAGCAGCGACTTGTGGTCTTACTTCATCAATGTTTGCAGCAGACTTCTGCATCAAAATGTCTTTCAAACGATCACTAACTTCAGATGCCGAAGCACCTTGAGCAATCATATCAACTACGTCATCCATGTTCTTAAAATAATAAGTAACTCAAATTATTTATATCTCGCCACCATCTGGTAATTCTGTGGCAGATCCGTCAACCTCTGGATCTTGTGGATCACCACCAGCCCCTAGATTAGTAGTGTCTAGTGGTAGTCCCGTACTTGGATCTACTGATTGACTTGGATCTGGAATGATTCCGTCTTTAATTTCTTTTTTTATCTGCTCATCAATTTCTATGATTTCTTGATCAGTCTGTTTGAATACATGTCTTCTCACATAATCTGCAGAATAATATCTACCAATATAAGGTTCGAGTGCAGTTGCAGTTTGAACTCTTTCATTCATTAATTCATTCTCTTTTAGTTCAGAGAAATGATTATCATAAACGTAATCATATTGAATGTGTTCTGATAATGCATCCCAATCTTCCATAGAAACAATGTTCTTGAGGAGTAATTGAGTTCTCAACATATCATGGAAAATTTGTGAGAATCTCTTTCTCATTCTTCCGACAAACTTTGTGAACTTAATTTCGTCTCTTAGAATTTCAGAAGAACGTCCAAGATTAAATCCAGTTCCTGATGCAAGTCTAGACTCGGGAACACCTAGTGCTCTGTATAGTTTCTTTTGGAAGTATTCAATATCTGCAAGTTCGCCAAGATTTTGTCCACCAGGTAAAGTAGTAATCTCGGTTCCACGTCCACCTTCGCGACGAGGGAGCCAGAAATCTTCCAGCATACTCATCATTTTGCGATCATCACGAACTTCTCCAGTGTTCGCATCATAAACCAACTTATTACGATAACGGTTCATGACTTCACGCAGATATTGTTCTGCTTTGATCTTTGGTAGATTACCAACATCAATGTAAAAAATTCTACGTTCTGGTGCTCTTGATAGTCTGTAGATAACCAAAGAGTCTTCAATCATTCTAAGTTGATTGAGTGCCTTGATTGCTTTGTGGAGATATGAAAGAACTGTATTTTTATTTCTATCTACCAGACCAGAGTGGACATAGGTGATTGCATCTTTCGAGATTCTAGTTACTGCACCTGCACCAGTTTTAAATGATCCTGCTTGTTTACCCATACGACCATTAGGATCATATTCGTAATACTCTTCAATTTGTGGAGCAGAAACTTCACCAGCACCTTTTACAGTTGCAATCGCTGGACCGAGTGGATTATTTTTATCCTTTTTAATTCTTCTAATATGACGAATCTTTTGTGGATCTATGTATCTTAGTTCCTGAATACCTTGTTCTGGTTTTTTAAAATCAATTACTTTATGATAGTAAATACGTCCATCAACATACCAGTTTCTTAGAATCTCATGACACCTATCATCAAAGTGCAATAAAGATTTGATATTTTTGAATTCGTCTCTGATTAAACTTTTCAGTTTATCCGTACAAGGAGCATTCTCCAGATCAATTTCAACAGGAGAATCATTTTGATCGGAAACGATCGCTTCGTTTATTACATCTTCAATAGCACCATCCACCTCAGGATGTAATGCCATTTCTCGATATCTTTTAATTAAATCAAACTCTGACTTATATACGCCTTCTATGTCAACATATTGTCCATAAAAACCGCTAGAAACATAATAATCCGAAGAATCTTCTTGATTCTCCGGCACAGGAGAGACGACGGACTTTTTGGATCCGTCGTCTTCCTTGAATTTAAAACCAAATAATTTAGGCATTAATTCTCAAATAGAACTCTTCGTTCTATTATTTATGTGATATCAATTAGGTAGCTGCGGGCTCTTCTGTTCCGAGTTGAGTATCACCATTAGGATTCTGTGCATCCCACCACTGAACTTGTAAAGTTACAGTAAACTCTTCAATGATATCTGAAGAATCATAAGAGACTTCGATCTCACTGACGTTTGTTGGGAAAACACCGTAGAATTCATACTGTTTTAGAACTGGAATTGAATCAGTTCCAGAAGCTCTACCGAGTTGCTTAACATGAGCCTGTCTTTGATAATCAACTGGATTAATAAGACCAGAGTTATCGTCATGCTTGTTGATTCCGTTCATCCACTTTTCAAAAGCAGTTCTGATTCTGAAATCAACATCGTTGACAACAGTAATAGTCCATGGATCGAAACTACGATCTCCTGCGACCTTCAGAACTCTACCTCTAAAAGGAACTGGAATTTCTGCAACATTGGATGCAGGAAGTTGTGCAGCCTTGCACATGAATCTAGTGATTTCATTTACACCTGCTGCACTGTCTCCCTCAGGAGTTGCAAAAGTAGGGAATATAATGTCACATTCAAACAGATTAGGGCGAGCGCCGCCCCCAATCAGTCTTGATTTAAAATCTTCTAATGTTCTTTCTGAAAATTTTGGTGAATTGGCCATTGAACGTTACCTGTAGAATAGGGTTATAAGATAAGAAAAATGTAATTAGACGGATCCAACAACTTCTTCAAAGCTAATTCCAGTTCGGTTAGCAACGAAGGTGAGACCAATGAAGTTGATTGATCTTGCAGGTTTAACGAAAATGTCAGCCCTAAACTGATTTGCGTCAATAACATCTGGAGTGTTATTTGACTCGTCGCAAACAACGAGGAACTCGGTGATACCTCTCTTCGCTTTGACATCGCGGAGGTATGGTTCAACAACGTTAACAAAATTAGATCTTGTTAACGCATCGTTGAATTCAAAGAGTTGATCTCTTGCTGCTCTCTGGATGGTATCTTCGATAGTGAGGAAGAGACGGCGAACGTTGATTCTATCGAATGCAGATGCATAGGAAAGACCAGTCTTATCGCCGAATAGGATAATTCCAGAACCAGGTGAGAAGATAACAGGGTTAATTCTCTTAGGATAGAGAAGATCTCTTTGTGCTTGAGTTGGGTTATATGCAAGTTTAATTGCGTTGTTAATAACACCTCTCTGAGCACCTGCTGGAGAGAACCATGGATAATTATTGATGGAAGTTCTTGCCATCAAACCAGCAACGTCAGCATTCAATGGAACATATCTGAACTGATTGTTGAATCTGTCAAACATGTACTTATAACCACTGTCAAACACAGCATAAGAACTTGACGTAACAGAATCAAAGAAGTTAATAATATTATTTGTTTGGTTTGTTGGGTTCGTTACGTTAACAACTCCCGCTCTATGTGGAGAGATGCAAGCAACACAATCCTTTCTACCTTCTGCAATTGCAATTAGTTTGTTTGCTTTTGCTTGTGATTCAAACAGAGTATCACCACCACTTGGTCCTTGAATCAAGAAGTTTACGTCATATTCTGCGGGATTTTCTAGAACTGTATAACTAGAAATTACGTTCGCAAGTGTTGGAGCAAATCCATTGGTTGCACCATAATCTGCACCATTGTCAAGAGTGTATGTCTTATTTCCAAGAAGACCGAAGGTGACTCCACTTGCTTCTTGACCCCATGTGATATCTGCACCACTAGCGAGGACATATCCATCTAGAGTTGTGAATTCTGGTGATGACAGAGAATCTACTGCACCTGCAAAGAGATAACTCGAATTGTTCGCAATGTAGTTCTTATAGTAGATATTCTCACTTGGAGTAATTCTTGCGTCAGTAGCCTTAGAAAGGTTGGTGAACTTCTCAAGAATGTTTCCAGAAACACCACTTACAGATCCATTGTCATCAACAATGACAACGTGCATCTCATCATTTTTGCCACTTCTAACATCAGCATACTGTGAAGTACCTGGTCTAGGTGCAATGTTCTTCCAATGAACTGTAGAATTATCCAATCCTAAAGTTTGTTGATCATACCAGTCATTTACTTGGTTTGCTGATGAGGTTGGAAGTAAACCTTCTCCGTTGTCATCAGTAGCTTCGTTGGCGTCTCTAGTGTAAGTAACGACTAAAGTTGTAGCTGCAAGTGCAACTGGTGATGCAGTATCAACAATAATTCCTCCAGTTGTGAATCCAACAACTCTTGCGGAGAAAGTTCCGTTCAGGGATCTAATTAGGTCTCCTGGGAAAGTTGCGGACTTTTCCTTGATTCTAGTTTGAATATCGGCATTACTGGTGGTAATTACAGTTGTACCGAGTCCTACACTAGCGTCATTTTCAATTCTGAACTTCTCTAGAGAAGTTGCAGCACCGACACTATTGAACGCTTGCCAATAAGTACCAGTTTCTTGTTCTACCTGAGCAAATATTCTATTAAGTCCAGATTCTGCATAATCGATTGCACTGGTTACTCCAGTAGCACTATCGGTTCTGCTGAGCATCTTAACATCAACAGATCCTTTATTGACCTTAGTGATAATACCTTTTGTATAACCATTAAATGTCTTTACAGTTCCATCGAATGGATCAGCATAATTTGTTGAGAATCCACAGGTAAGTCCCATCCCAACAGATAGACCAAAAGTACCAATAGAAACTCTTTGGTCAGCAGCTGCGTCGATGGTGCAAACTTTAAGATTGTTTGCCCAAGTTCCAGCTTGTCTTGAAGCGTAATACCACTCTGTAGCAGATGAATATGAATTAGCGTAATCTTCTTGAGACTTAATCTTTAGGGAAAGAACAGTACCAGCAACACCAGTGTGTGCGTTGACTAGATTATCGTCATCTGTTCTGATGACTCTTAGTGTTCCACCATAAGAAAGGTAAGAGGATGCACTCATCCAATATTCATATTGACCATCGGTATCTTGTGGTTTACCGAAGGTATTGAGAAGGTCTTGTTCTGTTTCCACCAGTACAGGTACTCCGATTGGACCTCTAGCAAAAGGACCTGCAATTGCTCCCACCTGATCGTTTACTGCATCAATTCTGCCTACAGTAAGATCAACTTCTCTAACTTTTACGCCTGGTGATACTAAGTTTAGCGACATGTCTTTCCCCTCTAAAGAAGATTCATATGACTGAAACTATTTAGAAATTTGGATGCTTCAAATGGGGAAACAGTACATGAACACCCTACCAATCAGGATACTCCCAATAAACTTGTTTATTTTTAGATCGTGATGTTTTAATTCTTTTTACCGTACATTCTTTACATTCATAAGAATATGCAGATGGTAAAGTGCCTCGATCTTTTCTTGTTAAGTAAAAATCATTCAATAAATTTTTTATCTGACCACAAGATCTACACTTTCTTTCTTCTAGAAATAAGTGTTCTAATTCAAATGACTCTTCAAAAGTCATCAGTGATATTCCCACATATATGACATGTCACCATATTCATCTGTCTTCCACATTGTTCCATCATTTTCTATAATGACTCCTTCGTCATCTAAACCATCACTAATAAATCCAAATGGTGCCATATCAGCTTCGATCTGATCTCTTTGGTCTTCATATATTTTTTTACGAACATCGTTGTCCGTCATTTCTTTAAAGTAGTCCTGTTGAACTAACCAAGCAAAGATGACAAGACACATTGCAAGATCATCATTACAACCTTCTTCTGCCTCGAATGATCCTGATTTTTGGATAAACGTTGTTAACTCACTAATTACATCTAGATCAGATACTAGTAACTTATCGTCCTCAATCAGCGCTTTTAGATTTAGAGATCCAATCTTCTTTACGGTTTTGGACATCTTGACACCTAATTGTGTCTTCTTACCAGAAAATCCTTGACCAACTACTTGACCCGCACGACCTCTCATGGAACACATGAGTATGTTGTCATACTCTAAGTCCATGTGAATAATCGATGCTACTTGGTCTCCAATGTCATTAACTTCTACCAATATAAATGCTTGATTGTATGCCTTCGATACATCTCTAATAATATTTGGAAACAGAATTGGTTTAATCGTATTATTTCTATACTTAGCAACTAACTTATAGGGAAATGACGTTGTGTCGCATACACAAAATGCAGAGTAGTCTTTTTCTACACCTCTTGCAACGTCAACGGTAACAACATATGTGTGATCTTCTTTTGGTTCTTCATAGATATCCAATCCTGCATTTCTTTTGATTGGATCATCATAAACAAGAGACTTTAATTTCGCTGCGGTAATCAAAGTATCAATAGATCCTAAGAACTCGCACTCAAACTCGATTTTGAATTGTTGTTCAGATGTGTTCTTAATTGTTTGTTCTTTCCATTCCAAATCCCTACCAGGGACTTCAGACCAGTGAACATCAGTTGGAATATAATCGTTCTTACTCTTTTCCGCATCATGCCACATACGGTAGAAGTGATTCATACCGTGCGGGGTAGATACAATGATTACTTTGGTGTTTTTACCAGAAGTAATAGTAGGATAAACAGAGGCAAAGAAGTCATCAGCGACGTGATTTGGGACGAACGCGAACTCGTCGAGAAAGAGGACGTTGAATGACATACCTCGGACAGCACTCGCAGACGTAGAAGCTGCCAATATCTTACTCCCATTTTCCAACTCCATTGATCCTTTGTTCCAGGCTATAATACCCTGTTGCATCCATTTAGGTAAGTTCTCGTATGCAGTTTGTAACCTTCCTAGAAGTTCTCTTGCGGTTGCCGCTTTGTTTGCAAGAATACCAATGTTGACACTATCGTTGAAAACTGCGTAGTGTAAAAGATAAGACACCACGGTGGTAGACTTACCTGTCTGTCGTGGCATCTTACAGATATTAAATCGATTCTCATGAAATCGATTAATCAGTTTCTCTTGGAAATGATATGGATGGAATTGTGTTAAACCTTCGTCTAGTGAAACAATCTTGATATAATTGTTCGCGAAATAAACAGGAT
>CEUV01081115.1_pt1 | contig 28295 bp, 26 predicted proteins | sample 356401 | NCBI WGS metagenome assembly CEUV01 (sample SAMEA2622710, study PRJEB7988) | marine metagenome | isolation source: saline water (ENVO:00002010), including
TGGTGTGAATTCTGGTTTACTCATAATTAAGGTTTTGAATTTGGGTCGTATTCGTGTTTATGTTCTTTATACCAATTTATTGCGTTTTCTAATCCACTTCGTAAATCATACTTTGGTTTCCATCCCAACTTTCTTAATTTCTCATTTGACAATAATCTCTTTGGAATCATTGGTGCCTTGTTGTTTACGAATTCGATAGGATTGTCGTTCCCCTCAATATCTTTGATAAGTTCTAATACTTCCATTACAGTATATCCCTCACCAAAGCATACATTGTAGATATCGTAAGTATCTACTTTCTCTGCAACTGTTGCAAATCCACTTACCATATCATCTACATGAATAATATCTCTTACCTCAGTACCATCACCCCATAGTGGTATAGGATTTAGATTATCTGCTACCTTTCTAATATTAGCAGGAGTAACATGACACTTCTCAAAATCAAACTTATCATTTGGTCCGAATGCATTTGAAGGTCTAATGATTATACACTGCATTGGGTCATGTATTTGATTAGAAAAGAAATCACATAGTGTTTCACCATATCTCTTCATCCAACCTACTGCTTTGTAGACAGGATAAATATTTGGTGTCTGTACATTGATATCTTCTGTACAATACTCATCACCAATATCAGGATAAGTTGTGTTAGATGAAATAAAAATAAACTTACGAACTTTGTTTCTCCAACTTTGTTCCATAAGATTTACATTCATCTCTACATTAGGTGTAACATGAAGTAAAGGATTTACTTTTGTATCTAATGCGTTTGATGTGTTTGCAGCTGCATGAAATACTACATCAACCCCAAATGAGATTGCCTTACAAAAGTCCGCATCTTGTAAATTACCTTTAAAATGTTCTACACCTTCATAGTGTTTTCTTAAATCTCTACTGTATGAAGTTGTTCTTAGATTTGTGAATCCATTTTCGTACAAATGTTTTATCAGTCTTGAACCAATAAATCCACTTGCACCTGTAACTAAAATTTTATCTGATTTTTTCATAATAATTGTATGTTTCTTTTATTCCTTGTTCGAATCCAAGTTTAGGTAATAGTCCAAACTTCTCTTGAATCTTTGTACTCATCTTTCTTCTCATATCACCATTAGGTTTGGATGTATCCCAATTTATTTTTATTTCTTTGTTACTTACCTTAGCAACTGTTTCAATCATTCTCTTGATTGATATTTCTTCTCCACTACCTAAGTTAGTAGTAATGTGTAATCTGTTCTCTAAACACTTAATACACCCATCAGCAACATCACCTGCGTATATAAAATCTCGTGTTGGTGTTCCATCTCCCCATGCTTCAATCTCTCCATCGGATTCATATACCTTTCTACAAGTTGCTCCGATTACAGTTGCACCTTCACCAAAGTTATCATATTCACCAAAAATATTTGCAGGTCTTACGATTGTCCATTTATCATATCCCTCTTGTACTTTAAATGCTTCTAAATAAAGTTCAGGTATTCTTTTACTCCAAGATGGAAACCAATCATTTGGTGATGGAAGTGTTTCCCATACTGTATCTTCTACGAATACTTCTGCTGGTTGGTATACTCCTACCGAACTCATATAAACTAACCAACAATCAGTTCTTACACAATTATCTATAATATTTGTATTTACCTTAATAGATGGTTCTAAAAAATCAATAGGTCTTTCCTTTGCTCTGATTGGTGAACCTTTAACACCAAACGCATTTATTACACCAGTAAATTCATATTGGTCAAACAAAACTCTAACATCATCCGCATCTCTTAAATCAATGTGGTGATATTGAAATTGTTCAGTTGCGGGTAATGCATGTGAAAATTTTATATCTACACCGACTACAGAATACCCATACTCTTCTAATTTTTGGCATAAGTGAGTTCCTACTAAACCACTACAACCAGTTACTAATATCATTCCTTTTGTTGCCATTAAAATACTACCCATTTACCAGTACCATAATGTGGGTACTTTGATTCATACTTATAATAAATTACATCTTCTGGTATTTGTCTTTGAATACCATTCCATGTATCTAATGTAGGTGTGTTTGTACTTACACCATTATCTTCTACAATAAAATGAAGTGGTAAATCATAATTTCTTGCGTATTTGTGAACTTCGTAAAAGATACCAGTTTCAAAAGCCATATCTCCTACAAAAACCCAAACCTTTTCATCAACACCTTTGAGTTTTAATCCTTTTGCAACTCCTAACGCAATAGGTAAAGTACCTGTTACAATCGCAGAAGAATAAAATTTACAATCTTTATCTACTATTGTAATTGATTTACCATCTAATATTTTTTCTTTTAATACTTGTGGTTCTACTCCATGTAAAAGTGCATGATAATGTGACCTCCAAGTTGAAAATACCCAATCACCTACTCCTATTTTATTGAATATTTTTATTAATTGTTTTTCGTTACCATTAGATAAGTGTATAGGGCCTCTGATTTCTCCATTTTCCCAATGGGATATGATATCATCTTCAAATTTAATTAAATCTTGTTCAGACCAATTACCATCAACCCATCTATCTTCGTGATAATCTAAATTATGAATCGCTTCCATTTGCATCTCTTTTAGAAATTATCGGATTAGTACAAGGCCACTCTATATTGAACTTCTTACTATTCCATTTTATTGTTTTTTGTTTATCTACATCATTAAACTCACCATCGTATGCTAACTTGTAATAGAAAACTGAATTTTTCTCCATCACATAGTGTCCATTAGCAAAACCCGGTGGTATTAATACTTGTGTTTGTGTTGAGGGTGATAAAATGTAAGTTTCCCAACTACCATATTGTGGATTTTTTGTAATGTTCCCATCTCTAACATCCAAAACTACTAAATAAATTTTACCAGTCAAACATGAAACGAGTTTCCATGTTTTATCATCCCAATGTAATCCTCTAAGTACACCTTCTTCTGATTTTGAATACCTATCGTGTTTAAATTGTACTCCTTTTTCTCTTTCTTCCAATGGTATCATTCTATCGTAGTAATCTGAATGATATGTAGTTGATATTTCTCCTCTTGATTCGTGATATACTGATGGTTGTATGATTTTTACACCGCCAGTAAGAACTTCCGATGAATAAATGTGGAAATCATTCCAACTTCTTTCTTTATAATATATACTACGTCCTATTGCCATAACTTAAAGGGAATCCATTTCTGTATTTTGAACTTAAATCAGAAATTAATATTTTATATGTTTTAATTAATTCTACTATTCCATCATCTAAAGAAAATATTGGGCCCCAGCCTGTATCTTCTATTTTTTTATTTGATACTATGTAATCTCGTTTATCTGGGTCTTGGTAGTAATCAGAATATGTAATTGCAAAATCTGGTACATAAGATTTTATTTTTTCAACGAGTTGTTGTTTACTTAAGTTTGCTTTTGATAATCCGACATTAAACGCCTCTCCACTATATTTATCATATCTTTCAATCATAAATCTAAATGCCATTGCAACATCTCTAATGTGTATGTAGTTCCTTACGAAATTCTTTTCAAATATTGTAATGTATTTATCTGATAGTGCTTTGTAAACAAATTCGTTTACTAATAAATCCATTCTCATTCTAGCAGATGAACCAAAGACAGTGGCAAGTCTTAACGAAATACCACCGACTCCTAAAATCTCTTTTTCAGCGTTTACTTTGGTCACTCCATAATGTGATATGGGGTTAAGTGGACTCTCCTCAGTACACTCACCATTCTCTCCTATTCCATATCCACTATTCGTATTTGGGTATAATATTTTTTGATTATCAGTTAGGTTATCACAAATAAACTTAACATGAGTATAGTTAACAGCAGTTGCTAAATCTTTATCTCTATCACATGCAGGAAATCCAACTATTGCAGCCAGAGGGATAATTACATCTGCCTCTTGAACATATGGTAACAGTTTTTCTTCATCTCTAACATCACCATAAACAAATTCAAAGTTTTTTCTGTGAGCATGTATAATCGTTGATGATTGATTATACATCAGATTATCATAGATTGTTAATTTGTTTATTTCACCACCATCAAGTAGTAACTCTGTAATTACTGAACCTAAGTAACCTGAGCCACCAGTTATTAAAACATTTATATAATTTCCTTTTTCAGACATTGTAACAGTTGATTATATTTGTAATTTTTGTAATATAATTTTACTAAAACCTCTCTATTATATATACATATATTTTTTATTTTTCTAAATTTTTGAGTCAACTCTTCAAAAGAAAGGCTACATAGTTCTTTTACTTCTTTTATTATCATCTCAGTTCTTTTAGCAAAATCTAATTCATCATCGTAAGATTCATCCCACAACATACTAAATGTTTTGAATCCTAATCTTTTTAGTTTTTTAAGTGTGTGTGGGTTACCAATTACAAAAAATGGATGTAAATTCATAATTGGTTTTAAAGTTTTTTCTGTTATGAAAAGATAATCAGAGCTTGCACTTGTTTCTGAAACTATCGTAAATAAACTTTCTACATATGGTTTTTTTATAGATAAAAAATTATGTAAGTTAGCAACACGCTCACCATCTTCTTCATCAATATAGTATGGATATTTATTTTTTATTTCTTTGATTGTTTCTTTCATTGTTGGGGTAAGTTGTATTCCATATACCGAAGAAGTATTTTCTTCATCCATGTGATTATCTACCCAATTTTCAAAATCAGCATTTCTAAACAAAGAAACATATCCTTTATCCAATAAATTTTCTTCTTTCAATCTCCCTACGAAATACGGTCTATGTATTCTTTCAGTATTTCTGTTAAACATATTGAAATATTTTTTTGGATTAGATTCTTCAAATTCTAATTTTAAATCATACTCATAGTTATCTCTCTTAATATCACCTAAAAGTGTAGTATCTTTTTTTTGTACTTGTATTACAAATTTACCTGCTGCAGAAATATAACTATCGTTATTAAAAAAAGTAAACCTATCATCCTTTGGTATTTTCTTTTCAAGAAGTTCATCACAAGTTGATACTACAATTTTGTTTGAATGTCTAATTTTATGAGAATCTAACCATGTTTGCATTTTAGTAAAAACATCTTTGTTTACATAATAAGAACCTTCTCTAGCATCTACATAAAGAATTTTAAAATTAGGATATTTTTTGATAAAATATAGAAGTTTTTTAGAAAAACAATCGTCAAAGTTAAATGTAGGTTCTAATATTTCTGAAAAATGTGTTCTGAAACTAACTGATTCAAATGGTATTAGATACTGTTCATCTTTTTTTACTTGTTTAATATTATCTGTTGTTGATACAGTCGAATCAATATGTTCTGCAAGAAGTTCTTCTACGAAAAAAGATGTAGAATGTTTTATTTCTTGGTTTTCGTTTCTTCTACAATGAAAAATTCGAGGTGATTCATCAAAGTTTAAATGTGTTGCATATTCAAATATTTCGGGTATCTCTTTTCTTTGATATCCAAACCCTAAATGACCATGTGGTGTAACATAATCAAATATGAAGTTTAATCTTTTAGCCATGCTTCATCATATAAAATGAGATGATTACCATTATCAGAATCATCATAAATTTTGTAAGGTGTTGTTGTTTGTAAGTTACTGAACAATACAGTTGTTTCATCTTGGAGTTGTTTTTGGTGCCAAACTGATTGTGAGTTATCATAAACTTTTTTTATCTCTTCGTCTGATAAGTATCTTCCATAAACTCCAACGAAAGATATCTCTCCTCTATAGTAATGTTTGTGTGCATCATCACAACTATTGAATGCGTTTGCTGCACCAATCCACAACCATGAACCAGAATAATCTATAGGACTTGCACCTTTATATGTTTTTTCTCTAAAAAAATCGTAATTACCAATTACCATTCTTTTTTCTTTAAAATCGTGTCTAAATGTTATAAAGTACTCTTTATCTTTTTCTTCATGTGAAACAATAAAATGATGTTCTATACATTCTACTTTTTCTTTTCTATCTTTTACCCACAAGGTACATTTGAAGTATCTATTACCATCGTTTACAAAACATGAAATACCCATATGCATTCCATTTTTTATAACAAGACCTCCTTCTTGAGAATATGTTCCTTCTCTCATTTTATCCCATGCAGGTTTACATCTTACTGCAAAGGTAAAATCATTTTCTGTAACATATTTTGGTACTACATCTGATAACCCATACTTACTTTCTGGTATAACAAAGTAGCAATCTCTACCATTTAGTTTTATCATAACTGTATTCGTTTACATTCTTCAAAGAAATCTGCAAGTTCTGGAAAAGTTCTTTTAAAACTTGTTCCTCTTCTATTATCATGTGCCTCGAAATATTTTCCAAAGTTATATCTTTGTAATTTAAGTTGTTCAGGGTCAATCGGTGAAACCATCCAATCGTATGTTCTTTTAATTTTTTGGATTTCTATATCTGAGTATCCTATATAATCGTGGTCAAAGACAGGAACTCCAAGAAAATCTGCTTGTTTTGCTTGTTGATAAACTGCTTTTTCCCATCCTTTTGGTAAAACTTGTACTGTTTGGTGTCTTGGATATCTTAAATACGAAGTATCTAAGAATGATGCCGATTTCCAATATCTATCAGATGAACCATAATCTTTTTTAAGTTGATATACTCCATCAATAAGTTTATGATAATTAGGAACTGATAACGCATTGTATGTTACCATAAATGTTATGTTCACTCTTGGACATTTTGTAAATATTTTATTTACATTATCCCAAAATTTATTATACACCAATCCATTTCTAATATACTCTGCTTGTTTGGCCTCACCAGAATCTACTGATGTGAATATAATAAACTCTCTAACCTTATCTGCTTCTGTAATCCTATTTATTTTTTCAATAAATCTATCAACTAATGTATCGGGTATACCTAAATTTGAATTAATAGCTAATGATAAATTTTTGTTTGGGTTTTGTTCCTCAATGATATAATCTAAAACCTTCCAAGTATCTTTACTCATTAAAGGTTCTCCGCCTGTAATTCTAAATGTGTGTAAATCTCTATAAAGTTCAGGCCACCACTTCCAAAAGGCTTCTACATATGGATTGTAATCCTTGTGATGGATTGGCATTTTATTTTCTTGTTTCATCCATTCAAGAGAATTAAAATTATCAGTAGTTGGATACCCACCATACTTTTGAATTTCTTGCATGTGTTTTGTAGAAAACGCCGGTCCACAATATGAACATTTAAAATTACATGCGTTTGAAAATGCAACTTCTACATATTTTGGATTATAATCTTCTCTCCAATCTAAAGCTAATATTTCATCTGCATATGGCCAAGACCAAGATTCACCTGATTTAAATGTTCTATCTGAAAATCTATCTGAATTATCTTCTACTCCCCAACAGTAATCACATTCTGCAGGTCTCTCACCATTTAGCATTTCTTTTCTACGAAGTTTTTTGTACCTTGTATTATGAAGTGCCGATGGGTTTCTAGCAATTTCTTTAGTTGATATAGGATGTGTTCTTGGATGGTGACACGAATGTGTATGTCCTAATTGTAAGTGTAAGGTTACTTGTGTCCATTTTGCTAAACACATACCACACCCTTGGCCATTTAGTTTATCTCGTACTTTCAGATAAAATGGGTTATCACCATCAATCGATGCAACAACTTCTTTTTCTTTTGTATCTATTTCGTTATTTAGTTCTTCCTCGTTTGCCATCTAATTTGACATTTATCATCTTTGCCTTGGTGTTGAGTTTTTCAACTCCAACCAATTCATATTTTAATTGTTTAATACCATCTGATTTGTAATCCCAAGTACCTTGTTGCATTTGTAAAACATACCTTCTTTCGTTTCTTGCAGTAGTTTCTCCTTTTGCCCACTTATCGTTCCCATTTTCATCTTTAATTAAACCTTCATCTTTATGTGGTAAACAAAACATTTTACCTTTTACTCTATGAGGTATAATTGTTCTTGGTACTTTTATTACATCTCGTTTTTTTATACAATTATTAATTTTTCCATGATTTTCGTTTCCACTTAAATCATTTGCGTTTCCTAAATTAAAATCATAAAATAATTTTAAACCATCTCTTACTGGTCTTTTATAAATACTTTGGATTTCTTTTTCTTCTAATTTTCTATCCCATAACATTACCTTAGCAATATCACCTTTAAAGTATTTGTTAACATCGTTCACTCCTACTGATGGTGTTGTTCCTATATAATATGGTTGAGTTCCATATCTTTTAAGTACACCTTCAAATGATTGGGGAGAATGTGTTCCATGACCATGTCTCGCATCTGATTCTTTATCATTTAAGTAAAAATGAATTTTGTTATTTACAGAATCTACTGCCAATGTAATCCAACTCCATTGATTTTCATATCTTTTCATCCATTGATATAAATGTTGTTGTTTGTGATTCCAAAGTAATGCAGTAAACGCCCTTGAGTTATTGTAACTCAATCCCCAATCATATCCTGGTCTACGAAGTATAGGATATTCACAAAATCTTCTTTCAGTATCTCCTACTAACCAAATAGGAACTTTCTCTTCTTGTTGATATGCACGAACTAAAACTGAAACTGTATGACACTTTGAAGTTAAGTGTCTTAGTGAACGAGTATATGGTATTTCTATGTACGAAGTTTTACCATCAAAATTAAAATAGTTTTGTTCTTTATTTGTATACTTCATGTAGGAATCATCTGCATATCCTTCAAGAACACATCTCCAAAATAAATCATCGTCCTCCATACCCCAATCCCAATAATCATTAGAATATCCATTTGTGTTTTCAACTTGTTCTTTGGAAAATACTACAGCACCACCAAAATATTCTTCATATTTTAATTTGTAATCCATTTGAGATATGTTGGTTGCTATATGGACAGGATGTTCTGTTGGGAAAGAATAATCACAACCCTCTTCTGGTATCATATCTATATCATGCCATACAATATAATCACACCCATCTTCAAATGCATGTTTTGCTGCTACATTTTTCATTGCACCTCTATTGAATAAGTGTTCGTCAACTTGATGACCAAAATACATACAATAATCTATACCTTGTCCATCAAGATACTTACCTAATTTTGGTATAAACTCTTTTAGATGAGCCTCTCTATTTCTATATGGTACACAAACTCCTAATTTCATTTTTGTTCTCTTATATCTACCAGTAATTGTATAACTTCTTCTAATTTATTTTTTGCTTCTTGTCCTTCACATAAATCTTGACAACATATATCTAAGTTCCTATGAATAAATTGTAACTTTTCATCTATCTCATCCCACTTGTTTTGTATATCCTTCATGAATAAGTTTTTTAAATTTAGTAGTTGACCACCCATGGTCTCTGTTTAGATAATGTATAGGAATATTTAGTTCAAAGCCTGTATATGTTCTTCCTTTGTAATCATCTCCTAAGAATCTTATATTAGGATTATGTTTTTCTAATAGTTTATAAAGTTCAGATTCATAAGTGTATGTTTCTACCGCGTTAATATATTTTATTGCAAGTAACATCTCTATTCTTTCTCCTACAGATAAAATAGGTTTTAGTTTTTCTGGTCTTTCAATCGATGGGTCACTATGTAAAAGTACTAAAAATCTATTACAGTATTCTTTGCACTCTTGAAACATCTTAATATAACCTGGATGGATTACATCAAAGTTTCCAGCGATAACACCTAACTCGTATTTTGGTTTATTTATAGTTGACATGATAATACTACTCCATTTTCAATTTCAGTTTCACTCATTAATTTAAATCTTAATGTATCTAATCCATCTCTTCTCCAATTAGTTTTACCTTTTAAAACTTTGTTGTAAAATCTAACTTGGTTTTTTCTTGTTTCTGTATAAACCCATTTATTTTCGTAGAACCCATTATCGGCATGAGGTAGTAATAAAAAGTGTCCCTCTTTTCGCCATGGTACTGCAACCTCTTTAAAATCCTCTTCGTGATAAACATTTTCTCTATCACAATGATGTATCTTACCATTCCTATTATTACCAGTCAAATCAATCATTTTGTGATATGTAGATGCCTTTGCATCGTAAACACCCTCTAAACAATGTGGGGTAGTGTATCCTTCAAATTGTTCTAATACACCCATTGGTAAGTTTTTGTAAATTGCTTGTACTTGTCCTTCTTCTAAAGAATGATTCCAAATAGCAAGATAATCAATTCTACCTTTAAATGGTCTCCTTGCATTGTGGTCTGCTTGAGGAGTTTGACCAAGATAAATAAATTTTTCTTTATCATATCTCATCAATCTACCTTCATATTCATGTTCATCTATTAACTCACCATCTTGATAGAACTTAATAAATTTGTTGTATTGGTCAACTACTACCATAAGTGTAGTTCTTCTTGGTTCAGTAATAACTGATTTTAAACTGATACATTCTTTTTTAGTTGTAAATGTTTCAAATTTAAATCTTCTAAATGAATTATATGAAAATCCCATGTCGTAACCTGGTACTGCTAAAATAGAATATTCATCTATTGCTCTTTTTTCATCACATTCAATCGGGTCTGGTTCGAATGTTAGTAATATAGTAAAGTTATCGAAGTGATATGGTTTTGGTATTTTAACTTGAGAATCAATACCATTAAATCTTAATCCAGCTGAATTAGTTGTTTTTATTGGTAATTGTTTAGTGTTGAAATCCATATAGTTTTCCCTACATCGATACATCAAATCATCATCTTCATATCCCCAACCCCAATAATTGTTTGAGTAACCATTTACTTTGTAGTAATCCATGATAGGAAATAAAGTTACTCCTCCAAAATATTCATCGAAGATAATCCTCTTCTCTCCATGATATGATGTAAAATGTGTTGCAAGGTGAGTTGGTCTATCAACGGGTGAATAATCAACGCGTAATGGTATCATATCCACATCATGTAGAGCAACATAGGTACACCCTCTCTCTTTTGCTTTTGTTACACCAATGTTAAGTAACTTCCCTCGATTAAATGGACTATCATCTGCCTGTTCAACAATGATAATTTCAAAATCGATTTTTTGTTCTGTTAACTTTTTTGGTGTTTCTTTTAAAAACTTATCAAGATGAGTTGACCTATTTCTATAAGGAACTATTACACCAAGTTTACTCTTCATCTTTACCTATGTACTTATCTTTCCACAATGATAGATACCATTCCATTCTTGGTCCCCATTCATCTTTATCGATTTCTTCAAACCATAAAGTAAGTGCATCTAAAGAGTTAGCAATCTTTTCTAATGCTTTTACTTTTCTTTCTTCGATAACTTTTTGTGTTTCGTTTGCCATAATTTTAAATTTTAATTATTCCTTTAGTTAATCTATTCCAATGCTGATAATCCCAATGTTCGTTTTCGAAAGGAACTTGTTTTTCTAATCCAAACTTTGGTTCGTCAACATTTATTTTCCAATCAGAATCTCTGATTGCCTCATACATCTTTTTGTATTCTTTCCAAAAAGTGTAATCTTCTTCTGTTTCTGAAACTTCTTTTAATCTTTCTAAAACAGTAGAATCCCATTTAAAGTGATGAACTTGTATAAATCCCTCACCTCTACCAGGCGGGTAACGAAGAGGATGTTTTGCACCCTCTTCTCCCCACACAGTATCCCCATCAATAATTGCATAATGTTGGCCACTTGTTACATGAATTTTACCTTTCATTACACAACACTTGTTGGGACAGGCACCACTAAGTGGATACCTAAAAAATCCAGCATATGGAAAAAGTTCCCATATATTACTTTCCTTTTGTACTTTTGGAAAAGTACCATTTTCTCCTATCCTATCAATGAATCCACCAGTTATAAACTCCCACCCATTATTATCACACTCATCAATCATTTCTCTAATAGGTTTTGGATAAACATGAAACTCATCATCATCCGATACTATCCACCATTCATTTGGTTTGGTCATTTTAACCTCGTTGTATAGTTCAGTAACTCTTTCCCAATTAAATTTAGGTTCAGTTACTACCTTATAAGGTTTTATTCCCAAACTCTCAATATCCTCTAATATGCCGTCGTTTTCGTGTTGTCGGTAGACAACAACGAATATTTCATCTACGATATCTTGATAGTGTTTCAACATATGTGGCAACATCGTAGTATTATGTCCTACAACAGTAACTAAATTAATCATTTTATCTTTTTCTTCTGTAAAAAAGTTAGTCCAGTCGAACTTGGATAATTTAGTTTCTTTTTGTGATTGAAGAAATTGAAAACTTCCCATTCCCCTCTATCTTGAATTTCCTTAATTAATTTATTTGGCCCCTTTGCATAACTTTGATGTTGGTCTTTTGTAACATCATCGGTTACAATGTGGTTCTTTTCATAATCTAAATCAGTATCGTGGATTGCAATCATACCATCTTCTTTCAATAACTTAGAATATAAATTAAAATCATTCGCTACATCTTTGTAGGAATGTCCTGCATCTATGTGTAGATAATCTATCTTTACTTCTTCTTTTACAAAATAATTGTAGTAAGCGTTTTCAGTAGTTTCTAAAATAATTTTACATGGAAAGTTAGTTCTAAAGAATGAAGATTTTTTTAACCAATCTGGTTGTCCATTCACTCCATTGTTGGCATCTACTAAAATGGTAGTACCTGAATCACCATACTCCATTGATTTATTTCCTTCAAAGATACCGAAATCGTGTAAATCAATTCTTGCCTGAGAAATGATTCGTGGAATAAATCCTCCACCACTACCAAGAACTACGCAGGTTTTATATTTCATATATTGGATAATAGAATAAACTAATAATCCATCACCAAGATATTTATCAGTTGCACCATGAGTCCACCTATATTTTATAGGAACAAGTTCGGTATATTCTTTACCATTCTTGTCTTTGTATTTGATTTGATTGTTGGTAAAAAATTCCTTTACCAAGTTAAAATTGATAAGACTCATGTAACAATGTTCGTATATACATATATATTAAGAATTAAAGAAAACAGAAATTTTTTCTGCCCATTTTTCTTTATTATCAAATTTTTTCATATACGATTTTAATTTCATAAATTCTTTTAGATGTTTCATTCTTGTATCTCCAAGAATTTGATTATAAACAAATTGGAAACTTGGGATATCGTTAGCACGATATTTGTAATTACACTCTTTTCCCCAATCTTCATGAATGATTGGTAATTTACCCCAATCAACTGCTTGAAAAATAGAATATCCAAATGGTTCATTAGTATGACAAGAATGTGAAATACCCCAATTTAGTTTCATAAATGATTCGAGGATATTTATATCCCATTGATAAAATTTATACCTACTAAAATTGTAATCAGAGTTTTCAGTAATATTTTTCCAATCATATTTGTTAGATAAGACAACACCGTCAAATCCACTTAAGTAATGAATATTTTTTCTTGATTCTATTCGAGATGTAAATCCTATTTTAGAATTTCTAACATTTGGTAAATTATTTTGTTTAAACTCATAAAAATTAGTAATAGTGTAAGTTTCTTTAGGAAAATCTTTAAATAGTTGAGAATCATTGTTTCCTATCCAAACTCTTTTTTTACAGTAGTGTAATAATTCTAAAAAATCATCTTCATTTACATTTGTGTTGAATTGTTTTACCGAATCACCATACTTTAACATATCAGGTAAATATGCATGTACAAATATAATCCCCCACTTATCTTTATGTTCCCATAGATGTTCTCTCTTGTGATAGTTTGCGTGTAAGAAGTGTATTTCATCACACTCCTCTAAAAGTTCCTTAGAGCGGTTAGAATCATCTCCATGAAAGTGAATATTTTTTATATCAGATTCCCAACCTACTGGCTTTTTTCCATCTACAAATATAAAATAGTCATCTTTGAGTTTTGGTAGAACTAAATCAATAAAGTGATTGACCCATATATCTGCTCCACCTTGTATTATGTTACCACAACCTGTTGTTACTAATATTTTCACTCAGAACCACTTATTTGATTTTCTAATTGTGTTACCTTTGCAGATAACTCTTGTACTGATTTAATTAAAGGTGATATGAATTCATTGTAAGTTAGTGTCCAATTAGATTCACTAATTTCATTATCAACCCACTCTTGTGTTATTTCTTCCGAACCAGTTCCTTCTAAATTTGTGTGTAAATAGTGTGAACCACTTGATACTATTTCAGAAATTGGTTTGTTAAATTTACTTTCTACACGAGCAACTTTACTTGAACCTGTATTCAATCCTTTAAAATCTTGAGTAGTTTTTCCAAATTGACCAAGAGATGCCGAAACTTCTTGAGCAATAAGACCGTATCTGGTTCTTTTCTTAGTACTTTGTTTAAAGTTATATTGTACTGGTCTTAATGAATTTATAAAATCTAATCCAAGTTCTGAACCACTAATATTTTCTTTAAGTCTTTCATCAGATTCGTTGTTAAAGTTATCTGCATATATCTCATCCCAATATCTACTTGTACTACCCATATCACGAGTTGAGTTACCACTATTAGTATACGCAGGGTCAAAATCTCCTCCTAAGTAAAAAGTACCTCGAACATTTCCAAGTGTCGTTTGATAACTATTATAATTTAGTTGAAGTTGATTAATTGCACCACTAGCAAAGTATCCATATTTTGCTTCTAAATCTGCTTGGGTTGAAGTGTTATCACCATCAATATCTACTTTTCCACCTACTACTCTAATAAGAGTTGGTTGAGACCCCCATCCACTACCCTGTCTTTCAATCTGAACATACTTTGATGAATCATTTAAAACTTGTAATCCTTTTGAAGTTAATTCAACAACATTTGATGGTATAATAATAGTTATATATTGATTCGAAGAACTTAAACCATAAGTAAGTGAAGTTGGAGTTGTTGTATGGTAAGTGTAAGTAGCATTACCACTTGCATCATAATCAGCTTCCATTCCACTTGAAGCTGCAAATTTTAAAACATACTTAAATTTATAAGTTCCTGCCTCAAGTGTAATACTTTTATTTTGTTGAGCAGTTGAAGATATTTCATTATATGAAGTTGCACTATAATAATTACCATTCCTATACGTCCATTGAAGCCCATATCCACTATTTACCGCCTCCCAATACGAAGTATTTGTATATGCACCTCTATCCCTACCACTCCATACTAAAACATCAGTTTCAGCACTTGTTGTTTGATTTACTGCTCGAAGGTAAAAATAAAAATAATGAGTTTTTGGACTTGTATTTTGATAAAAGCCTGGATGTGTTTGATTAGTATAAGTAGGACTATAATTTGGATAATCAGTTGAACCACCTGGTGTTGATGTGGGTGTACTAATATTTAAAGTTTGGGGTCTATAAACTGTTACTTCATAAGTCCCTGTCTGAGGTATAGTATATGTTGTTGCTGTTAAGGCCTCTTCATAATCGGTACCGTAAACTAAAGCAGTACCATTTGAATTACTTGTTGGGAAACTACTTGGTCCTCCACCAGCATTAGCCATATCGTTTATGGAGATATTTGTACCCGCGGTTGATGCCCATTCATTTGCTGGTTTTAATCTTAACTTAGTTTCAGAACCAGTTTTGAATATTATTTCAGGTACGACCGGGTCTAAAATCAAATCATCATTTACAGATACAAATTTTCCACCAGAAGATGATTCTTGTGCTTCCCACAATCCTACAACACCAGATGTTAATTTAATCGAACCTGATACATTTGCATCTTGACATGTCATATTACCATCTATATCAACTTGAAATTTTGGATTTGATAAATCTGCACCTACTGATATCGTACTACCTGCAAGTGAACCTCCTTCTATTTGTGAACCACTAATTCTACCATGTATTAATAAAGAAGAAGAACCAGCATTCCATTGTAAGAAACCATCACTACCACTTAATTCGAAATCACCACTACTTGATAGGTATGATGTCCAGGCACCAGCTGCATAATATCCAAGTTGGTCTGCACCCAAAAATAAACCAGCCCCACTTGGTGATATTGCTTTTATTAACTTACCAGTTGTAGGGTCAACTGAACCACTAGCTCCAGCTGCAGCAAAAGCTGCAGATGCATCTGCAAGAGCAGTTGCAGCATCATTTGTTGCATCATCTGCAGTGTCTTGGGCAGTGTTGATGTTTCCTTGAAGAACAGATGCACTTGCATTCAAAAGTGCGGTGGATGAAGCAATTGCAGAACCACTAGCGTTTGCTGCTGCTCCACTTGCTGCGTTTGAACCACTTAGTATAGAATTAGTTACACCAGCTTGTAGTGAACTTGTTTCTGCATTTAATGCATTTAAAGAATCTGCGGTTGCTCCACCTGTTATATTGATTGCACCTTGTATATTCAAGTTACTACCATCCCATGTAAGGAATCCATCAGATGCACCACCCTTTAAACTCATCACATTACTGTTACCACCATGTCTACCTATATAAATTCCTTCATTTGCAGCATATGAAGTAATTCCACCAACTGCAATGTATGGGTTTTGATTTGTTCCCGCGTTTGAGGTATCTGCATTTAATGCTATGACTGGATAACCAGAACCACTTGAACCTACATTTACTGTTCTATTTGCGTATACATCTTGTGCGAATAAAATATCAGTTGCAACTGAACTAAATGTTGCACCAAATGCATCCCAATATGTTGTATACGAACCACCATCAACTGGTCTTTGATTTGTATTATTTGCGGTGTGGGAAGATTTTGCTAAATAGTATTCTCCATTAGAACCTTGTACAACATCTCTTCTTAATGATGAAGAAACATATGATTCATTGAGTGTCCACTCTCCTCTATAAGTTACACCAGGACCAGGTGCTCCATCCACTCCATTTGTACCATCAGAACCACTTGCTCCATCTGCACCAACAAGACCTTCTTTTGATAATGTGAATGAATATTGTTTTTGAAAATTGACTGATGAATCATTATCTGTTATTGTTAAAGTTGCACTTCCACTATCACCACTTACTGCAGTTGGTGTAAATTTTCTTTGATTACTAACAGTTGATTGTGCTAATTCAATACTTGATGATGTAGCAGATACACTATAGGTTTTACCTGCTGCACCAAAATTATATTTTTCTGCACCTCTAAAGAAGCTAACTTCAAACGCACCATCACTTAAATCACTTGTTACTGTCGATTGAGAATCTGCAGAAAAAACATGAGCCTCATTTGTTAAAAATACTGTGAAAGCATCAGAACCAGATTGTACACCAAATACATCAGTATTATCAAATACATTATCATATGAAGAACCTTGTTCTCTAACTCTTACTTCATACAATCTCGAACTACCTGCGGTTGGATATGCTCCTGCATCAGTTGGAACTACTACATTTGCATCTGTACTAAATGCTTGTATCTCTACCCCACCTTGTAAAAATTGGTATTCTGGTGTTGTATAATTTTGTGAAGTTGCACTTAAAGTAAATGGTTGAGATGCGGGAAATAAATTACTATCACCATCATATATTATTGCATATTTTGTAGAAGATATTGATACTGCCTTTGCATCTTCACCACTTGCCCCATTTGCACCATCCGAACCAGATACACCTTGTAGTGCCTTTGTATAATTTACAATTTGTTGAAATTCAGAAATAGCCCCACCACCATCTTTGTAATTTATATTGATAGTTAGTGAACCACTATTTGCACTAAATCCACTAATCGAATATTCATTTTTAGTTGGGGTTGTGCTAGTTGGTGTGACACCAGAACCAGTAATTCCTGCTATATTAAATCTGTTATTATCTGATAAACTGTTTTGGAAAGTAATCGATTCTGAACCTATTTTAAAATCTACAGAACCACTACTTGCATGTAAATCACCAGTTATAGTACCACCTTCGTTTGCTGTAAATGTTGCATTAGTATTACTTAAATTTACACTAATTCCATCTAATTTTTTTACAGGTGATACTGTAATTCTATCTGTAAATACAGAACCAAATTCATCAGAACCACTAAATTCATATGTTGTATTTCCCGTCCCAAATGGATAATCAGTTGCGTTTATCGTAAAGGTTGTTATACCATTTACAGTTGAACCTTGTGTAAGACCAGGTTTACTACTTCCACTATTTACTGTAAGTGTTGTTGTATCAGATGCAAGGTTTTTCCTTTGTGCTTGTATTTGTATTTGTTGTCCACTTGGTTCAACTGATAAATCTGTTGCCTTATAAAAAAACTGATTTTGGTTTGATGTTACTATAAGAGCAGATGCGGGTTCACCATCTTCAAATCTTGTTATTGTTTCAAATTCTTCTTTATCTTCAATGGATGCAGTGTAGGTTATTGAACCTACTATAACAGAACTATCTGAACCACTAAACGATGCTATAGTTAAAACATTATTAGTTGTTAATCCACCTGGATACGCTCCACTATAACTTGATGGGTCTATAAATGTTCCACCTTTATCAAATGCAGCAGATGCAAATGTGATTGAACCAGTCAATCCATTTGAGGTTACCCTAAATCTTGACTGTTGAAATGGTGGATTACCTAATGAACCACTTGAAAATCTAAATGCAGTTCTATCAGTTTCAAATTCTAATAATCTAACATTTGATGTTGTTGTTAAGTTACCACCACTAAACTCTTTTGCTGCCTTTACTTTGACAGGAATAAAGTTATTGTTTATATCGTAAAATTCAAATTTAAAATCAAAAAATTCAGTATCTAATTTTCTTGGTACTTCTTGTACAAGAGTAAATTCATCAGGTGAAAAACTTGATTCTTGTGCATTTTTTAAAGATACATTTGATATGTACCAATCATCACCATTTATTTCAAAAACTAATTTTGCACTACCTGAATTTGTTGAAATTATATTTTTACTAACATCAAACTTTTGTAATGTATCAGCAGAACCACTAACAGTTACAATCGATTGTGTAAATGCAGATGAACTTAAAAACGCGTGGATTTGTTTTGATTCATCTACTGAACCACTTAGTTTTGTTTTAAAACTTAAGTTGTATTCTATATTATTTCCGAAATCTATAGATTCAGAAGTTAGAAATAGTTGTGTACCACTTCCTGCATAATCAATCTTCACACCATTTAATAGTTGGGTATTATCAAGTGTGATGGGATGAGTTGTCGAACCACTAATCCAATATGTTGATAAATTATGGTCATCAAATATACCATAAGATAATTCTGTATCAGTAAGAGTAGTTATATCTTTTAATAATTCAGTAGATTCTAATAATTGTTCTTGAACAAACTGAAAATCACCTGTTTCGTTTCTTGATTTTCTAAATACTTTTACTCTTGCAACATCTCCAACAAATGTTTGTAAATTTGTAATTTTTATTTTTGCAAATGAACCTGTCAATGCTGATTCTACTATTGTTGCACCTGCATTGTTTTCAAAAGATGATGTATACGAGGTACTATTGAATGGTTCTACTATCCCTGTCGAACTTGTGAATGGAGTATCAACTAATACTTCGGTTTCACTCAATACTTCCTTAACAGTTGGAAAGTAATTAATTGAAGGAAACGAAATTATGTTTTCATCAATAGAAGAAGTAAAATTAGGGCCAGAAGTTTTTGTAAGTTTATAAAGTACTCCACCTGCATATTCATTATAATCTTGTCCTGCTGGTGGAACTTGTGGTGTACCTTGTAAACTACCACTTTGTGTAATTGTTGGAATTGTTTTTGTAAATAAAGGTTTTGATAACTCCTCTATTGATATTTTTGGTTTTTTAAAAAATCTTACTCTTGATTCATTAGCAAGATTTCTATTTATATTAAGTTGTTTTTCCCACTTAACATTGTAGATATCTTTCCAATCATCTGGTATTTCTATTTTATTTCCCTCTTCATCAAAATAATCTTTTAACTCACCTAATATTGTTATCTTACCAAGTCCGATTGGAGTATCTTCATAAATGTAAACACCAACTACTTTTGATAATCCTTCAAAGTATTCTGGTGAACCACCACCTGGCTCGAAATAGACGGGATTTCCATTTACATCTAATATTTCTATTTTTATTTCTGTTGTTTCTTTTAAACACTCAGAACCTTCAATTAGAAATCCATTCTTACCACCAGTCAAGTTTTCTCCTAGCTCAGTAATTCTAAAGTATTCTGAGTTAGGGTTCGTGTCTGTTAAAAATACACCAAACCCACTTAAATTTTGAAAGGGTGAAAATTTCTTTATAATAGCCATGTGGTTATAAATATAAACAAAAATAATATCTTTATATTTATTCTATAGAAATCTATGGGAAAATATTCTACTATACAAATAAGGAAAGAAACACTTAAGTTACTAAGTGATTATTGTGCGGACAATGGTTACAGTAAAAGTGGATTGATTGAAAAACTAATTAAAGATAAAGTATTTAGTAAACCACCAACAAATGTTTTAAGGGTTAATACTTAACATTAGAGAATCCATTATCTTTTTTAATCTCAACTAATCCATCTACAACATCTCGCATAGAATCAATGTGAGATATAATCATTACAAAGTCAAATTGTGTTTTAAGATATGTAAACAACATAAATAAAGATTGTAGGTTCTCACTATCTAATGTACCAAAACCTTCATCTATCACAAGGAAATTAGGTCTTGGGAGGTTACATACATTGATTAGAGCAACTCTAATTGCTAAACCACTAATAAACCTTTCCATACCACTACACATTTCCAAACTCCATCTTTGGTCTCCATATACTAAGTAGGCATTAATGTTTTTACCATCAATCTCTAACTGCATACCAAAATCTACAATTTGTCCTAAGATGTTGTTTACCTCACCTTCAATCATTGGTAATGATTTTTCAATCAACTCATAAGATACACCATCCTTTGAAAGTGCGTTTAAATAAAACTGATATAGTTTTGATTGTTCTTCTAAATCTTTTACTTCTTGAATTCTATCTTCAATAGTTTCTTTTTGGTTTTGAAGTGCAGATATTTTACCATTAAGTGAAAGAATCTCTGCGTTATTGTTTTTGATAATTTGTTTTACATCATTTAAATCAGAACGAACATCTACAATTTCATCTCGTATTTTTTTGTTCTTTTTAATCTGTTTTTCATTTTTATAATATTCTTTAATAAGTTGTTCTTGCTGTGCTATTTGGGTTACAAACTTATATTCTTCAGTTTCAGTTGTTGATAACTTGTTAATAAGTTGAGATATCTCTCTATCAATTTTATCTTCTTTCTGTTTGGCATCTTGAAAATTTTTCCATTCTTTTTCATAACCTTTTAAAGAATCTATTTCAACATCAAATTCTAATTTCTCTTTTTGAAACTTTTGAAGTTCTGATTGATTCTTTTTTATTTCAGATTCTACTTTTTCTTTTGTTTCTAAAATAGTTTGTGAATTTTCCATACAAATATCACAATCCTCGTTGTATTTATGTGAATCTAAATGGTCTTTTCTATCATACAAAGATTCTAATTTTATGTTTACCTTTTCGATATCAGATTCTACATCAGATGATTTTACCTTTTTTATATTTAAGATACCAATACTTTTTTCTAAATCTTCTTCATCAAATTTATCAAGTATTTCTTCTAAATCAAGTTGTAATTCTTCTCTATGACTAATTCTATCTTGAATAGAATCTTTTTGAGCTGTAGTATCTTCTTTTTTCTTTTGTAGAATTTTTAATCTTTTTTCTAACTCTTCAATAGATACACCACTATCTGCATTTAACTTTACAATCTTCTCATTTAATCTTACAATTTGGTTTTGTAAATCTTCTTCTTTACTTATTGATGATTCTTGTTGTACTTCTAAAAGTTTGTACTCTTGTTTAACCCCCTTCAAATCAGTTTCGATATGTGCGAGTCGTGTCGTAAAATCGTCAGACTTGAACTTTCTGATAAGTGTTGCATTATCTCTGTTTTCATCTGCTGCACTTTGGTATAATTTATCAAAGATATCTACCCCAATAAATTGTGATAGTATTTCTTTTCTTTCCGATTGTGATTTATCAATGAATAGTGCATTGTTACCTTGTAGTGAAAGTGTAGTTAATACGAAATCTTCGAACTTACCAAGATACTTTTCAATGTTCTTATTAGTTTCTCTTCGTTGTTCACCATTTAGTGATTCGGTTATTCCACCATCTACTTTCCAAAAGTTTACATCAACTTTAAGGTTAGTACCCTTCCTTGTCCATTTAGCACGTCTCTCAATGAAGAAATCTACTCCATCTATCTCAAAGTTAAACTTACAATAGAAGTTATCTCTACGATTGTTTAAAATGTTTTTAGAGATGGCAGTTCTACTTGTTCTATCATAGATACAGAAACAGAGTGCATCGAAGAGTGATGATTTACCACTTGCGTTAGGAGCAAAGATACCAACGATACCTTGTGCTCTATCAAACCTTACTAAGTTGTTTTCACCATACGAGAACATATTAGAGAACTCAAAATCTTTAGGTGTCCATAGAATGTTCTCTGCTAAGTCATCTTGATTGATACGAGAGTTTAATTCTGTATTTAGTTCTGTAATCTTATTTAGTTCTTCATCTTCTAACAGATACTGTCTTTCTAAGTAATCTCTGATAAGTTGGTTTTGGAAGGTTTCATCCTTGACATTACCAACAATGTTTTTATTTACCTTTTGATTTGTTTTAAGTTGTCCGATTGTATCGGTTCTTGTAACAGTAACTTCTTGAACCTTAAATAACTTTTTAAGTTCAGTTATTTTTCGTTTCATATCAGATGCTTCTGTTTGGGTAAATCTTAATCTTAATCTTGGATGTTTTGGAAGTTTTGTACCAACCTCATCGTAAACCCATTGAGGTATCTCTCCTTTTACTACATCAACAGTTAAGAATCCATAATCGTTGTGTAAGTGATGTTCAGTAAAAGTTCGTGTTGGAATATCCCATAATAGATATCCATGATTCTCAAGAAGTTCTCCATGATTTTGTTGAATCATTGAACCCGCATATGCAATATGTTCGTATCCCTTACCAAAAGTTTGTCTTTTGTGAATATCCCCCAACATAACCATATCAAACCCATCAAACATATCTACAGTAAATGAGTTAGATGATACAGTATATCCTATATCTGTTTGTGCTTTGTTAACTGGCCCGTGGAAAACACATATTGTATTTTCTCCTTGTACATCCTTGCCTTTCGGCCAGTTCTCTTTGTTATCCATAATGGAATACACGGCAAAGGTAAGATTGTGAATGTCATAAACACCAGTATCACGAAGATAGTGTATTCTTGGATTATCAAGGTTTTTGATAATAGGTGTAAGTACATCTAATCTATGTGAGTTATTTAGATTACAATCATGGTTACCTGTGATTAGTACAGTTTCTCTAAGTTTAGAACATTCAGTCAAAAACCAACTTATCTCTTGAATAAGTTCTGGTGACATTTCAGTTTTAGCATGAGCAATATCACCAGCGATGTATATGATAGAATCTTCTATCTTATCTTCTTTAACTTGTTTTAAAAACTTTTTGAATATAATTTTATATTCTTTGTGTCTTTGGAGATTACGAATATGTAAATCTGCCAAGTGATAAACTTTATTTATTATCATAAGATATTTGATTATAAGGTTCAAGTAACCTTTTAATTGTTTCAACTTGATTTTTCGCCAGTTCTTGCATCAGTTGATGATTATGGCGTAATTTTTCTTCCCTGTCCCAATATAGATTATGTAATTCTTGTATACTATATTTTCCTAATTTTTTTATTTCTTCCATCACCATAGATAATCTTTTTGATGTATCGTTCTCTTTATCATATGATAAATCAATAATATCATCAAACAAATGAAACCCAAGTTGTTGTAAAGTTTCACATAATTTCCAAGGCCCTACAAACACAGGTATCATAAAAGCCATAAATGGTTTAAATATTTTTTCGGATGTGTAAACTTGATTACTGTTTTCAATAGAAGTACATCCAATTAATTCTATGTATGAGTTTGAGGTATATGGTAGAGTAAATGCATACTGGTCTACATTTGAAAGATTTGGAACATAATCTAAAACTATTGGTAAATCTTTTAAAATTTCTTGATGTGTAGTTTTGTTATATATTGATTCTATGTTTTCTATTATATGATTTTCGTATTTAATATCTTCATCTTTGGTACTATTTACATTATCATCAAAAAGGTTGTATGCACTATATGAGAAAAAACTATCTTTTAACAAATTGTTTTCTTTTAGTGTTTTATAGATTAAAGTTCTTTGTAGTTTGTAGACACCATTATGAGATAAAAACTTTTTATATCTTAGCATATCTCTATATCTTGTCCATACAGTTTCTGCTAACCACCTCAATTCTTGATATCCTCCATTTATTAGATAAAAATTATAGGAATCTTTTTTGGATTGGATATCTTCATCTACATTATAAGTTGGTGATAATATTTTAAGTTTATCTCCAAATCTTAAATTAGTATCAAAGCCAGTATCTGGATGAAATACTATGATTTTACAATCCAATTCTTTTTGAATGTAATCGATGTTATCCATCACATCACCTTCAATCGGTTGAAAGAATGAACTATCAATTAACAATAAATCTTTAGAAGATATTTTACTCTTGAGAGAATCTAATGTTTTTTTGTTACCTAAATAATTGGTAAACTTTAAGTCTGCTTCTTCTCTGTTGAAAACTATAACTTCATATGGAATATTAGTTCTGTCTACAACATCTATCCATTGTTCATACAACCCTTGATTGTATGGTTTATCTAAAATGTATATCATAACCCTTGCAGTTTTTGAGAAACAATATCTTCAAAATCTGTGTTTTTTGTTTCTTTTAAAATTTTATTTACTTTGGTGAATCCCATATCACCTGCATCTTTTTCGGTAGGTAAAATGTTTGTAACAGTTATACCATTGTTCATGAAATAGTTTACATAATAAAGTGCCTGGTCTTGTGCATCTTTATCTAATACTATTTTAATGTCTCGTACTCCCTTTTTATATATACTATCCATTAGAGTTTTTGGGATAAATTTACCCAAAAGAGGAATAGCATTTCTTTTGATACTCATTGCATCAAAAACTCCTTCACAAAGTGTGATAGGTTTGTTCCAATTTATTTGGTTTTCGAACATTGTAACATTTTTTGATACTGGTGGATTTTTGTATTTAAACTTTTCTTCAGCAAATACAGACCTCGCGATGAAGTAATTGAGTCTATTATCTCTATCATAACTCGGAATAATAATACGATTGGTGTAAATACCACCATCACAATACCCAATATTATAACGAATAATATCTTCCTTAGTAATACCTCTATCTTTTGCATATTGTACCACCTTTTTATACAATGGATTCAAACCTTTTGGTTTTACCAATAATGATTTAAATTCTGATGGTAACCTTAGTTCTACCTTTTCTTCATCAGTAGTAGTTGATGATACAATATAATCATCACCATATATTTCAAAAACTTTTCTAATCTTTTTAGAATCAACATGCAACCTTTTAAGTAAAGTTTGTACTTTTCTACCTTTAGAATCACATACCCAACAATGCCATTGTTGTGTTTCTAAATTAACTTGTAATTTTTTCTTATGGTGATGACAGAATGGACAATGATGTGCTTGTTCATTACCTTTTAGAGATGTACCAACCCCTAAAATTTCATCTAAAATACCAATAATAACTGATTTATCTCGTTGTGAGAGCATAATTTATACAATATACAGAGCTAATATACGAAAAATTTTTCAATTTTCCAAATCTTTTTTAAAGAATTTTCCTAATAAATTATCATTTAATGATTCTTCTCTTTCTAAACAATCTTTATCAAATTGTTCTTTTAGCTCATAATAAGTTAGTGCTTTTTTGGAAAAACAGAATCTTAAGATTTTTTTATGAGTTTCATCCCATGATGCAACTTCTTTATTTGATGAGTTGTAGTGTCTCCAATTAGATTCTTTTACAACTTTTCTTTTTCTTTTATATCCCTTTAGTGGTGGTAGTGTTCTATGTGAGTATAGAGATTTTTTACCTATATAGAATTTACCATCTTCTTTGTTTGTTATCATGTAAACAAAACCGATAGTACCTTCGGGCATATCTGTGATTTCAGTAATCACCTTTCCCTCATAATGCCAAGCCATAGTCAAAATTTTTAAAATCCTCTTTGTATTTTTCTCTAACGAATTTTACAACTTTTGGATTAGTGTAACATCTTTTTCTGTAATAATCATACATGTCCATATTTGGATATGCATCTCTTATTGTATTGTAGTTTTCTAAGGGTAAATCATTAGTTAAATAATTTATACTTTTACAAACTGTTTTGAAATCTTCATTTAGATTTTCGTATTTTCCTATAAAATCAATTCTATCTAATGAACCATTGTATTTAATCCAACTTGTTTGTGTATCAAAAAAATAATCCCAAGATTCATGTGTTTCTATAAATTCTTCGATTGGTAATTTTCGGTGTTGTCTGATATGAGAATAGTATAATGAACCAAACCACTCAAATGGATTTCGTACAAACGCAAAAACAAATCTATCTCCTAAATCTCGTTGAGTTTCTAATTTACCATGTGTTGCTAATTCAATGCAATCTTTTTCTCTAAGAAGATTAGAAATAGATGTACCTGCAGTTTTAGGTACATGCACGAATAACCATTTATCAGATTTTAATAATCCCAAATATTATCTTTTTACTGTATTGGAGTATTTTTCAAGATTTGCTTTACCACCTCTTGCTCTTTCAAGATTTGATTCTTTTCTTAAATCTTTTCCACCATCCAATTCGATAGGAGTTTTATCTCCACCCTTGTTAGGTAATTTAGCAAAATCTGAGTTTTTGTATAAGTCTTGTATAGATGCCATAATTTAGTCCTTTTATATTTGTTTCAATAATCTTATATCTGAATCGTCTGGTGACCCTTCAGCTAATCTTTCTACCATATCAACATCCCATCTAAAGAATTGGATGTCTGGATTACTTTCTCCCTCTTTCAAGATAACTTCGAGTTGTGAATCATCTTCGATAGTTTCTAATAGGTTTCCTTTTTTATCGTATATTTCAAATGCCATATCGTTTATAAATCTAATTTAATTAAAAAGTTTATTGGATAATCTGGTAATATTTTTATTGGTCTTGCCATTTTAGCAATCGCTAATAATTCCGAATCATCATTATATAACCCTACACTTGTAACATATGTAGTTAAATAAGAACCAGTTGGGTCTAACGAGGAACTTGCTTCGTAATCGTTAAAACTACCTGTTGCATCAGCGTAACTACTATAAATATGCTCTTTTTTTCTTGGAGTAAAGTTTTTTATAGTTTCAACGAAAGGATTTCCATTTTCATCTGTCATTGTATGTTCAAATGATTCGGATGTTATATTGAAGAAATCTAATGCAGTTGGGTTGGTAGATGTTGTAAATTCACCAGGTTCTACATTTATAAGTATTTCCATCTCTGATATAGGAGTTGTTGATTTAAATGATAAATCAAATGTTTCAAGAAAGCCGGGGTTTTGACCTGTATCAATAACTAAATCACCTGATTTGGCGAATAAGTTACCATATGCAGTTGCTGCATCTTGTATTTCTTCTAATATTGATAGTGGTCCTTCAAACACCAATGTACTACCAGTAAGGTTAGTGTTTACTAATATTGGATTTGGATTTTCAAAATCTCCTTGATATGAAATTTCTGTTTCACCAGTATTATAATCTATAGATTCTATAACTAAAATTGTACCATTTGTAAGTGTTACTTGACCAGTATTAAAATCTATACTATCAAATGCATATTCTGGTGTTGTGTTTGTAATTACATTACTTCCTTCATTATCTACAACAGTTAATCCACTACCACTATCTACTAATTGGAAAGACCCTGGTAATACTGCTTCACCTCTAACACATTGAGCAAATGAAAGAATACTCATTGTTGTAGGTGCCTCAGTTACATATTTTTGTTTTGTACTAAATCCACCACCATGTTCAATTAAAGAACCTGAAGTATTATAGTATCTTAATTTTGCTGAGTTATATAATCCTCTTTTAGAAAAGCCAGGAAAACTTCCACTTGCACCAACAAGAGGTTCTGTATCTGCATCAAATGAACCAGTAACATTGTGTACTTGGAATACAGTTACATCATCTTGAGTTAGTTCAACATTTTTAAAAACATTAAACAATCTTCGAGTAATTTGGTCTTGTGGTATTTTTTTAAACATAGATTTTCCTCTCTATATAAATATACTAAAACAAAAAACCCCACTCGTGGTGGGGTTAATCTGATACATAATATATTTTAGAAATCAAGTTTTACTTTGATTAATACTTCTTTA
>CEUV01078019.1_pt1 | contig 28110 bp, 24 predicted proteins | sample 356401 | NCBI WGS metagenome assembly CEUV01 (sample SAMEA2622710, study PRJEB7988) | marine metagenome | isolation source: saline water (ENVO:00002010), including
AAGTATTCGCCCGCAAGAAAATATTGCTGAAAGAAACATTAACTCTCGATAATAATTATATTTACAAATAATTATTAAACTATGCCTTTTTATCACAAACTAGGTGACATACCAAATAAACGACACACTGTCTTTAAATCAGAATCTGGTAAACACCGCTACGAAGAATTATTTGGAACAATTGGATTTGTAGGAATGTCCTCACTTGTATATCATACACAAAGACCAACACAAGTAAAAGAAGTTCTTAAAAAAGAAAATATGCAACCTGAAATTGCCGTTGAAAATAATATTAAGTCAAGACTTTTAAAAGGTTTTGATTTGCCTAAAGGAAAAAGTTATTTAGAAAGCCGAACACCTATTCTTATAAACAATGATTGTCATATTTCATTAGCAGCTCCAAGTGAATCAATGACTGAAAACTTTTACAAAAACACCGATGCTGATGAGTTAATTTTTGTTCATAAAGGATCGGGAACTTTGAAAACAATGCTTGGAAATTTAGAATTTTCATATGGTGATTATTTGTTAATACCTAGAGGAATTATTTATCAAATAGAATTTAATGATGAGGACAATAGATTGTTTATTGTTGAATCGTTTCATCCTATGTATACTCCTAAAAGGTATAGAAATCACTTTGGTCAATTATTAGAACATTCTCCATATTGTGAAAGAGATATTAGGAGACCTAAAGATCTTATTACTAAAGATGAAAAAGGAGATTTTTTAATGATGATTAAAAAAGAGGGCATGATGCACCACGTAGTATACGGCTCACATCCTTTTGATGTTGTAGGTTGGGATGGTTATAACTATCCATATGCTTTTTCAATTCATGACTTTGAGCCAATTACTGGAAGAATACATCAACCCCCACCGGTACACCAAACTTTTGAAACAGATGCTTTTGTTGTTTGTTCTTTCTGTCCGAGATTATACGATTATCACCCGGATTCAATACCAGCTCCTTATAATCATAGTAATATTGATTCTGACGAAGTATTATATTACGTTGATGGTGACTTTATGAGTAGAAACCATGTAGAGAAAGGTTACATTAGTTTACACCCAGCAGGTATTCCACATGGACCACACCCTGGCGCCATGGAAAGATCTATAGGGCAAAAGGAAACTCAAGAATTGGCTGTAATGGTTGACACTTTCAGGCCTCTTAAATTAACTAAAGCTGCTATGAATTTAGATGATGGAGAATATTATAAATCTTGGATAGAATAATGAGCGAACAATTAAAAAAAATATTTCCTAAGGCACAGGATTTTCTTCCAATTAATGGAACAGACTACGTAGAATTTTATGTGGGTAATGCTAAACAAGCAGCTCACTTTTACAAAACTGCATTTGGTTTTCAGTCATTAGCATACTCTGGATTGGAAACAGGAGATTCAACAAAAACATCATATGTTTTAGTTCAAGATAAAATACGAATTGTGTTAACAACACCAATGTCTGGTAACACTGAAATTGAAGAACATATCACTAAACATGGTGATGGGGTTAAGGTCATTGCACTGTGGGTTGATGATGCCACAAAAGCTTGGGAAGAGACTACAAAAAGGGGTGCAAAGTCTTATATGGAACCTACAAAAATTGAAGATGAAAATGGTGTAGTTATTCGTTCTGGTATTCACACTTATGGTGATACTGTTCACGTTTTTGTAGAAAGAAAAAATTATAATGGCATTTTTCTACCCGGTTTTGAAAAATGGGAGTCTACTTATAATCCAGAACCAATTGGATTAAAATATATTGACCATATGGTAGGTAATGTAGGTTGGAATGAAATGAATGTTTGGGAAGATTTTTATCGAGATGTAATGGGTTTTGCAAATTTAATTACTTTCGATGATAAAGACATTTCGACTCAATATACTGCTCTTATGAGCAAGGTTATGACAAATGGAAATGGTAGAATAAAGTTCCCAATTAATGAACCTGCAGAAGGTGCAAAAAAATCTCAAATTGAAGAATACTTAGAGTTTTATAATGGACCAGGCTGTCAGCATATTGCCATTGCTACTGATGATATTATTGATACTGTAAAGAAAATGCAGGAAAGAGGTGTTGAATTTTTACATGTACCAAAAACATATTACGACACAGTTCTTAATCGTGTTGGAGAAATTGATGAAGATATAATTAAACTGCGAGATCTAAGTATTTTGGTTGACCGAGATGAAGAGGGATATTTACTTCAAATTTTTACTAAACCAGTAGAAGATAGACCAACCTTATTTTTCGAAATAATTCAAAGAAAGGGTGCGCAATCTTTTGGTAAAGGTAATTTTAAGGCTTTATTTGAAGCTATTGAAGCTGAACAGGAAAAACGAGGCACCTTAAACTAAATTAAGATGACAATTGTTCTAAGTGACCCTCCGAAAACTAAAAAATTGTTGTTTGATAACAACCGTTCTTTTTCGAAAAATTGGATTGATAGTCAACTTTACGATGAAATTAAAAACTCAAAAATAGTCAAGTCCATACTTAAAAAATCATGCGAAGGAATAGATAATTCAAAAACTGTGGAAAACATTCAAAAGAGCTGTTTTCATATTTTATCTAGATGTGAAAATCCTAAAAACTGGAAGGAAAAAAAAAGAGGATTAGTTGTAGGTATGGTTCAAAGTGGAAAAACAGTTAGCATGTTAAATACAAGTAGTATTGCTATGGCGGCTGGTTACGGACTTTTCATTATACTTGCTGGTGATAAAAATAGTTTAAGGTGCCAAACTCAAGAAAGATTTGAAGACGCGTTCTCTGACCAAAAGAGTACTCGTTTTATAACTAATGAAAAAAATGATGTGTCGGGTTTTTTAACAGAACATAATTATGATTTAAAAAACTTTTTACATCAACATATAAAATTTTCAAAGACTGTTGGAGAAAGCCCTAAATTTATTGCTGTAATTAAAAAAGAAGTTTCTCAATTACGTGCTATTAATAATGTTATTAATCAATTAAAAATTGTCTGCAAAAAAGAAAATATAAATTTTAATAAGTCTTTTCCATGTTTATTAATTGATGATGAATCCGATTATGCAAGTATTAATACTGCTAACTTTAAAGAAGACGATTATAAAAAAGATGAAGATTCCACTGAAACATTTTTTCAAATAGATAAATTATATAAGTCGATTGAAAACTGTTGTTATTTGGCGTATACTGCCACTCCTCAGGCCTGTTTATTGGCAAATAAAGATGACTTCAATTATCCCAAAAATTTTATTTGGCTTTTAGAGCCTACTTACTTAGATTCAGAACAAAAAAAAACAGCAAGCTACATGGGCGGGGTAGAGTTTTTTCACCCAGAACCATATCATCAAAAAGAAATTATAAGAATTGCTGCTAAAAACAGTTGGCCTCATTATATAAAAAATGATAATACTGGGAAAACTGAATACATACAACATCCAAATAAAGGAAAAATACGAACAACTGCACTTGACAAACATGAGTTAGATTTTGCCAAAGATTTAAATAATGACCCAGGAAAAATTCCTGAAAGTTTTAAACAGGCAATTTGCGATTTTCTGATTTCATGTGGAATGAGGTGGTACCAATACTTCATTGTAAATCAAAAAAATAATTTAAAAGATATTAGCAATTTAGATGAAGCAAAAATAGAAAATTTAGACTTCCCTTTTCATGCAATGATGATAAATCTTAGCACAAAAAAAGAAACTCATAAATTCATTAGATTGTTTTTTGAAAAAGGTTTTAACCAATTATGTGATAATGATTTTCAAGAATTAGGAAAAAACTGGGATAAACTGAGCATAGAAATGGTAAAAAAAATGGAAGGAAACCGATTTGCAAAATCTATTTTAGATTTTTGGAGCGAAAATAATTTTCAAAAATATAGAGAACCTGAAAAAATTAAATTGCAAGGAGTTTTAATGTTAGTCCAATTAGCAATAAAAATTACAAAAAAAAATAATTTAGATTCTAATAATTTTATTTACGTAATTAATAGCGATGAAGACACTTTAAAATATTCGAAAAAATCAACAAATAGAACTAAAAAATGTGCAATAATAATCGGAGGTGCCATTTTATCAAGGGGCTTGACAATTGAGGGTTTATGTACAAGTATTTACATTCGAAGTACTAAGGAAGCAAATCAAGATACAAGTTTACAAATGTGCAGATGGTTTGGTCATAAAAAAAAATATTTAAATTTTTTAAGATTATACACTATAAAAGAAAATTTGAGATTATTTCAAGATGTTAGCGAATCTGATTTAGACCTAAGGAACAATTTAAAAAATTTAATTACAGAGGGAAATTCACCTAACGAAGTTTTAATTAAGATGCGAAGTAGTCCTTTTTTTAGGAACACAAGTAAACAAAAGTCAAGATATTCAAATGATACCAAGGGCTCTAATTTTTCTGGAACAGCTAAGATTCAAACTGAACCAATTTTTGATGAAAAAATTATTTTAAATAATAAAAAAGCTATCAATGAATTAATTAGTGATGTTGATAAAAAAAATATTAGCTGTAACCACTTAAATAGAGGAATTTTATATAAGGATATTGATTATCATAAATTTATTAATTTTTTGGAAGACTTCACAGATAAGCCAAATGCATATAAAGTTTCATGCAAAGAATTTAAAAATTATTTGATTCTATGGGCAAAAGAGAAAGCTGTTCCCAAAATTAATGTCGGATTCATGAAAAGAACTAATGCACAAAGATCTTTTTTACCAGAATTGTGCCCGGATAAGCATTTTATAAGCGATGCAAAAAAATTTGCTGAAAATCGTTTCGAAAATTTTTATGGTGGAAGTAAAATTACAAATGATTTGTATTATAAGGGTGATAAGTTTTTTGACTTTGAAGAAAGTTTTCACAAAAAAAACTATAATAAAGAAGAGTATAATTTATTAATAGAAAAGACACGTGAGGACATATTGTTTTTAATATATTCGTTTAATCCCAATTATATTACACAAAAAAAACTTAGGAACAATCAAGCTCAAAATAAAATTTATCTAAATTCTGAAGATAAAGGTTATATTAATTTAAAAGAAATTTACACATTCCTTGTTTGTACTCCATTTGGTGGGCCAAATTTTTCTGTAACATTCAACAAAACAATTTAATATGAAAAAAAATTATGATGAAATTTGGAATGAATTAAAAGAAAAGAAAAGAGAAACAATTGGTAATTTAGTAGCGGGAGATGATCACAAAATTGGTAATATTATGCTTTCATTTGGAGAAACTAAAGGCTTTATCCTCATGAAAGAACAAATAAAAGAAGAATTAGATTTTGAATATATTTATGTGAAAATTAAAAATGGGGAACCTCAAGTACAAAGGGATTTTAATGAATCGGAAAACAACAATACGGAATTTGATAATTATATTATTGTAGAGTCTAGTTATAAAGACGAAGAAAATCACCTCAAGAATATATTAAATACAATAACTAAAAACAATCTCGACCACTACAATTTTGAACATTTAAAAGTTGCCTTGCAAGAAGTTGCAGATCAGTTTTACAGAAAATACCCACCTAAAAAAGAAGAAATTATTGGTTTGTGGGGAGAGTTATTTTTTTTAAATAACTTACTTAAAAGAATCAACTCAATTAAATATAAAACATTTTATACCATCATCAATAGTTGGGAAAAAAGCGGACATTACTCTGGTCGTTCAGCTATTGACTTTAAGTTTAATAACCTGCTTGCTTGTGAAATAAAAACCACAACTCAGAAAGAACGCAAACATCATATTCAAAGTTTGAATCAATTGGATTATAATAAAAATTTTAAATTCGGTTTTTTAATTTCTTACATGATAACTGATTCAAATAAAGTAAATTCTAAAAGCTGTGTAGACTTAATTAAGTCTATTAAGGAAATATTGCAAAAAGACCCAACTTCTTTAGAAATTTTTAATGAAAAAATTGATTTTTTACATCCAAAAGTAAAACTTTCTAAAGACAAGTATTCAGTATTAGGTGGTGAAAAAATATACCCTTTTGAAGGAATCCCGAAACCAAAAATTGATTCGGCAATCGAAGATGTCTCTTGGTTAATAAATTTAAACAAAGTAAATTGTATTAATAATAATAATTTTAACGAAATATTTGATGAGTACGTATCACTTTAAATCCCATGAAGAAATAGAAATAGGATTAAATTATCTAAAAGATAAGTTTTTAAACCGGCAAAAAGATGTTATAAATGTTGGGAGTGACGAGAAAATAAATGAGTTTGTAAACATCCTTGATAAATTAGAAGAGTTATTAAGTGAATTAAATGAGGGAATTATCCAAAGAGAAAACCCAACAGATGTTGAAATAAAATATTGCCAAAAGAGTATTACAAAAGACATTCGGTCAAACTTTAACTATTGGAAACAACTATATGAAGAACCTTTAGAAAACGAAAGAGAAGCAAGGATAATTAATTGGGGGGAATGGAGGGACGAGGAATTAGAAGTGCTGCCTTATGGATATGATGACGGGGCGCACAATAAAACCTTAAAGCATTATAATTTACCCAATACAATTACAACATACAAAAAAATCCCCCCTCCGTTAATATTAAAATTATTAGAAATTCGTCAACCAACAGGGGATAAAAATAATAATGATTTTGTTTTTTATACAACACAAGCTGCAGCTCATGAAATAGCATCTGCTTCAACAGTTCCATCTTTACCAAAAATTATAACACCACTAGATGGCTCTCAAAGAGTTTTAAATCCTCAACAAAATTCTGATGAATGGCAAAGACAAATAAATTCGTCTAGAACTCGGTCTATTACAAATTTTGCAATGGAAACAAACAACTTCTTAGCAAACGCCCCTATGCTTTATGTAAATGATGACAAATCCATTAACATCTATGAAGAAGATGGAAATTGGTGGTTAAAAGTTGATTACTCTCAATTCTTAGTTAAAATTGAGAATGAAACAAAAGACGGGTCTAGATTCATAAACCATGATATTCCTGATTATGAAAATCAAAATACAGTTATTAGGCATGGCGCGTCTAATTTAGGAAAAGACAAAAGGCCCTTTTGGATTATTGATGGCCAACACAGAATAGAAGGGTTAGCTCAAGCTTATCAAAATAATGGAAAATTGAAAAAACCTGTTCCATTAATAATTATCCCCCATAAACAATTACATCAAGTTAATTCAAAACAATCTTTACCTCAAATAGCAAAGTTATTTACTGAAATTAACACTTTACAAGTAGCATTAGACCCACTACACGAAATATTTTTAATGCACAGATTTAAAATTGAGCACCCATTAAAACAAAAGAGAAATTTTAAAAATTGGAAAAAAGGATCCTATTCTAGTGACTTAGATATGGCAAGAGCTAATTGTTTAGCTTATGAACTTGCCGCAAAATTAAATTCACATCAAACACCACTCAAAGATTTAATTTTATTTTTAAAAAGTACAGATTCCACGGGTAAATTCATATCAAACAAATATAAAACAATAATTGATGCAGAGCAGTGGCTAAACTATACAAGAGGTTGGTTCTTGAATAATGGTCCATACTCAAAAAATAGTCAATTTTGTAATAATTATAAAAAAAATGAAACGGACTTGTTTGATGAAGTAAATAATTTTTTTCACGCATTTGTTGAAAATTGTAATCATGCAACATTTATATACGGCAAAAAAAACACTATGTGGCCTGATAACAAAGAAAGGTGGCAAACCGTTGAGACAATAAAGGGTAGCCGTGTTTTTCCTAACTTCAAAAATAGTTTAATTCAACAAGGGCCTCATTTTCAAATATTTCTAAAATTATATCCAATAATTTATAATGAATGTTGGGATAAATACGGTAGTCAAATAATTAAGAATAAAAATATTATATCTAAACCAATTTTTTTAAAAGTTCTGAAACCTCTTGAGCAAGTTGATTGGATTGATTTTGATTTACTTAATTCATTTAAAGGTGGTGGTGAAAAACCAAGACAAAGTCTATACATATGGATGGAGGATGCAATAGTAAATGGAAAATCATATTCACGAAATGATGTGATGGCTAAGAATATTAAATCAGTTCCAGGTAAGGGAATTTTATCTCCTCCGGACTCTTCAAAATGGCAAATAATTCAACATCCAAATAGTAGAAAACCGATGTTAAATTTTATAACAAAAAAAGGAGACAAAGTATATATAGAAAGTATAAGACCATGGAATGCAAAAAGAACATGTTCATTAGAAATACTTAACATTAATAGTAAAAACAAAGATAATATCACCTTATCATTATCTAAAAAAAATTGGAGTGCTAACAAAAAATACTCTAAGAACAATCAAGAAAAAGCTATTATTGAAATAAAGTGGCATAAATACATATCTGCTAATAAAATTAAAAAAGGAGATTTAGAAGTAAGTGTTTCATGGGAAAATATTGCTGACCCTCCAGGAAAATTTTTAAGTAAACTTTAAGAATGAATTCGGTTGTAGAACTTTTTGCAGGCGTAGGTGGTTTTAGAATTGGTTTAGAAAATTCAGGTTGGAAGGTTATTTGGAGTAACCAATGGGAGCCATCAACAAAAAAACAACACGCATCCATTGTCTACGAAGCCCGTTTTGGCAAAAAAAATCATTCAAACTCAGATATTAATAATCTAGTAATTAATAATATTAATGAAATTCCAGATCATGACTTGTTAGTAGGGGGGTTCCCTTGTCAAGATTATTCTGTTGCAACTACATTAAACAATTCTAAGGGACTAAAGGGTAAAAAAGGAGTGCTTTGGTGGGCAATTCATAAAATTATTGAACAAAAAAAAAATAAACCAAAATATTTATTTTTAGAAAATGTTGACCGGCTTTTAAAATCACCAGCTAATCAAAGAGGACGTGATTTTGCTGTTATGTTACAAAGTTTAAACGATTTAGGTTATGCTGTAGAGTGGAGAGTTATTAATGCGGCTGAATATGGAATGCCACAAAGAAGAAAAAGGTTATTTTTTTTAGGTTATCATAAATCAACAAAAATTTATAGAAAACTTTCAAAGTCAAATAAAAAAAAGTGGATTGATAATTTGGGAATATTTGCTAATGCATTTCCTATTAAACCTTGTGAAAAAATAAATGAATTTAAAATATCGGGAGACTTAGTAAATATCACAAACAAATTTAACCAAAAAGGTAGATTTTCCCCTTTTCTAAATACCGGTATTTTCATCAAAGGAAAAGTCTTTACCACAAAAACAGAATTTGATTATGAGGGCCCTAAACAAGTTTTGAAAGATATCCTATTTAAAGGTAAAATACCTTCAGATTTTTTTATTAATAAAGTTGATATACCTAAATGGAAGTATTTAAAAGGATCTAAAAAAGAAAAAAGAACAACAAAAAAAGGTTTCGAATACAATTACAGTGAAGGAGCTATGGCTTATCCCGACCTATTAACAAAACCCTCTAGAACAATAATTACAGGTGAGGGGGGGAAATCACCTTCAAGATTTAAACATGTTGTTAAAACAAAAAAAGGTTTACGTAGATTAATGCCAATCGAGTTGGAAAGACTAAACATGTTTCCTGATAACCACACTAATCTAGATGGAATATCTGATACTAAAAGGGCATTTTTTATGGGAAACGCACTAGTTGTTGGCGTAGTAGAAAAAATAGGTCAAGTTTTGATTAATAAAATTTAATTTCTTTTGAATTCTTGTCAATTATAAATGTGTCAGGCTCACAAATTCCAATTAACACAATTGGTACAGTTATTAAATTATTATAGGGTTTAAAATACTCTTGAAATTTTTCAAAGGTACCTATTGCGCTATCAAAATTTCCAGCTTTTTTTAATTTTTCAGTAGCAACAATTATAACTCCCATTTCGGTTTGAATATCTTTTTTTACATGATTTAATTCACTCGCCAGTACAGGCTTCATAATATTATGAGCTGTTGCTTCCTGATGATTAAAAGCAACTTCAATAGAAATTTTATTTTTTGCAAAATCTAATCTCCATCTACTCCTGTTTCCTTGATTATATGGGGGCTCTTTGAAAAGACTACTTTCAGAAACCCACCCTAAGTATGTTAACTTGTGTTTTAATATATTATTAATTGGCTCTGAAAGACTTTTAATATTTATTCTTTTACTTTTACTTTTGTTAAATTCTTCAATTAAATCAGAATCTGAAATTGAATTAAGACAAGAAATTAACTCATCGTAATCAGATTTAAAATATATATCATTTTCAACTAAAAGATTAGCGTGTCTATGATAAAAATATTCTAGTTTCATATGAAAAATGTATATTAATTATTAATTAATAAGAACTCATAAGGTAATTTAAGTATTTTAAATTTATTTATTCATTGTTTTTTTTACATTAATCCAATCTTTTTTAAGTATTTTATCTTTGCGTAATTTTTCTTTTTTCCACTGACGAAGTTTTTTATTTCTTTGAATCATATCATTGATTTGCTTTGGATACATTTTTATTCTTTTTTCATTTGGATTTAAATCAATATCCTCTTTTATTAATTCTAAATACTCACTTCGATATTTATAAGTTAGTTCCGAAAATAAACTAGCGGCAATCCAAGATTTAATTCCATCTGTCATGTATTTATGTAACTTAACTAAGTCATCAATATAACTTCGATTATCCCATTTAGTTTTTTTTAATTGTTTTTTTATAAACGGTGACTTTATATTTGAATATTTCATAATTATTTATTTTTATATTTATACTATATGTTAAAGTTGTTTCAAAAACTTAAATCTAAATGGGGGATAAATTCCAATTTTCAGTTTTTCATCATAAACCTTGTTTTTGCAATTAGCGGTTTTAGCTCTTTATTAATATCAAGGCCGTTGTTGAGTTTATTTGGAATAAACAATGATTCTCTTAATTGGTATTTATATTACCCACTTAGAATTTTAATTATTTTTATTGCCTATCAGTTCACTCTTTTAATAGTTGCTTTTATATTTGGACAATTTGATTTTTTTTGGAAACAAGAAAAAAAGATTTTAAAAAGAATAGGATTTAAAAAATTTTTATAAACTATTGACTGCCTGATTTTTTTATGTCCATATTTCTTTTATATAATTCTAAAAGAAATGATTCCTCAAAAGTCATATCATCTATAATTTCATCATTATAGTTCTTCTGTTTACACAAGAAACTTTTTCTTTTGATTTTATTACTCAAAGAATTCTTTAAACTTTCTTTATTTTTTTTATTTTTCATAATACAATAATTTAGAATTTAACATTATTGCATCAATTAAAAATAGTGAATTGATTACCATATTATTTTAGGATGACCACCTCACATCTTTTTTCCACCGGCGCCCTGGCTAGGGTCGGTTGGCATACTTTTAAGTAACTCTTGATGCTATTACAAAATTAAGAAATTTATTAAATACCTAATTCTTTTTTTATAAAAAATAATAAAACCAAAACTAGAAGTGAAGGAAGCATATTAGTTGGGTTGATTTTTTTGTAACCTAATATTTTTAATCCAATTGCTATTATTAAAACACCCCCTACTGCACTTACGTGATCGATTAATTCTATTGGTAAAAAATCTTTATAATAAAAAATAAGAATAGTTATTCCTCCTTGGAAAAGGAGCATTGGAAAAACAGAAAACAAAACACCAATTCCAAAAGCCGATGCTAATATTATTGAGCTAATACCATCCATTACAGATTTAGTATATAGTATGTCAGGTGTTTTTCCCAAGCCCTCATCGATAGCCCCCACAATAGTCATTGATCCTATACAGAAAAGTAAGAATGCTGTAACTATTCCGTCCGTAAATTTTGCGTCCTTAACATTAATTTTAATTTTAATTTTTTCTGTAAAATTTGTAATCAATTTATCTAAATTACAATACTCACCATACATTGTTCCAAAAACAAGAGATAGAAACATTAATATAAAATCTGAACTTTTTATAGACATACTTAGGCCTAAAACTAAAGTGAATAAACCCATGACAAAAAAAACTTTTTTGTTTAGTTCGGGGCTAATTATTTTTTTAAATGCAAGACCTATTGTACTTCCAATTAAAACTGTAACAACATTGAATAGTGTTCCAAATGGAATCATATTGTGATTTATTTTGTTTGTAATCCCAACTCATTAAGTTGGTCGCTATCTATTTTGGAAGGAGCATCTAACATGACATCTCTTCCTGAATTATTTTTTGGGAAAGCAATAAAGTCTCTAATACTATCTGAACCTGCAATGACGGCACAAATTCGATCAAGACCAAATGCTATACCGCCGTGAGGGGGGGCGCCATATTCAAATGCTTCCATAAGAAACCCAAATTTTTCATGTGCCTCGTCATCACTAAAGCCAAGTAAATTAAAAACTTTTTGTTGTAATTCTTTGTCATGAATTCTAATGGAACCTCCTCCTATTTCTGTACCATTTAAGGCCATATCATACGCATTTGCTCGAACCATTTTTGGATCACTTTCTAATAACTCCATATCTTCAATATTGGGTGAAGTAAACGGGTGATGCATAGCATGATATGTTTTAGTTTCTTCGTCAAATTCAAATAAAGGAAAATCTGTTACCCAAACTGGTTTATATAAATTAGGGTCCCTAAGACCTAATCTTTCCGCAACTTCTAATCTTAAATTTCCAATAGCATTTATAGTAACTGATTTTTTTCCTGCTAAAATTAAAAGCATATCTCCATCACTTGCACCACTAATTTCTTTCCATAACTTTAATGCACTTGCATCAAAAAATTTATCGACTGATGACTTATTTTTGCCACCCTCATTAAACTTACAGTAAATCATTCCAGTTGCCCCAATTTGTGGTCTCTTAACCCAGTCCGTTAAACTATCTATTTGTTTTCTGGTAAACTCTGCACCACCAGGAACAACAACTCCCAGTACTGTTTCAGCACTATCGAAAACATTAAATCCTGAACCTTTACAAACTGATTCTAAATTTTTTATTTTCATCTCAAACCTTAAATCAGGCTTATCAGTCCCATAGTATCGAATGGCATCAGCGTAAGTCATCCTAGGTACTTCATCAATTTTAATTCCTTTTGTTTCAAACAAAATATTTTTCATCAAACCCTCAAATGTTTTTAAAATATCTTCTGTTTCTACAAATGCCATCTCACAGTCTATTTGAGTAAATTCAGGCTGACGATCAGCTCTAAAGTCCTCGTCCCTAAAACATTTTACAATTTGATAATATTTATCATAGCCAGAAACCATTAACAGTTGTTTAAACGTTTGTGGAGATTGGGGAAGTGCATAAAATTCTCCTTGATTTAATCTAGATGGAACAACAAAATCTCTAGCTCCTTCTGGAGTTGATTTAATTAGTACTGGTGTTTCAATCTCTAAAAATCCTTGATTTTTTAAATAAGATCTTGTGTGAAATGCAACTTCCGATCTAAGAATTATATTATTTTTAACAGGTTCTCTACGAAGATCTAGGTACCTATACTTCATTCTTAGGTCATCTCCTCCATCAGTTTGATCTTCAATAGTAAATGGTGGAGTTTTTGATTCATTTAAAATGATAATTTCTCCTACCTCAACTTCAATTTCTCCAGTTTTCATTTCTTTATTAATTGAAGATCGCTCAATTACTTTACCTACAATTTGAATAACAAACTCTCTTCCTAAACTTCTTGCTTTTTCACATAGTTCAGAATTTGTTTCCATACTAAAAACAAGTTGTGTAATTCCATACCTATCCCTCAAATCAATAAAGGTCATTCCTCCTAAGTCCCTAGATTTTTGAACCCAACCACATAATGTAACTTTTTTTCCAATATGGTTTTTTCTTAACTCACCATTGTTTGCTGTTCTATACATAAAATATTATTTGCTGTAAAAGTACAAAAATGAGATAATAAATTAGGTCTTGTTTCTATTTTACATAAATTTATGTTTATGATAGATATGGATGAGTTTTATATGAGAGAGGCGCTGAAGGAAGCCAAAAAAGCGTTTCAAGAAGATGAGGTGCCTGTGGGCGCAATCATTGTGCACAATGATACTATAATTGCCAGAGGGTATAATATGTGCGAAAGATTAAAAGACCCTACAGCTCATGCTGAAATGACAACCATAACTTCAGCATGTAATTATCTTCAATCAAAATATTTAAATGAATGCACAATGTATGTGACATTAGAACCATGTGTAATGTGTGCCGGTGCTTTATTTTGGGCTAAAATTGGAAAAGTTGTTTATGGGGCAAGAGATGAAAAGGAAGGCGCTTTCTTAATTGGTAAAAATATTATGCATCCTAAAACAAAAATAAAAGGGGGAATCTTAATGGGAGAATGTGCTTATTTGTTGACCTCTTTTTTTGAAAAAAAACGTAAATTAGATAAAAAAAAATAACTATATGTATCCAGAAGAAGTATGTACACCAATGAGAGAAGAATTAACCTCTGCGGGATTTCAAGAACTAAGAACAGTTGAACAAGTCGACGAAATGTTAAATAAAAAAGAGGGGACTGTGCTAGTTTTAGTAAACTCCATTTGTGGATGCGCGGCAGGTTCATGCAGGCCTGGTGCTTTATTGTCTCTAGAAAATGATAAAACACCTGATTTTTTAACCACAGTTTTTGCTGGCCAAGATAAAGAAGCAACAGATAGAGCACGCGCCTACATGTTACCTTTTCCACCATCTTCACCTTCCATTGCTTTATTCAAAGATGGCGAATTAGTTCACTTTGTTGAAAGGCATAATATAGAAGGTCATTTAAAAGAAGCTATTGCAGAAAATCTTTCTGCAGCTTATGACGAATTCTGTTAGTTTTTCTTTAAAACTTTTGGGACTTTAATATAGCTCGAGTCTTTTTCAGGAGCATTCTTAAGAGCATCTTCAACACTTAGCATGCCCTCAACTTTATCTTCCCTCATGACATTAGTCACATCTTCATTAATATAAATTAGGGGCTCAACTCCTTCTGTATCAACTTCTTTTAGTTTATCAACAAAACCAATCATTTTCTTAAAGTCTTCAACCATTTCCATTTTTTCTTGTTCAGAAAACTCAAGTTTAGATAACTTGGCTAATCGCTCTACAGTGGATTTGTCAATTTTCATTTTATTATTTTAATATAATATTATAAACTTTATTGATTAATTCATAAAATTATAAAGTTTATTTATGATAACATTTTTCTATATTTAATTAAAAGAAAACAAATGGCAAGAATATTAACTGGCATACAAAGTTCCGGAGTTCCGCACCTGGGTAATGTGTTGGGCGCAATAATACCTGCCATAAAAATGTCAAAAATTACTGAAAATGAATCTCTTTTTTTTATCGCCGATCTTCATTCATTAACAAGTATAAAAAATGCAGAACTAATTAAACAAAATACTTATGCTACCGCTGCTGCATGGTTATCATTTGGTTTTGATACTGATAAAAATATTTTTTATAGACAATCTGATATTCCTGAAGTGACTGAACTTATGTGGATTTTAAATTGTTTTACTCCTTATCCAATGCTTGCAAATGCTCATTCCTTTAAAGATAAATCAAGTAATTTGTCAGACGTAAATTCAGGTTTGTTTACCTACCCTGTTTTAATGGCCGCCGATATTCTTCTTTACGACGCAAATATTATTCCAGTTGGAAAAGACCAATTGCAACATGTTGAAATGACTAGAGATATTGCGGGTAGCTTTAATCATTTAATGGGTGAAACACTCATCCTACCAGAATCCCAAGTGTCGGAAAATGTAATGATAATCCCGGGTGTTGATGGTAGAAAAATGAGTAAATCTTATGATAATACTATTAATTTATTTGCAGACGAAAAGAGTCTAAAAAAACAAATAATGAAAATTGTTACTGACTCATTAGAGCTTGAAGACCCAAAAGACCCTAGTAAGTGTAATGTTTTTAATATTTACAAATTAATTGCTAACGATGATGAAATAAAGAGAATGGAAACAAACTATATGGAAGGGGGCTTTGGTTATGGCCACGCAAAAATTGCATTGTTAGAATTAATTTTGAAAAAGTTTTCTAATGAAAGAAAAATCTATTTTGAATTAATGAATGACACTGAAAAAATCGAATTTAAATTAAAAGAAGGATCAGAAAAAGCTAAAAAAATAGCTTCCTCTGTCCTTCAAAGAGTAAAAAGTAAATTAGGAATTTAGTGTCTTGATAAATAATCTGCGACACCGTCATGACTTTCCTTCATTCCTTCTTTTCCTGGCTCCCAATTAGCTGGGCAAACTTCACCATTTTCTTCGTGAAAAATTAAAGCATCTAAGATTCTTAATGCTTCATCAACATTTCTACCAAGTGGTAGATTATTTACTAATTGATGTTGAATAATTCCTTTTTTATCTATTAAGAATAATCCTCTATATGCTATCATTGAATTGCTTGCAACAAGACACCCTTCATCATCATAATCATATTCTCCATTCAATACATCATAAGCATCAGAAATAGTTTTGCTAGTATCTGCAATTAACGGATATGTTATTCCTTTAATCCCACCATCATCTTTAGATACCTGCAACCACCCCCAATGTGTTTCAGCGGTGTCTGTAGAGCATGCAATAATTTCACAATTTCTTTTTTTAAATTCATCAAGTTTTTCTTGAAATGCATGTAGCTCAGAAGGACAAACAAATGTAAAGTCCTTTGGGTAGAAAAATAAAATAACGTAGTTCTTATCTATGAATTGTTCTAATGAAAATTCACTTACAGTGTCCCCTCCATTTACAACTGCGTTAGCAGAGAATTTTGGTGCTTTTGTACCTACTAGTCCCATAGTTTAAATAATTTATAATTAATAAAAACTAAAATATAACATTTATTCTTTTTGGCAAAAGAAAAGGCCTCGCTTGGAGGCCTTTTCTGAAGTGCAAAAGAATTATTTGAGGATTATACTTTTGGTAGAAATACTATTTTCAGTTTTAACAACTATATTATAAAAACCTTTTGGTTGATTTGATAAATCTAATAATGTTGTCACTTCTTTGCCGTATATATCTGGATACCCACATGCTATTCTTCCACCTAAAATATTATAAACCTCTACTGAAATATCTTTGGCCTCATCTGTGTTGTATGTAATATTGACAACACCTGTAGTTGGGTTTGGGTATGCCAATAAAACATCCAAACTTTCCATTTCTTCTAGTGGTAACATATTTTCACACCTGTCACCTACACCGTTCTCATTCATATCAATTTGATCAGCGTTCCAGTTTTCAGGGCAGTTATCTAATTCGTCGCAAATTCCATCACCGTCTTGATCTGTAACACAATCACCGTTACAATCATAATAAATTTCTGAATAAATACAGCTTTCATCTTCTTGATTTGCAAGATTATTATAGTTACATGCTATTGGATCTAAACACCCATATATAACCTCAATTGCTGTTTCTTCACATATAGGTAAATCTAAAGAGTTAGCTTTTGCAATTATTACTTCTTGAACAAGTGGTTCAAACTTCATAATAATTCCACCTCCTTGATTTTGATTCCAAGTATGACAATAACTCATTATTGTACCAACTTCTGGAGAAGGATCATTTACATAAGGATCACAATCTCCTGGCACTGATTCTTCTAGGTCAACACAATTATTAATAGGTCCACCTGGCCAACCGCACCATTGAGTATGCATTGAGCCTAAATTGTGACCTAACTCATGAGCAGTACATAATAAATTCCAGTGAAAAAACGGTGCGGGAACTTCTGCATATTCCATATCTGAAGTTAAATTACTGCTATAACCAAAACCATAACTATCACTACCCGCACCATTAACAAAAGCAATACCACCAGTTCCAGTATTCTGGCGTTTAGTAAATAAATGAACCATGTGTCTATTTACATTTAATAAATCTTCATCATCATTCCACTTGTCTTTAATTGCATACAACATTTCTGAAGATTGTTCAATGTAACTATTGTAAGGGTCATTAATATCCCAAACATAAGCATAACTAGAATTAAGTTTTATATTTAATTCTTCTTCATATATAAAGCTCACGCCAGCTAGTATAGACAATGCCCAATCTATCGATTCACTAATAGAATTAAATGTTTGTCTTGTAAAATAATCAATCTCTATTGCTACGTCCATACAACTTACAGAGGAACCTAATCTACTTGCACTATGAGAGTGACCAGAATGATCTATATCGACATTGTGTAAATGATCCGAACCACATGTAAATTTATTATCATTTGGATTTTCACTTATATCACTTAAAATATATAATTCATTAGAAAAATAATCAGATCTATTTTTATCAATTTTAGCTAACTCATATGTAGAATTATCATATTTAAGTATTGCGCTAACACCCGATTTTGAAAAAATCATAATTCCATTTACTTCATCATTATTAACTTGATATGTAACAAATCCAGGGTTATATTGTTGTGGTATGTTACCCTCTTCAGTTCTAACAATTAATTGCAATCCATCATAATTAATATCTTTTTTTTCTAATGTTAACTCTATATTATTATTCAAAGGAAGAGAGATATCAAGAACTTCACTTTTGTTTTCTAAGACCTTGTTTACATAATTAGTAGAAATAAATACCGGAATTGTTCTTTCTTTTATTTCTTCTTTCTCGTTAAAAAAATTATTCCAATTATTTAAATCAGTTGGATTAAATTGATATTCTACAAATGATCCTTTATTATCTTCACTCTTCTCCTCTGGAGTTTGAGAAAAAAGACTAAAAGAGAAAAATGTTATTAAGATTAATGTAAGTTTTGTTGTTTTCATAGCGATGTGTTTTTAATATTAGGTTTAAGCGTAAATATTATTCCATTGTTTCATATCTATTTCTTTCCACGTTCCTGAAACCCAAGTCCAGCCCCCATTTACTTCTTTCCAGTATCCGGGCATAAAAATAAAACCAGGTTTTTTGTCTTCCCACGATCCTTCTTTCCAAACATATTTGTTGTCTAAAACTTCCCATTCTCCACCAATCCAAACTTGTGATCTATTTGAATTATAAATTATGTTACTTTCTGGATTGTCTAATTTGTTTGCAACAACTACTTGAGAATAAGATGTTGTTGAAAATGTTAATACTAATAAAAATAGTACTGTGGTTATTTGTAAAGTTTTCATAGTTATAAATTTTAAATTAAACTTCAGTTTCATACAATTCACTTTAAATCAAATGCCGTGCCAAACTTTTTTAATAAAAAAAAAAGGAGGTTAAAAACCTCCTTTTTAAATCTGTTAAGTGTTGAAAAAAAATTATTTCGTTAAATTAAATTTTTCAAGAAACTTGCCGTAAAGTTTTGTTTGATGATTTTCTAAAGGCACTTCTTTTCCCATTAAAAAAAGGAGCTCAATATTGTGCCCCATCATGTCTAATGCGTCGCCAGTAGATACAAATAAATTTGCGTCTTTACCTGTTTCAAGTGTTCCTGTTTTTTCATCTATACCTAAAATTTTAGCAGCATTAAGAGTAATTAATTGTAATGCCTCCTCCTTGTTTAATCCATAAGCAACAGTAGTTCCAGCAACAAATGGTAAATTACGAGAACCCATCCTAGGCATATCTCCCGAGTAGTCTAAACAAAATAAAATATTTGCATCTTTTAATATTTTAGGTGTTTTATAGGGCTGATGTACGTCGTCCTCAGGGTAATTAGGTAAACGATGAATCCTTCCTAATACAACTGGAATGTCATTAGAGGATATAAAGTCTGTGACCCTCCAAGATTCTGACGCTCCCACTAAAACAATTTTTTTTATGTTATTTTTTTTTGCAAACATAACAGATTCTTTTATACCATTTGCCCCATTTACATGTATAAATAAGGTTTGCTCACCTGTAAATAAACCTTGCATAGATTGTAAGCGTAAATCAACTTCATTGTTATTTATTTCTGAGTATTTTTTTGCCTCTAAAAACAAATTTTGTATTAAAGAAATTGAATTCAAAACCTCATCCAATTCATCTTCATGATCATTATTATCAGAAGCTGTAAAATTGTGACTATGACCATGATACTGATAATCATGGGACTCTGGCCAATAAATGTGTATCCCATCGTCTTTTAAGTAAGTGGCCTCTTCCCAGTCCCTACCAACTAATTTCATTATCGAAGACGTCCCTGAAATTAAACTTCCCCTGGGAACTATTTGGGCTATCAATATACCATTTGTTTTTACTGTACTAGTAACAATTGATTCGGTATTATACGCAATTTGAGTACGCACATTTGGATTTAAATCTCCGGTCTCCCTTTCATCTCTTGTGGCCCGGACAGCATCAATCTCTGCTAGTCCCAATGTGGTATTTGGTAAAATAAAAGATGGATATATATGTTTATCCGTGACATCAAATGTTTTACCTCTTTCTTTATTTACAATCACTAGGTCTGAAGGTCCTATTGCAACTATTTTACCATTTTCTATAATAAGTATAGAATTTTCTATGACCTCTCCATTACCAATATGGGCTGTGCCACCAGACAAAATATATCTTTGATTTTTTTCAAAATTATCTTGAGAAAAAATAATTACCGAATTGAAAAAAATTAATAAAACTATTATTGTTCTCATTTTATTTTTACCAGTTTATTTAACAATCTATTTTTCTCTTTAGAAATATATTCTCTATGTTTTTCATCCTTATCTAATGAAAAATAACATCTTCCATCTATGTAAGTAGCTTCTACTACAGAATAAATAGAAAGTGGATTATCAGACCATATAACTAAATCTGCGTCTTTATTTTTTCTTAAACTACCTACGTACTTATCAATATGTAACATTTTTGCCGGATTAAGGGTAACCATTTTCCAAGCATCCTCTTGTGAAGTTTTTCCATATTTTATCATTTTTGCAGCCTCTTGATTTAACCTGCGACCCATTTCTGCGTCATCGGAGTTAATTGCTGTATTAACACCCATTTTATTTAAAATTGAAGCATTGTGTGGAATGGCGTCATTAACTTCATATTTATATGCCCACCAATCAGAAAAGGTAGATGCGTGAGAGCCATGCTTTTTTAATTTATCAGCAACTTTATATCCCTCCAATACATGAGTGAAGGTGTTAATTGTAACTCCAAACTGGTCAGCTACATCCATCAACATGTTCATTTCAGATTGAATATATGAATGGCAAGTTATAAACCTTTTCTCATTCAATATTTCAACTATAGCATCAAGCTCTAAGTCTTTTCTTGGCTTTGAAATTTTTAACTTCTTATAATTTTTACTATTGTATTCATATTCTCTCGCTCTGCTAAATGCATCAATAAATATTTGTTCAACCCCCATTCTAGTTTGAGGAAATCTAGTTTTATATTTACTACCCCAATTTGATTGTTTTACATTTTCTCCTAAGGCAAATTTTATAAAAGGTTTTGCCTTTTTATACTTTAATTTATCTGCTGTTTGCCCCCACCTTAATTTAATAATAGCAGACTGACCACCGATTGGATTAGCAGAGCCATGCAAAAGTTGAGCCACTGTTACCCCACCAGCTAACTGTCTGTATATGTTAATATCATTAGCATTTATCACATCTCCTATTCTTACTTCAGATGTTACAGCTTGTGTTCCTTCATTAACCCCATTACTAATAGCAATATGTGAATGTTCATCAATTATTCCTGAAGTTAAATGTTTTCCTGTAGCATCAATAATTTTAATATCTTTTGTGTTTCTAAAAACACTTTTTTTTATATTTTTCCCTACTGAAATTATTTTGCCATTTTCAATAGCGATATCACAATTTTCAATTATCCCTCTTGATTCGTTTGTCCAGACAGTTGCATTTCTAAAAAGAACCGTTTCTTGTAAAGGTTGTTTTTTAAAACCATATGCCATATTTGGAAATAAAATGTCACTATATTTTTTTTGACTAGCTCTATCATTAATAGAATCTCCTTTATTTATATTTTTAATTAATTTCCAATTATTCCAGTTTCCTAATGAATCTTGCATTTCTCCAGAAATCACTCCATCTATAACACCACTAAAAAAATTATTATTTTGAGAAAATGAAATTCTTTCTCCAACGAATTCAACATTGTTAATTAACTGTTTCTTTACTGTATCTCTGGACAAAGTTCCAACTAATTCATTCTCATCAATTTTAAAAAGAATTGAGTCTATTTCTTTTTCTCCAATAAATAGAGAGTGGCTTCCTAATATTTTAATCAAATTTTTATTATTGATTTGATAATTCCTTCCATTTATCCAATTTTCATATATAACAAACTCATTTGAAAATAGCTCTCCACTAAAAATTATAAAATTTGCTTTTTTTCCTTTCGAAATCGACCCAACCTTGTCAAAAACATTTAGAAATCTTGCAGGATTTTCAGTTAAAGACCTTAGCGCATTTTTTTTTGACAATCCATTATTAATAGCAATCCTAAGATTATTAAAAAATTCTTCCTGACTTAAACCATGTGTTGTTAAGGCAAATTGAATATTATTTTCAGATAAAATTTTTAGATTATACGGTGCGAGCTCCCAATTTTTTAATTCTCGTAATGATAAATCTAGATTATCATATGGGTCTTGATGCACATCTATTTTAGGGAAATTTAAAGGAACTATTAACTTTTTATTGATTTTTTTTAATTCTTCTACTCTTTGGTATTCATCTCCTTTTGTTTTAATGATGTAATTATCATCAAACTCTCTACTTATTTTGTCAGCCCTAAATATTGATTGAAAATTATTTACTTCAAAAATTTTTGGTAAGTTTTTGTTTCTTGAAAATGCTTCTAAAGAATTATTAAAGTTAACTTCTCCGTTTTCATACCAATCTAAATCATAATATGCTTGTCTTAATAAAGCAATAGAACCCATTAAAGAATTAGGATATGAAACCTTAGATGATCCTTTATCAAAAGAAAAACATAATGCTGAATTCTTAGATAAAATAGAATTATTGGGTTTATCAAGGGCTAAAGACACTAAAGTTGATGTTCCTCTAATTATACCATCTCTTTTTAATGAATTCACAAGTCCAAAACCAGAAAAAATATATTTTTTAGCCTCTATTTTATTTATTTGAAAATAATCTACTGAGTTAAACTCAATATTTAATGCAGGATTCCATGAACCAGTTGTAATATTATTTTTTATATCTCTGTCCTGACCGTATTCTGAAAATATATCAATAAAGGATGGGCAGATGGTAAAACCACTTAAATCATGAATTATAGCTTTTTCAGGAATTTTTATATTTATTCCCACATTCATAATCTCATCATTTTTAATAATTAAAGTTGCTTTTTTTAATTTTTCTTGATGGTTTAAATAAATGTCAACATTGGTAAATGCATGAATTTTATTTGATGATTTTTTTACTCCATTTATTGGAAAGTTATTTTGAGAAAATAAAAAAAGTGGAAAAAAAATTAAATAAATAAAAATATTTTTCATGGTTTGTGGGGCATATACTTATAGTAAAATTGATTATTTTAGATGTTAAATATAAAACAATTTTTCATGAGACCATATCACGCAAACCTATTAAACTGTATTACTTTAATTTTAATGCCTCTATGGGCATATTTCACATTTGAAGGCACAGTTGAAAAGCCTGACCTATCTATGACAGCATTTATCCCACTTGCTTTTGGGGTAATATTATTACTATGTAGTAATGGATTAAAAAATCAAAATAAATTGATTTCCCATATAGCTGTTTTAATCACTTTAATTGCATTGATTGGTTTAATGATGCCATTGAAGGCAGCAATTGCAGACGATCGATTTTTATCTTTGATTAGGGTTTTGGGAATGATAATGACAGGTATAATTGCTATGATTACATTTATAAAAAGTTTTATTCAGGCTCGAAAAAATAAATAAGGGAAGCATTTAATTGGAAAAGGCAATTTTAATTGGCATAATAACTCAAAATCAACCTGAAAAAGTTGCTATAGAGTCTATCAATGAACTAGAGTTTTTAGCTTTAACAGCTGGTGCTAAAACAGAAAAAAAAGTACTACAAAAGATGCTAAAGCAGAACAGTAAGACCTTCATTGGGAAAGGAAAAATTACAGAATTAAAATCAATTGTTCAATCAGAAAAAATTGACATGGTCATTTTTGATGATGAATTATCCCCATCGCAGTTGCGTAACGTTGAACAAATTTTAAATTGTAAAATTCTGGATAGAACAAATCTCATTTTAGATATTTTTGCTTTTCGAGCATCAACTGCATATTCTAGAACACAAGTTGAATTAGCTCAATATCAGTACCTTTTACCAAGATTAACTAATCTTTGGACTCACTTATCAAAACAAAAAGGAGGTATTGGGATGAAGGGGCCAGGAGAAACAGAAATTGAAACAGATAGAAGGGTGATTAGAAAAAAAATTAGTCTTTTAAAGTCACAACTTAAAAAAATTGATATTCAAATGGAAACCCAAAGAAAAAATAGAAAAGATATGATTAGGGTTTCATTAGTTGGCTATACAAATGTTGGAAAATCTACACTAATGAATATTATTAGTAAATCTAAAGTTTTAGCAGAAAATAAGTTATTTGCAACTCTTGACACAAAAATGAAAAAAGTTGTAATTAACAATACTCCTTTTTTACTTTCTGACACAGTAGGGTTTATTCGTAAGTTACCAACTCAATTAGTTGAATCATTTAAATCTACATTAGATGAGGTTAGAGAGTCTGATATTTTAGTCCATGTAGTTGATATATCAAATCCAAATTTTGAAGAACACATGCGATCTGTCAATGAAACACTTAAAGACCTAAAAGTTTTAGACAAGCCTATAATCACCGTCTTTAATAAGATAGATTTATTTTCATACACAAAAAAAGAACATGACGATTTAAGTGAATGGGAATTTAAAAATTACGATTTGAATTATTGGGAAACAACATGGATGAAAAAAACAAATAATAATAGTGTATTTATTTCAGCAAAAAATAAAAAATCACTGGGAAAATTCAAGGAATTGCTCTTTAATAAAGTTTGTGAAGCCCAATCAATTAAATACCCATATAGAACAATTACATATTAAGCTTTATTTTAATATGAACTTCTTCTCAACTTTTCCATTTTCATAAACTGAAAAAACAAAACCCTCAGTGTTTGAATCTATTACTCCACCAAGAAGATTCGTCTGGTAAATTAAGGTTGGATTATTCAATTGTTTTTCCAATACTGATGAGGAGTTATCACAATTTATTCTTTCATAAACAAAATCTGAAACAAAGTTTATCACTTGAACCATTTTAGTTGAATTAGATGACCAAGGGCAATGGTTATCATTTGGAAATGTTAGTAAATCTGAATCAAGACCAAGTGATTGAAATTGTGGATTCAACGCGCCACCGCCACACAATTGATCAAAACTAGGATTATTTTGAAAACCATTACAGTCGTAAGGTACTGTACCATCTGCATCTCCATGACAAAAAACAGCAGGTATATCATCTTGACTTACATACTCAGATCTGTGAAGAGCGCCAGCAAGACTAATGACACCTGAAAGACTAGATGAATATCCAGAATTTCCACTATTTCCCTCTATTCCTCCTAAATCATTAAAAATTTCTTGCGCAATAGCAGCTCTATTAGAATCTAACGGTCCGACAAATTCATCTACACTTAAAACGTGACCTGCATGTAGAAATAAAACTCCCCCCGCTGAATTTCCTCCAGCCCAAATTTGATTAGGATCAATTCCGTATGAATTATTATTTTCAAAAAAATCTCTTCTAAAATACCTTATAGCAGCCTTTCCATCCATTGTGGCAGATAAAACAACTTCATATGCAGTATTTGTATTTTGGTAAAAAGTAAATTGTTGTAAAAACCCTACTATGTCACCAGCTAATCTATAGTTTATAGACGCCGTAACATAGCCTCGCTTAGCGAATGCCTCACAAAATTCAACAGCTGTACTATTATTTTTACTTCCAAAAATAAATGTTCCACCATGAGCAAAAATTATTAGCGGACGACTTGTTTCTGTGTCTCCTACTGGTTGGTAAATATCCATTTGAAGATTATTCTCTTCAGAATAAGTAACAGTTGTAACTTCAACCTCACTAAATATTTCTTCTTCATACCTTCCATCACAAGGATCTTGAGATAAAGAAAAAGTAAAAGGTATGATGAAAAGTATGGTTTTTAAATATTTTTTCATTTGTTAAATTTTTTACATAATATTTTGACGCTCAAAAAAATACCCCTAAATGATAGGGGTATTTTTCTTCATATTTGGGTTTTAATTATTTTACTATATCCATTTTCTTTGTGAACATAGAATCACCTGCTTGCATTCTTACAAAATAAGTTCCTTGTGCAAGATTTTCAGCATTGAATGTTAAATTATGCATACCTGAATCAAAATTAGTATTGGCTAATTCTTTAACCATATTACCTACTAAATCAAAAACTGCTATTTTAACATTACCATTTTCAGGAACAAAGAAGCTTATCGTTGTTTGAACATCAAATGGGTTAGGGAAATTTGAGTATAATTCGTAATCTGATTCCAGAGATGAATTGTATCTAATATTTCCAGCTAAAGCTATTCCATTAGACACATACACATTATTTCCTTCTTCCCAATTATCAATAGTAATTGTTTCTATAGAATTGTCAGATTTTCTCCAAATCTCTAAATCTATAGCTTCTCCTTCTAATAATCCTTCTATGATGTCTGTTGTTGGATCATCTCCCCAAACAGTAAGTGCTGTTGACTCTCCATTAAAGGTTACGCTACCAACTAAATTGCCCTTTGAATTATATGCAGCGATTTCATCTCCAACTTCAGGAGTATTTTCCCAAGCATATAAAGGAATACCAATCACCATATTATCGCCTGTATTAACAGCCTTTGAATAATTATACAAAGGATAGGTGACTGAAGGAGTTCCTATTCTTTGTGCGTTGGTTATCTCAGGATATGAGAACGAATATTGTTCACCTACTTTTATTGCAAATCCTTGACCAGGGTTCATTAAACCAGAACCGTCGCCTATAGTATTTACTCCAATTAAAGGCCAAAATACGTTACCAGCTCCATCTTTCATAATAATAAAGTTACCTGCATCAACTACTGATGACATCATGCCAGATGCATCTGCTGATTCTTGATGTAAATATCCAATAAAACTCCATCCTGAAGGCATGAAAATTGGTAAATCAGATGGAATTAAATCACCTGATAATTCAAGCATACTAACTGCAGTCGCTTTAATTGAATATCCCTCTCCGTCCGTTAATGAACCAATGTTGTTAATACCAAGTAATGGCCAATAAACATTTCCTAGTTCATCTTTCATTATTGTAATATTATCTACAACACCTTCTAATACAGTATCTAGAGATGGGTCTTCAGGAGCAATAAAAGTAGAGTACATTCCCCAACCTTCTTGTAATTCAATTTGTTGAATAAATACTGTTCTTGCAACAATATCTAACACTCTACTTAAACCACCACATTCAAAATCAGCTTCATTAGGATATGACTGATCATAAGTAGCTTCTGCAGAATAATATGCATCATCAGAATCTAAACCTAAACCATCAATATTTGCCTCATTTGCGTTCCAAATAGACCATTCAAATTCAGCACCTTCTAATTCAGTTTCACCATAAACTGTCATTGTAGACTCCTCTAAGTTCCACATCATCATACCAACAACTTGTCCATTTAATGATGCTGCAATCCAATCTCCGTATGTTATAGCTTCATAATCAATGCTAATATCAGCATTAACAGGCACTTCAATAGAATGTGCACAATCTGTTTCATCTACAGACCAAGCAGATGGTGTATAAAAAGGAACTGTAATATCAGCTGATATATTGCAACCATTTTCATCAGTTGCTACTACTGTGTAAGTACCCGCAAATAAACCATCAATATCATCGCCATTTTCCCATGTTGTAGTTCCGTCTGCTAGAGATGCTGTCCACTCATAAGTATAGTTTCCTGTACCACCAGCAACTGTAATGGAAATTGAACCAAAACCTTCTGTAATGTCACCTAAAACGTGTGGACCCTGCACAACCTCATCGACAACTAAAGTCAATGCATCTGATTCCGTAATCTCAACTTCTATTGAAACTGAACAACCATTCTC
>CEUV01015437.1_pt1 | contig 28086 bp, 24 predicted proteins | sample 356401 | NCBI WGS metagenome assembly CEUV01 (sample SAMEA2622710, study PRJEB7988) | marine metagenome | isolation source: saline water (ENVO:00002010), including
GCTTTGATCCAGTATTCGAGGTTTTTCCACATAGATTCTTTGGTTAATTCATACTTATCTCCAATTGAATCAATGTCTTTTTTCCCACCATATACTAAATTTTTATCATTAATATTAAATGCAGTTGCAGATGCATCACCTCTGATTATTTTTGGGTCACTTCTAACCCAGCCAAGTGGCATCCAATTGTATCCATAAGCAGGGACTCCAGCTCTTGCCATATCCCTAATCTGCTTAATTAGGTCTTCAATTTGTTCATCTCTTTTTGGACCTCCAGCAAAAATGTCCCAATAAAAGGGATTTCCAACAAATCCCCCCTCAAAAGAAACCAAATTTAAACCGTTTGATTTTAAAGTATCAACAATTTCCTTGTATTCTTCATAGGTTCTCCCTCTTCCAATCCAGTCAATTTGGCCAGGTCCTCCATAGTGAATAATATTTTTAACACCCAGTTGCTTAGAAGTAATTAAAAATTCGTCAGTAATTGTTCCAACAGCCCATGCATTTTTCATTATTTCTCCTTTACTTATAAATAATTGAGGGAATTTATAAGATTTACATAACTCATATTAATTTATTCAATAAAGGAGGTAAATTATGAGTACTAAGAGATTGGGATTACTATTAATAATTACGCCTGTCCTAGGTTTCATGGGATGGTTTGCATCTGGAGGGCCGACAACTCCAGCAGGAAATATGGAAGGTGGATATGGGGCTTTTGCCGCTGAATTCGTTGGAATAAATACTGATCAACTTCATATCGCAATGGCTATTGCAGCAATTGGATTTGGACTAATGACCGCGTGCTTAATAGGATTAAGATCAAAAGTTATTGATAATGGAAATTCGCTATCAGCATATTTATCAGGCTTTTTATTGATAATGGGTTTCGCCGCAACAGTAGTAGAAAATGGAGCATATTCTGCAGGTGGTCAACTTGCAAATAAGGAATTGATGGCTGAAGCAGTAAGTATGTTTACAGTAGCTACAACAGCTGGTGGAATTGGAACTGCCATTTTTGCACTAGGTCTCGGATTGCTTGGTTTCAGCATGTTCCAAAATGAAACTATTCATAAAATTAGCTCATCGTCATATATGTTTGTTGGAGTTTATGGGGTAATTGGGTCAATTCTATTTTATGACCAAGGGTTAATTGGTGTTTATTATCTTTCTCTAGTAATAACCACAATTGCTACAGGTATAGAATTGTTTAGGACTGGAAGCGACTAAATATATATCAAATTAGTATATATTTTTAAATACGAAAAACGTAATTGAAAATTATTTAACAAAAGATATATTTTTGGTTATTATATGACATTAGTAAGGAAAATTCGTTATAACGATATGTCGATAAGGAGGTTTTTTTATGGACATGAATATGCTTACTCAGTTTAGTTTCTACTTTGGAGCTGCATCTATGTTATGTGCTTCAGTGTTCTTTTTCTTTGAAAGAGCAGAAGTAGCTGCTAAATGGAGGACTTCTGTCACAGTAGCTGGATTGGTAACTTTTATAGCTTTCTTCCACTATTTGACAATGAGAGACAGTTCAGTTTGGGCAGCATCTGCTCCTAATTATGGTGATCTTACTTCTTTGAGGTATGTTGACTGGTTAGTAACTGTTCCACTACAAATTGTTGAGTTCTATCTCATCTTGAAAGTAGTTGGAAAAGTTAGTGCTTCTGTATTCTGGCAATTATTAGTAGCATCTGTTGTTATGTTAGTTGGTGGATTACTAGGTGAAACAGTTACAGACTTTGAACTAATTGGATTCATAATCGGAATGGTTGGTTGGGCTGCGGTTGTCTATCTAATATTTGCTGGAGGTGCTGCGAAAGCAAACACTGAAAGTAAGAATGCAGCTGTAGCATCAGCTTTTAATTCAATGAAGCTAATTGTGCTAGTTGGTTGGGCAATTTACCCAATCGGTTACATAATTGGTAACCTAGCAACAGTTACTGATGGTATTCAAATTATGAATATCGTTTACAACTTTGCTGACTTAATTAACAAGGCTGCTTTCGGTCTAGTTATTTGGGCGGCAGCTAAGTCAGACAGTTAAATACAGTCTAAATTTATAACAAGCTCAGTTTAATTTCTGAGCTTGTTATTTTTTGTCTTCCATTTTTTCTTGAAGTGCGATTTTTCTTTTGAGATAAATGCTTGCTGATGAAACTAATACTGCAAATGCACCAATTAAAAGAAACACTATGCCTAAATCATTTATTATTGAAAAAATAATAAGTAGAAAACCAATAAATAAGTTAAAGTAACTCATATATTTTGAAATTCTTACTTTCATTTTTTTTCTCCTAAATAGTGTGGATATTTACGTAAAGCATGTGTAGAATTAGTAAATATTATTAATCATTATAAAGGAGGTGCAATTGTATATACAAAAAACAACCGCTGGAGGCGAACACTAATTCTTCTCTAAGTTTGATTATTTCATAAGCCTCTAGTGGTTTATATTAAAAGAGCTCCATTCTTTGGGGCTCTTTTTTAATAACTCCTTCGTGCTTTTTCTTTGTTATCATCACCTGTAATTAAATTATCATCTATGTAATCATGGTTTATATTCCAGCCCAGCCCATCTCCCTTAGGCATATATATAAAGCCATCTTCGTCCATAGGGTCCATAATTTCATGCAGATAATCAGGTGGCTTTTCATAATCTACGTGAGGGTGAAGTAATCCTCTTTCATAAAATTCACCAGGTAGCCTCATAGATCCTAATGCGTGTAGGTTTCCTTCTTTTCCTCCGTGCACTTCCATTGCCATATTAAATGACTCTGCAAGATGTGCTACTTTCATTAATGGAGTCAAACCACCTAAATCACCTACTCCTCCTCTCAGAATATCCACAACATCATTTTTAATCCATTCAGCTCTAGTTGAAATTTTTCCTGTCATTGTCTCTGGCCCTATAACCGGAATATCTAATTGGTCTGACAGCCACTTATAAGAGGACATGCTTGACTCATCCATGGGCTCTTCGAACCAATAAAAATTCAATTTTTCTAACTCCTTACCAATCCACAATGCCTCAAGCCTAGAATAAAAATGATACGAATCAAGCATCAAAGGTATATCATCTCCTACTGCTTCTCTGACAGCTGCACAAGCCATAATATCTTTTTTTGGATCAGGAGCTCCTTCAATTGGAGGCATCCAGCCATGAAGCTTAACAGCCTTATAGCCTCTTTCTTTAACGCACCATTCAGCAAAATTCCCATAATCCTCTGGCGTTGAAAGCCCTCCTTTAATTGTGTCGCCACACATTGTACTGGCGTACGCAGGGACTTTTTCTCTATATAATCCAAGTATATTATTTACAGGCTGTTTCATAATTATTCCAATCAAATCCCATAGTGCTAAATCAATTACAGCTAATATTCTTTCATCAATTTGGGTGACTATTCTCTGCATATGCATCATTTTTTCCCATATCTTTTCGCGATAAAAAGGATCTTCTCCAATAAGAATTGGTGCTATAACTTTTTCAACAATTTGTGGATTGGCTCCAAAAGCATATCCTCTGTGTCCTTCATCAGTTTCTAGAATAACCATGCACTGAGAGACCATTCTTGGACTTTTTGCTGGGTGGCCATGACCTTCATCATCACTTTCAACAAATGATTTGTACTGAAATAACCTTGTTTCTACTTTTGATATTTTCATTATTTAACCCCTTTTTAGATACAATAATTAAAAAGTAAATGAATTTGAGAGGAATTACAATGAAAAATATATTAATTACTGGTGGAGCGGGTCTTGTAGGATCAGTTTTGACCAATGGACTAAAAGATAAATTTAATATAAAAATTCTTGACGTCAAAAATGTTGAAGGTGTAGATAGTCATGTTGGAGATATCAGTAAATTAGATTCAATTATGCCTGCTTTTAAAGATGTTGACACTGTTGTTCATTTAGCTGGAGACAGGAGGGTTCATGGTGAATGGGAATCAATTTTAAATAACAATATTGTCGGGCTTTATAATATTTATGAAGCGGCTCGTTTGTCAGGCGTAAAAAGAGTAATTTTCGCAAGTTCACAGCATGCAACTGGAGGTTTTTACTTTGTTGAACCTTATTCATTTATAAATGATGGTGAATACGAAAAACTTCCAAATGATTACAAACCTCTTGATGAAACTTGCAGAATAAGACCTGACAGTTTTTATGGTGCATCAAAATCTTTTGGAGAATCCATATCTAGTTATTATTCTGATTTTTACAATATTTCAACAATAAATATTAGGATAGGGTGGGTTATTTCTGATGATGACCCTACTTTTTCTCCAATATCTCTAAATTTATGGTTAAGCCACAGAGATATTGTTCAGATAATTGACTTAAGCATCAATGCTCCAGAGGAAATAAAATATGATACCTTTTATGCGACTTCAGATAATCATTGGAAAATTTGGTCCATAGAGAAAGCTAAAAAAATACTTGGCTACAAACCTTTCGATGGCGCAGGGTCAGAATTTCAAGAGAGAGAAGTTAATGACGCTGATAAATAATCAAATTCCCAAAATTATAAAGGTTGCAAGACCCATGTAAAGAAGAACACCAGCAATATCTGTAAAGGTAGTGACTACAACTGCGGATGATGCAGCAGGATCTAAATTCATTTTTTTCATTAAAATAGGAACTATAACTCCTGAAAAACCTGCAACAAATAAATTAAGGATCATTGCTCCAGCAACAAGTGTAGACAGGTATATATCTGATTTCCATAAGTATGTAAGAACAAATAATAAGGCTGTCACTGATAACCCTTGAATCAAAGAAAGTAGCAATTCCCTTAGTAAAATTTTTCTTGTGTCTTTTGTTGTAACCTCACCTAAAGCAAGAGCTCTAACAACGAGCGTTAAAGTTTGTGTTCCCGCAATTCCTGCCTGACCAATAATCACTGGCAGAAAAACAGCAAGAACAGGCATAGTCCTAACATGATCTGTAAATAAACTTAATATAAACCCAGCAAATAAAACAGTCCCAAGATTAATTATTAACCAAGGCAACCTTCGCTTAAATGAAGACTTTATTGGACCTAATACTTTATCTTCCACACTCATACCTACCATCTTAAACATTTCCTTTGTTGCTTCTTGCTCAACAAGATGGATTACTTCTTCGACTGAAATAACATCATCTAAAATACCTTCGTCATTAATAACTGCCAAAGCTCTCAAATTATTTTTATTCATTATGTTTGCACATTCCTGTTTTTCTACTTTTTCGCTTACTGAAATAACATTTGTATTCATTACTGATGATATTTTTTCAGAAAGGTCTGCAAATATTAACTCAGGAATATCAACTGTACCCATCAATTTTCCTTTTGAATCAACAACAAATAAATTTTGTAACTTATTGGTACTTGTATTTGCTTTCCTTAAAACTGAGACAGTATGAGATACAGTCCATTCACTTCTAATAGCAACATAATCTCTATCATTGTCAGATTCTCTATTTTGATATCGATAAAGTTTACCGACAGCATCCATATCTCTAATCTTTGTTATTATTTGGCTTGCATGATACCAATCAATTCCTCTGAGAATTTCTGCAGCAAGTTCAGGTGGGGCGTCATTCAAAACACTTGCCAATTGATTTACATTTATTAATCCTTTTTCTCTTTGATTTTTAATATTTAAGTTATCTATTAATATTTTTAATTCTTCTTTTGAAAGCTCATCAATCATTTCCTCTGAAAGAGCTTTATTAGTTTCAGAATTTGTATTTTTTGAAACAAATTCTGGAGTATCGTCAAGGCTTAGCTGAAATGAAATATTTTCAGAGTTAGAAGTTTCTGCCTCATAATCTTTTTGGTTGATTTTTAAATCTGAGTAATCCATATAAATTATATTTTTTCATATTTAGTGGCCTTACTTCATTATTAATTGATGCGATATAAATTTATTTTGTTAAGATTGGTGTAGAATCAATAAATTTTTGGAGATTTTATGGTGGGATTTTTACCAGATGATTTAGAAAATTATATTTCTGCACATTCTGAATCAGGAGGTGATGTAGAAAAAGCGCTAAGAAAAGAAACTCTTGATCTTGGACCTTCATCAGGAATGATGTCGGGTGACTCAGTTGGAAATTTTTTAAAATTTATTGTCAAAATAAATAAGTGTAAGAGGATCCTGGAGATCGGAACATTTACCGGATATAGTGCACTAATGCTTGCATCTGAATTACCTGAAGAAGGGGAACTTATTACTTGCGATATAAATTCAGAAACATCAAATATAGCAAAAAAATATTGGGCAAAAAGTTCTCATGGGAGAAAAATTAAACTAAAGATTGGCCCTGCAATTGAAACAATGGAAATGCTTACAGGGAAGTTTGATTTAATTTTTATTGATGCAGATAAAAATAGTTATTTAAATTATTATAAAAAATCTAAAGAGTTACTAAATGAAGACGGCATTATTATTATAGATAATGTTTTATGGTCTGGTAGAGTTCTAAAGCCTGAAGATAAACAGAGTATTTCAATAAATAATTTCAATAAATTTGTTAACGAAGACAAGGATTTTTGGAACACTATTGTCCCAATTAGAGATGGCTTAATGATAGTTACAAGGAGATAGAATGAAGATTACAGATATAAGAACAATTGTTGTAGGAAATCCATGGAAAAATTGGGTCTTTGTTGTTGTTGAAACTTCTGAAGGAATTGCTGGATTAGGTGAGGCTACGGGAGGCCTTCAAACAATGCCAAATAAAGAAGCGGTAGAGGAAATAAAGCACTTAGCAATTGGGAAGAATCCTCTAGAAATATCTAATATTGTGGACGAAATGTATAAAGCTGTTATGTTAAAGATTACTCCGGCTATTTCAGCAATTGAAATCGCATGTTGGGACATATTAGGTCAATATTTAAAAGTGCCAATTTATCAATTATTGGGAGGAAAAGTAAGAGATAAAATAAAAGTCTATGCAAATGGCTGGTATTCGGGAGAAAGGTCTCCAGAGAATTTTGCCAAGAAAGCTAAATTCCTTTCAAACAAGGGATATCAAGCACTAAAATTTGACCCTTTTGGATCAGAACATTTGAGGCTAAACAAGGAATCGGAAAACTTTATTAAAAAAATTATCAGATCAGTAAGAGACTCTGTTGGCACTGATGTTGAGCTGATGATTGAAGGACACAAAAGATTCAATGTTTTTGAAGCAATAAAAATTGCTAGGTGGTTAGATGAATTTGATGTGACTTGGTTTGAGGACCCTATTGATAATAACGATATCGATTCACTAATTTACGTTTCTCAGAACTCACCTGTAAGAATTATAGCTGGAGAAGGATTTGATAAATATAAAGACTTCACAAGATTTGCATCTTCAAATGCAACAGATATAGTCAACCCTGAAGTTATAAAAATTGGTGGAATTGGTGGTGCTATTAAAGTAGCAAATATTTGCTCTTCATTTGATGTAGATTTAGCATTTCATAATGCAGAAAGTCCCTTAAAAACTATGACAAATTTACAGCTTTGCGGGGCAATCAAAAATATTTATATACAAGAATGCTTTGATGAATTTAATGAGGATTGGATAGAAGAATTATTTCCTAACTATGAAAAAGTTAAAAACGGATATTTATCTATTCCAGAAAGGCCAGGATTAGGGATATCAATCAATGAATCAGTTGCCAAAGATCACCCTTACAATAAAAGTAATTTCCTAAGAATGTTTAAGCCTGGTTGGGAGAACAGGAAAGGAGCTAGTGGGTCAGAATAAATTTAGAATTGGGCCAAGTTCTTTGACGTGGTTAATTTCGAGATCTGGCTTATCTGGCAAAGAATAATTTCTACCCATTTTGATCCATGCTGTTTTCATCCCAACAGACTTTGCGCCTATGATATCTGTTTCAGCAGTATCTCCAACAAATAGAATTTCTTCACATTGCAATTCAATTTTTTTTGCAGCCTCAATAAATACCTCTTTACAAGGTTTATGGCAACCAAAATCACCTGAAACAATATAAAAGGGGGCAAGATTCACTATACCTGACCGAATCATTTTTTCATGCTGATATTTATATCCATTTGTTAAAACCCCCCAAGGAAAATTTATCTCATTTAAACGCTCTAAATGGTTATTTGCTTCTATGTCAGGCTTCACAGAACTAACAATTGAATCCCAGAAAAATTCTACATAAAATTTATTATTTTCTTTTAGAATTATTTTTTTTCTGAGTTCATTAAAAAGATTTTCTTTTTCGGGAGACCATTTAGTTTTCTTATCGGCACTTTTCATGATTTCAAAAAAAGAATCAAAATCAAACTTGTCTTTATCAACAAATTTTTCGTAAAATTTTCTTGTAAATCCAGAGTAAAAAGCTTCGTCTCTGCTAATTAAAGTGTCATCTAGATCATAAATTATTCCCGAAATTTTCATCTCAATGTAAAAGTTCTAAATGATTCAGCGTATTTCATATTATGCGCTTTTCCATTTCCACTTTTCCATGCCCTAACTCTTTCAATTGCTTCAGGTGGAACTTGGCTAGTATGAGCAGCTAAAGCTTTTAGAGCTGTTTCCATATCTTCCTCAGAAATATCGTTAAAATGGTCTGCATCTTCTCTAGACATAACCCAAACTTCTCTGACTTTATGAGGTTCAAAACCTTCATCTAGTAATTCTGGAAAAGTGAGTCTATCTCTTGCGGTTGGATAAACCGAAGATAGCGCTGCTTCACCTGCTGCAATATGATCTGGATGAGAAGACCCATAATTTTGACCTAAAGTTCTAAAAGGTGCAGTTGTTATTAAAATGTCAGGCTTATGTCTTCTAATTTCTCTAGTGATGTCTTTTCTAAGTTCAAGGCTTGGGGTTAAATATGCATCAGGATATCCCAAATATTCAACAGCCTTAAGGCCAAGTATTTCAGCTGCATCTTCTTGTTCTTTGTATCTAATTTCAGTCAATCTTTCGGGGGTCATATTTGGATCATCGCTTCCTTTACTGCCATCAGTGCAAAGGACATATACTACTTCCCACCCTCTTCTACACCACTGCGCTACAGTACCGGAACACCCATATTCTGCATCATCTGGATGAGCAACAACTACCATTGCTTTTTTATATTCTGGATTAGGATTATTATCTATTGGCATTATTTAACCTTACTAATTTTTCTTTGATTTTAAAAAATTTTCTATTTTTCCTTTTATTCTATTAATTCTCCAAAAAGCCCCAATATGGCCTAAGCCATCTAATCTTAATAATTCGCAATCTTTAAATTTATTAGCGGAAGATTCGATCCAATTATAGTATGGATCCTCAGAGCCTGCGAACATAAGGCAAGGGTTTGAATAATTCGAAATTATATCTTCAGCTCCTGCCCATTCATCTTGAGCTTCATTAGACAGTTTTAGTCCATTCAAATCAAATTTTTCTTTAATAATTGGTGAGAGGTTTTCTTCTTTATAATTAATAATTTTTTTATGAGAAGATGGTGGCTTAGAGTGCATTCCTCCAATGATCATAGAATCTATTCTATTTGGATAATTTCGTATTAATTCGTAACAAATTCTACCTCCCATTGAGAAACCAAAAATAGAAAAATTATCAATATTATTTTTATTTAAAATTTTAATAATTACTTCTGACACATATGAAATATAATAATTTTCTAATTTATTAGGACAAGAAGTTTTCCCATGCCCAGTATAATCAAACATAATTAATGTGTTATATTTACTCAAAATATCTACCCAACCTGATTTATGCCAATGGGACGTGCTACTCATATAGGGATGTGCTAAAACAAGTGGAGGACCTTGTCCTTCAATCTCGTAATAAAATTCATTATCTTCAAAATTAAAAATAGACATTAAGCAAAAAAATTAATTTTCATTAAGTTCACCAGATCTCATATTGAATAACTTATCTCCAAATTTTTTCATTCTTTGGTCATGTGTAGCTAAAACAACAGTTGTATTAAATTTTTTACAAATATCCTTAATTTGCTCAAAAACAATTTCTGTATTGACGGAGTCAAGTTGGGAAGTCGGTTCATCTGCAACTAATATTTTTGGCTTTCTTACAAGAGCTCTAGCAACAGAAACTCTCTGCCTTTCTCCTCCTGATAGTTCATACGGTCTATGACTCATTCTGTATTTTAATCCCAAAATCTCTAATATCTCTTCGGTTTTATTTTTTCTTTCTTTTCCACTAATTCCCAAGATCCTTAAAGGTAACTCTACATTTTCATATGCTGATAACAATGGCATTAAGGCATGAGCTTGAAAAACCATCCCTATTGTCTTTCTTCTCAGTTCATTAAGTTGGTTTTTTGAAAAGCTTTTTATTGAATTCCCGCTTATCATAACTTCTCCGGATGAGGGAAGATCAATTCCTGAAACCATATTCAAAAGTGTAGTTTTACCCGCGCCAGAAGGACCAGAAATAATTATAAACTCACCTTTTTTAATCTTTAAACTTACATTTTTTACAGCATCGATATCACCGCTAGGAAGTATAAAAGTTCTTGAAATTTTTTTAAGATTAATCATTTACTTCTTCCTTTTTAAAATCTTATTAAGACTTATTTTTGTTTTATCTGAAGTTAAACTTGCCTTAGAATCTATTTTTGATTTAGATAATATTTCTTGAGGAATCTGAACACCTCCAAAGGAATCAATTACTACATATTCATTCTTAGATCTTTTACTTTTCAAAACTTCTTTAACAACTTTTCCGTCTCTCATACCAATTGACCTGTTAACATGATCTTCAATTTTAGGGTCATGAGTAACAATCACTACTGTAGTGCCATAGTTTTTATTTACATACCTCATCTTTTCCAAAACCATATCACTTGTTTCATCATCTAATTCGCCTGTAGGCTCATCAGCTAACAACAGTGGAGGTTGGTTGGCGAGAGCAACTGCAATTGCTGCTATTTGCTGTTCGCCTCCAGAAATATTTTCGGGTAATCTTGTTGCTATTGAATTTAGGTTTAAAAATTCTATAAGTTCATTCACTCTTAATTTTCTATCTTTTAAGCTTAAATCTGATGCCATCATAGGAAGCTCGATGTTACTGAATACATCTAAATAAGGGACTAAATTTTTTCCTGTTTGTTGCCATACAAATCCGACCTCTTTCTTTCTGTACTCAACTGCTTCTTTCTGGTTTATACCTAGAAGATCAAATTCACCCACATTAACATCTCCGGCGGAAGGAGATTCGTAGCCTGCTAAGATATTTAATAGGGTTGATTTGCCACTACCTGATGCACCAACAATTGACAATAATTCACCATATTCAACAATTAAATCTACACCTCTTAAAGCAACAACTTCTAAATCAGAAACTTTAAAAATTTTGTATAATCCTGTGCAATTAATATGGTTGCTACTCTTCAACTCTCATCCTTACTTTAAATTAATCCTCATTGTATCGTTTATAGAAATTTTGAATACAGATAAAATTGTGTAAATTATAATGACAAAGAATAACAGTCCGACAGACCCAAAAACAATACTAAAATCAAACCATTCCACAGAATTAATCATTGGAGGAACAAGAGAATTTGATGATTCAGGGCTAATTAAATAAGGCATTACAGTTGACGATAATCTAGACCCCAAAATAATACCCAATGCTAATGCTAAGCCAATTACAAGAATTTGTTCAATGGCTATAAGTATAATTATTTGTATCCTTGAAATTCCTATACTTTTTAAAGTAGCAAATTCTAAATTTCTTTTCTTAAATGAAACCCTAGAGTGAATTAAGAACCCTACTACACTAACTAATGTCACGGCACCAAATGAAATCAAAAGCAAAGTCTGCCATCCAGCGAAGACTAATGGATCAATCTTTTGGCCTTCAAGTGATTTTTCGTTACTAAAAATTGATCCGTATGGGATTTCATTATTTTTAAGTTCACCCAAAACGTTATTTAAAATTAAATTTTTATCAGTACTATTTTCCTGATTAATAACCCAAATTTCGTTTGCCTGATTATCACCTTGTTTCTTTCTTATATTTGCTCCGTTAATCACATCGGTTAATTCAGCAATTACAAATGGCTCTGTGTCAGGATAAAGTGTTGGAAAATAATTAACAGTGTCTATAATTTTTATTGAAAATTCACTAGCCATAATTGTTACAGTCACAACATCACCTATTTTTGCGTCAATATTTTCTAAGAATGAATCACTAACAATAACTTCAATTGGTTTATCAGAATCATATTTCGAAAAACCTCTTAATTGACGCGTATCACCGTTGGTCCATTGAAATCGCAGGAACTCCTTTGTGTCCTTAGTAAATATTAAATTGTCTGATAATGATTGAGACGATGTATTTAATACATCCCATTCGTCATTAAAGTAATATTCGCTTAAAGTTTTTTCTGGTTTCGGTATTCCCATTTCAACTGTACCTTTTATGGATGATATTTTATGAAAGTCTATTGCACCAGGCTCTAATGCTTTTGACGGAGAAGTTATAAAAATTGAATGCAAAGAGACGGGGTATTCCGGAATAAATGGTGCATTTCTAGGGTCATCTTTTTTAGTTATACCAAACCACCTTCCGGTCCTAATGTAAGGATTTAGCAACTCAGGTTTAACAGGTGTTATAACATCACACCAGTAATCATCATTAGATCTAAAAAATTCTATATTTGCCATCATTTCAAGTGCACAATCTGTTGCATTAAAATAAGCAGTATAAAATCTTGAGTTAGCATCAGAAAGTTTGGCTGCAATAACTAGATGCGGGGAGCCACCTGCACCATGATAATTTGAAACTCTTGAGGGCTCAAGAATTAATCTCAATTGTATTCCAAGTAAATCAGCTTCCTCATGCAGTTTTACAGGTTCATATTCAGAAGAATTTATTTTAGATGAAATTGAATCGAGGCTCTCAGTAAAGTCATCTCTCCAAAAAATACTATCGTCTATCAGCTTGCTTGAATCTATAGATAGTAATGTAAAAGAAGGCCCTAAAACTGATGCTTTTACTCTTTCTGATGATCTGTGCGCTTGAATAACATTATCATTAAATTGAAGGCTATTAATGTTTTTACTGTCACCATTCCATGGAATTTGCAACCCATCAATTCTAAATTCAGACCCAACTCTGTATGATACTGTGTCCTCAATGCTTCGATCTAATGTAGCTTTAAAGCTTGAAGTAAACATCCCTAAAGCTGCAGCAAGAATTATTAAAAGTGACATTCTAGAATAAGTATTTGAACTTCTTCCAATGTGCCAAAGGCTTAAAACAATCCATGAAGGAATAAAATTTGATATGTATTTTAAAGAAAGCAATATTGATAATCCGCGAATTAATAAAGGGAAAATTCTCAATAAAACTATACCCGCACCAAGCAAAATAAATGACGGCATTAGTAAAATAATATTTGCAATAATACTCTCTCCAATTAGATTTTGAACAAACACTGATTGTGATTGTGAGATTTGCCACATTAATAATAAAGCTAATAAAAGAAACCACATATCTAAATAATATTTTTGAATAAAGTTAGGTTCTTCTCTTTCGTCAACAGATGAGATTTTTAATTTGCTTCTTAAAAAGAAAAATGTTGGAATGACAACTGCAGAAAGTGATACCAAGCCTCCAAGACCTGAAAACAAAAAAGATGTAGAAGTTATTCCGACATATACATTACTATCGTTTAACATTTCAGAAAGCCAGGGAAGAAATGATGAAGCCTTTATTGTAAAAAAAGCTACATAGGGACCAAGTATAGCTACTATTATTGCCATTACCAAAAATTCCAAATTAAATATTATATATATTTGCCTTAAACTGGCTCCTCTTGAGCTTAAAAAAGTAATCTCCTCTTTCTGATCTTCAACTATCAGGCTCACAAGAGAAAATACAAAGAAGATTATTACTACAGAAATAAGAATTAATATTGTTTTCATTGGTATGGCTGCAGTTGAAAGGTTACTGTCAAACATTTCTAAAGATTCCACCATTCCAGTTTTAAAAGAAAAATTGTCATATTTTGATGATAATAATGGCGGGCTATCTACAATAATAGAATTAATTTTACTTACTTCAGTTGAATTTATTTTTTCTTCTTCAATATCAATCATCCAAAAAAGGTCTGAGTCCATGCTGACAAATTTATTTCCTAATTTTGAAAGTTCATTAATATCCTTAATTATAAAATTTGCAAAAATGAATGAAGAGTCTTCTTGCATAAAATTATTTGAATAAAAATTGTTAAAACTTTCGTTTTCAGATAATGAAAAAAAACCAAGTACAGTTACATTAACTATTGGGTTAGGTTCATCCCAATAAGCTTCTATTTCAAGTTTTTCACCAGCTGAAATTTTAAATAAGTTTGCAATATCTTTAGCTACATATATACCGATTGAATTTTCATCTATATTAGATGTAGTTTTTTCAAAATTTATCAATTCTTCTTTATCGGCATCTTCAAAGAATGAAAAATAATATCTTTTACATATATCAACAACACTGTTTTCTGAGATCTGTTGAGAAGAATTACATAATGAAGTCAGTCGAGAGGTTGCACCTTTTTCCATTTCTTCGCCTGTCTTGCCCCATTCAATAGGGAGGAAAGTAGATGTCTTTGTTCCATAAAAATTTTGATTTGAATATTTGTTAAGTGGATTTGTCAGTGTGTCTTCAATATCATCCTTAAGTATTATATATTTTTCTCCCATTAGAGGTTTTTCAGAAGAAGATACATTTACATCCAATTTTTCAGAAGAAATTTTGGATAATTCAAAATCTAAAGCAATGTCCCTAAGTGAGTCGAAATACATTATTGAACCCGACATAGTTGTGCTTGATAACAACATTCCTGCAAATACAACTGTAAGGAACTTCCATCTGTGCAAATATCTTTTTAGAATAAGCTTTAATAACATTAATTTACCTTTTTAATTAATTCTGAAACTTTAATTCTAGTGGATAGAAGTGAAAATATTAAAGAACATGCGAAGTATAAAATAGACAAAACTATTATTGCAGAAATTACATTAATCCATGAAATTACTAATGTCTCAGGGAAGCTTGTCTTTGTACTTATATCCAACGACATAACTAGCTGGTTTAAAACTCTTGACATAACTACGCCCGAAAATAGGCCAATTAAAATTGCTGAAATTATAACAACGCCATATTCAAAAAATGACATCACAAATTTACTTATTGGTGAAATCCCAATAGCATCATTTATTGCATTATCTTGTGAAGACTGAATTTCATTAGCAATATAAAATCCTATAAATCCAATTGAAATTAAAATTATAAAGGCCCACAAGCTTATTATTGATATTCCTTTCCAGCTGATTACTGCAATAGCTGTCACTAAAGAGTTTTGTTCAATTAGAGATTTATCTTTAATTGTTGATAAAGGAAAATTTTCTTCAATATAAATGGAAGAATTTTCTTGAAACCCGTCATCAATTAAAACAACAAGTTCATTTGGCCTGAAACTCTGGAGTTTAGTAAGTTCCATATAATTTTTTAATAATCTTAGATCTGTTATTAGAAAGCTTTCATACTTTTCTGATGTTCCTGAAAAATAATTAATTTTCTTTTCTATTTTCATAGGAATATAGCTTCCAGAAGAATTGAATATAAATCTTTCTCCAATTTCTATTCCTGACTCTTCAATAAATTCACTATTAACAACAACTGGTATACCTTGGTCATAATTACTTAGGTACATACCTCTTATGCCTCTGGTTGATCCATTTCCAAGATTGAGTATTAAGCCTTCAGAGTTATAATTTATTGTAGTATCAAAACCTTCAGAAGTGGGTAATTCAGTCCAATTTAATGAATTATCAAAGGGTATATTTTTTATTACATTGTTATTTGAATTTATTAATTCTATGGAGTTTAAATAAAGCTCAAAAGGTTTCGAATTGTCTTCGCTCGATGGCTCATAAACTTCAATTGCAATTAATCTTGCAGGATATTTTACATTTTTTAATTCCACAGAATTTGTCGTCCATTTTTTTGATTCAATTTGGCCGAGACTAAGTGCAGTAATTCTTGAATCAGAACCTTTAACAACCACCCATAAAAATGAATCTTCTAAATCTTTATTAGCATAATTTTTTATATTAATTTTAGATATTTCATCCTCAATTAAAATGCCAGGTTTGTACTCTTCATTGCTCCATCCTGAAAAAACAATACTTTTATTTTCATTAAAAAAATCATCTCTTGACCATGTAATATCTACTAAATTTTTGTCAACACCAAGCAGCTGAGATTCCGTACCAGATCCTGTTGTTCCAGTGTTGCCTGTCAGGCTATTCATTCTTCCCACTTTGTTAACTCCACCCTGAAGACTTAGACCTTCTATATACTCATCTTCAATGCCAAAAGGACTACTTTCGGAGATTCTAAAATCGCTCATTGTAATGAATGAAGATTTGTCTTTCTTACTTTTTTCTAAAGAACTTTGCAGGCTTGAAATTACTATGAAAGAAGCGATTCCCAAGGAAATAATTAGAAAAAACCACATATACCAACCTGAGTTTTTAGATAATTTTTTTGAACTCAAATATATTGGTGTAAAAGTAACTCTCCCAAAAATATCCAAAAGTCCAAAAAATATTGGCAACATCCTTATGAATAGCATTGCGAGAAAAATCATTAAGGCAGAAGGTATTAAAAGAAAAGTATATTGACCTAAAGCTGAATTTTCTCCAATGGAACTTATCACCCTCATCCTTAATTCAAAAAATATAAGAATTGCTCCTATTCCCAAAAAGATATCAAGAAAATATCTGGTAAAAACATTTGTTCTAATTTTTGAAACAACCATAGACAATCTTTTTGAATTTACTAATTGATTATTTAATGAAACATAAAATATAAAACTGAAAAGGCTAGCAATAATTAAGAAACCCAAGGATATTAGTGCAGAATTGATATTTACATAAAAAATATCTATACCCTTCGGGTCAATATTTAAATAATCTTTTATTACAAAACGAATTGTTAGATTACTTATGAAAGGTGCAATTATCATTACTGGGATCCCTAATAACAACCATTCGTAAAAAAAGTATTTGATTACTCCAGATTTAGAAACTCCTCTAAGAAAAAGATAATTAATTTCTTCTCTTCTCTCTTGATTAATTAGGTAAGAAAACATTATCAATAAAGTTGAGCTAAATATTCCTAGCAATGAAAAAATTATTAAAACAGGAGCTCTAACAAAATTCATTTCTTTGATTGTATTCTCAGTAATTCTATCTAGTTGAGTTAGAACAACTGCCTGAGGAAATGATATTAGCATATTATTTTCGAAATTATTTATTTTACTCAAATAATTTGTTCTGATATTTTCTGTAAGTTTTTTATGATCAATATCTAAGTACCACCAAGCTCTTACTGGCAAACCTTTTGTGAGTGGCTCCAAATATTCAAAATAATCTTTTTGGTTCATTACTAACACAAGTGGCAATTGGCAAGTCATACATGGTGAGGGAGGCAAAAATAGCTCTTCGTAGTAACCAAACAATTCATTTTGATTAATTTCTTCGAAATAGCCTTCTATGATTAATTCTAAATTTTTATTTTCAATTTTTTCTTCTGTGCCATCAATAAATTTGTTTAATTGTTCAACATTATTTATTTCAAAAAAGGACATACCTTGTTGAATTTGTAAAATTGCTTCATCCTTAGAATCTTTAAAAAGGTCTTCTTTGGAGAAACCTTGAGCTTCATATTCTTTAATAAAATTTTTTAAATTTTTTTTGGTTTCATTTAGCCCGGCGTCAAGATTTTTTGAACCTTTTATTGAATTTGCAACTATCTTGTCTCCAATTTTTAGCCCAAGTTGCTCAAGCCTTTTCTTGGGGCCTGTTACTCTAATAAAATTTCCAGGCACATCATTTAATTTATCTTTTATATCAATAAAATTTTCTTCTTTATCTATTGAAATGAATTTTAATTTTGAAGCTGTCCTATTATTATTTGGCTCCTCCTTACCCCAAAAATATTCTGTAGACTGAATTACAGAGGACTGTTCTATAAATAATTCTGATAAATTTTGATTAGCAAGATTATTAATAATTAGATTATTTTCATCAAAGGAATCTTTAATTAATGGTTGGCTTCCAGTAGTAAGGCTTATATTTCTTGTAGTTGGAGGAGTTTGATTTAGCCCATCTTCGTATATCATTTTCTTAACCCAGCCTAAGTATGTTGGGCCAGAAATGATAAATGTATTTGCAATGAGAAATGAAATCCAAAGTAGAGATAATAATTTCCACTGATTCTTGGCTCTATTAAAAATATATTTGAACATAACAAGTAAATAGACTAAAAAAATTATTTATTTTTTTTTGCTTTATAGACTGTGTCTAAATCTTTGTCCCCTCTTCCACTAACCATCAAAACTAATTTCTCACCCTTCTTTGTTTTGTTAATAAATTTATCCAAAAAACCAATTGTGTGGGCTGGTTCAAGTGCGGGTATTATACCTTCAGTTACACTAAGTAAATCAAATCCATAAAGAGCTTCATCGTCAGTAGCAGAAAAGTATTCAGCTCTCCCAGAATCTTTTAAATAACTATGTTCAGGACCAACGCCAGGGTAATCAAGTCCTGCAGAAATAGAATGTGCTTCATTGACTTGCCCTTTATCATCCTGTAGTAGGTATGAATAAGATCCATGAAGTACACCGGGAGTTCCTTTAGACATTGTTGCTGCGTGTTCACCTGATTCAACACCATTTCCAGCTGCTTCAACACCAATTAATCTAACTGATTTGTCTTCAAAAAACCCTGAAAAAATTCCAATTGCATTACTTCCGCCACCTACACATGCCAGAACATAATCTGGTAAACCGCCATACTGCTGAATCATTTGATTTCTTGTCTCGTCTCCGATTATTTTTTGAAAATATTTAACGATTGATGGGTATGGATATGGGCCTACAGCACTACCAATAATGTACATAGTATTTTCAACATTTGTTACCCAGTCTCTGATGGACTCGTTTACCGCATCTTTTAATGTTTTACTTCCACTTGTTACCGGCTCTACTTTTGCACCTAAAAGTTCAATTCTGTAAACATTAGGTGCTTGCCTTTTTATATCTTCTTCGCCCATGTAAATAACACATTCTAGCCCTAAAAGTGCACAGGCTGTTGCAGTGGCTACGCCGTGCTGACCAGCACCAGTTTCAGCTATTATTCTTTTTTTACCAAGCCTTTTTGCAATAAGGCCTTGACCTAAAGCATTATTTATTTTGTGTGCTCCTGTGTGTGCTAGGTCCTCTCTTTTCAAATATATACTTGCTTTTCCATACTTATTAGTTAAATTTTCAGCAAAATACAGAGGTGTAGGCCTTCCTACAAAGTCTCTTTGTAAGATTTTTAATTCGGTATTAAATTCTTCATCTTGTATAAATTTTTTAAATGATTCTTCAAGCTCATTGAGGGCTGGCATAAGTGTTTCGGGGACAAAACTTCCGCCGTAGTCCCCAAAATTTTTATCAAGATTTCTTTCAGTGTTATTAATTGTCATATATACATTCTATATCAAATTAGAATCTATAAAAGTTTTTAATCACACGCTCCACCAACTCCAATGCAGTTTGACCACATGGTATTTAGCTTACTTGAACCTATTGCTAATTGTTGTCCAATAACTCGACTGCCCCCAACAGATTGAACTTGTGCAAAAATTACTCCTAGTACATTGCCTTCATAATCTATGATTGGTCCTCCACTATCTCCTGGATCCGCACCGGTATTTACTACTATTATTGGCAATAAATCATCAGAATAATTAGATCCTTCTAATATTTGGTATTTTTTTGAATTTCCATACTGAGATGAATTTCCAAGTTGATTAAAAATTGAAACTATAACTCCGTGTCTAACTGCAGGATAATTTGCGACTCCAGTAGAATATCCAATCTGAAAAACCGCTGTTCCGTTGTCAGAAGAAGTGGTGGTTTTTGTTTTTAAGGGCACTGCTCCATGATTTTCGCATTTAATAAGAGCTAGATCTAGATCTGAATCCCAAGATTTTACTAAACCAACCTTTGATGTTATTGAACCATCATTTGAGGGAACGTAAATTATTACTCGGTTTCCAGACCCAGAAATTACATGTTCATTTGTTACCAAGTAATCTTTTGATATTGCCCATCCAGTCCCTATATTATTTCCATTCTCAATTTTAACTACAGAATTCCTATATATTTCATATAAATCATTAACGTCCATGCCTTTGCTTGGAGAAGGAGTAGCATAGGGGTTATTTAATAATTCTTTAATGTCTTCTTCAATATCAATAAGTGCAATTGGTGTTGCTGTTGGAGCCGGGGTTGGATAAGCCATAGGTGTTGCTGTTGGAGCCGGGGTTGGATAAGCCATAGGTGTTGCTGTTGGAATTTGTGTTGGTATTGGAATTGGTGTTGCTGTTGGAGCCGGGGTCGGAGTTGGATAAGACATAATTAATTTGTCGAACTCTTCATTAATTTTAATTTTAATTTCTTCATCACTAGGGCCACATGAAATAACCAAAACAGATATAAAAATAATTGTTAAAACTTTTACCAAACTAAAGCCTGTCCATCTCTTCTGGGATCAACAGCTGCCCCAATTAATCCGTTTTTGTCTAGACTGATCATACCTTCACTACCTTTGCCTTCCCAAGCTCCACACATTTTTATTTCATGGCCGAGTGATTCTAATTTTTTTTGAACATCAATTCCAAATCTTTCTTCTATATTGATATGCGTTTTTATACTGTGTGGAATCGTTGATTCAGTTAGGTTCTGATAATGAGTCCATCTTGGCATACTTACTGATTCACCAACTTTATAATTAAAGTCTATAAATGATGATATTGTTTGCATGTTAGTTTGTACTTGAGTATCAGCCCCTGGAGTACCACAAATAAGTCTAAGGTTTTCTTTACCCCCATCATTTTCAAAAACCATAACAGGATTCATAGTGTGCCTTACTCTCTTGCCGGGCACCAAAAAATTAACATGTTTTTTATCAAGATGCCAATAAGTCATCCTATTATTCATTAGGATTCCGGTACCTTCAACTACATCTCCAGATCCCCATTGTGTTTGAATACTTTGCAACTGAGATACTGCATTTCCTAAACTATCCAAAATACAAAAGTAAGTTGTATCTCCAACCTTATCAGGTGAGTAATCAATATCAAGGTCAATGTCATCAATTCTTTTATTTAAACTTATTCTTTTAAATTGCGAAAAAGCATATTCTTTGCTTAGAAGTTTATCAACTGGAATGTCAGTAAATTTAGGATCAGCTAGATACTTTTCTCGATCATAAAATGCTAATCTTTTTGCTTCAGCCATTGAATGTATTGAGGTATAACTGCCAGGCTCTAATATTGAAGAATCGAAATTTTCTATAATATTTAATTGTTGTAATAATGTTATTCCGCTTGAATTGGGAGGGGATTCATATATTTTATAACCTCTGTAATTAGTACTGATTGGCTCAACAATTTCTGCGTCAAAATTTTCTAAATCTTTCTTAGTAATATATCCACCATTAGCATTTGAATAATTAACAATTTTTTCAGCAATTTTTCCTTTATAGAAAACATCTTGCCCATTATCTGCAATTGAAAAAAGTGTTTTTGCCAGATCTTCGTTAATAATTTTTTCTCCAAATGATTTAAAATTATTGTTTTTTCCCCAAATCTTCATAGACGAATCGAACTTATTCATTTCAGATTCTATTTCAAGAGAAGAACCCTGATCCTCACTTAATGGAACACCTTCAGAAGCTGCAGCTATCGCTGGCTTTAAACATTCATTTAAGGGCATACTGCCTTTAATTTCATGCATTTTTATTACGCCACTGACAAGTCCTGGAACTGAAGAAGATTTGATGCCTTTAAAATTAAGAGAATCTTTAATTTGATTTGACAGTTCTGGTGCAGGTCCAGTGGCATTAATTACCGATACTTTTTCAGTCGATTTATCGAACATCATTATAAATCCATCACCTCCAATTCCCGACATTTGAGGTTCAACGACTCCAAGCATAAAACTAACTGCACAAGCTGCGTCAAATGCGTTTCCACCTTTATTTAAAATGTCTCTACCTACCATTGAAGCCAACCAATGATTAGTGACTACAGAAGAATTAAATCCAACCATATTTGGATTGATTGAGCCTAGATTTTTTCCATGTGGCAGATTGTGTGTCATAATTCTTTAAAAAGTTATTATATAATGGATTATATACTTGATCTAAAAAAATAGAGACTAAAGCTATGAATAATAATTTAGATGTAGAAAATTTAATAAAAAGTAGAAGAGATACAAAAAATTTTCTTTTAAAAAGAATTTCAAAAAGAAATATTTCCAAAATACTTGAAATGGGAGTATGGTCTCCAAACCACAGAATGACTGAACCATGGACATTTGTGCCTATAGAAAAAAATTCATCAACAAGAAAAAAAATTGCTAATGATATAAAAAAATATGTTTTAAAAAATTCTAAAAACTCTAACAAGAAAACAGTGTCTCAATCTGCAATTAAATCGAAAGAAGATTTTGAAAAATGTCCCTATATTGTTTATGTATTTTCAAAAAAAGGAAAAAATAAAGAAGAAACACTAGAAAATTATGCATCTACATCAATTTCGGTTCAAAACATGTCATTGTATGCATGGTCAAAGGGGATTGGCATTCATTGGTCTACAGGAAAACCATGCAAAATAGAAGGACTATGTTCAAAGCTTAAAGTTGAAGAAACATGTACTCCTGTTGGTTGCCTGTACATGGGTTACATGAAATCTAAAAACAAGCTATCTGCAAAACCAAGAGCTTCATTTGAAGAAAAAACTATCTGGTTATGAAAAGTTTATTAAATATATCTATTTAGATTATCTGATAACTTTTAAAAAATTTAAAATTGCATAAAATAATATTGTTAACATACAAACAGCTTGATGGATTAAGAATTAAAAATGACTGAGAAATATAAAAACTTTATAAACAACAAATGGGTTGACCCAGTTACTGAAAAATACTTTGAAAGTACAAGTCCAGCAAACAATGATGAAATTTTAGGATTATTTGCAAGTTCTGATGCTCAAGATGCAAATATAGCAATTAACAGTGCTTACGATGGATTTCAAAGTTGGAAAAAAACATCTCAAATCGCACGAGGTGAATATCTTTATAAGGCTTCATCTTGGTTAGAACAAAATTCATCTAGATATGCGGAAGCTATAACTAAGGAGTGTGGAAAATCTATTTTAGAAGCAAATGGTGAAGTCGGTAGATCAATAGCATTATTAAAGTATTACGCGGCTCAAGGTTCAGATCCAATGGGTGATGTAGTGCCATCAGTAAACCCAAACATATTACTGTACACAACAAAAGTTCCAATTGGTGTCGTTGGCCTAATTACTCCTTGGAATTTTCCACTGGCTATTCCGATTTGGAAAATGGCGCCAGCTATAGTATTTGGAAATACAATTGTTCATAAACCAGCATCATCAACACCTTTGCTTGGCAAAATGATTGCTGAGATGTGGGAAGCGTCTGATCTTCCGTCAGGGGTATATAATTTGGTTACTGGTTCAGGTTCTGAGTTAGGTGACTCAATAATTGACCACCCATACACTTCAGCATTAAGTTTTACTGGTTCTACATATATTGGGCAAAGTATTGCAGTAAAATGCGCAAAAAACGGAATGAAATATCAACTTGAAATGGGCGGAAAGAATCCAATTATTGTTATGCCTGATGCCAATTTAGAACAAGCAGCTGAAATTACTTTGTCAGGGGCAATGAAATACTCTGGCCAAAAATGTACGGCTACTTCTAGAGCAATTGTCACAAAGAAAGTAAAAAAAGATTTTACAGAAATTTTATTGAGCAAATTTAAAGAATTAAAAATTGGAGACGGGATGGTTTCTGAGAATGTGGTTGTTCCAGTAATAGATAAAAAATCACTTACAAATATTTCTGAGAAAATTAATGCTGGAATTAATGAAGGTTCCAGATTAATTTTTGGAGGCGAGATATTAGACGATCAAGATCATAGAAATGGTAATTATATTCAGCCTACTCTATTTGATAATGTAGACCCTAAATCTTTAATTGCAACTGAAGAAATTTTTGGCCCTGTTTTAGGGCTGATTGATGCGGATGACTATGAGCAGTCTATAAAGATTGCCAATGACACATCCTATGGGCTTAGTGCAGGAATATTTACTTCTAACTTAAATCTTGCAATGGAATTTGCAAATAATATTAATGCTGGAATTGTAAAAATTAATGGTGAAACAGCTGGTGTTGAACCTCAAGTTCCTTTTGGAGGGATGAAAGAATCATCTTCAGGTGCAAGAGAACAAGGTAAGTCAGCAGTAGATTTTTTTACACAAACTAAAACAATATATGTTGAAAGGTCTGCTTAATGTATTTAGGTACACAGTTTGCAGCTAGAACAGATGCGGACTATGAAACATTTAAGCAACTTGGAGTAAATAATATAAATGGATTTCCTGACGTTCAACATCAAAACTGGACAACAGAAAATCTTATTCAATATCGTGAAAAAGTTGAATCATTTGGATTAAAACTTGATATGGTTCAATTACCACTGAGCTCCGCAGATATAGATACCAGAGTTAAAAATGGAGAATTTTATAATATTCTTACTGGGACAAGCCCAGAAAGAGACTATGAAATAGAAAGAATTAGTAAAATTATTTCAATGTGCTCAGAAGCAGGGATACCAGCAGTAAAATATAATCTCAATATTATTGGAATACCAAGGACAAAGAGTGAATTAGGAAGAGGTGGTGCCAAATTGTCGACATTTAGATGGGACGAAGCAGATAAAAATGCTCCAGACACTTATGCAGGAAAGGTTTCGGAAGATGTATTTTGGGAAAGAATTGATTATTTTTTAGAAAAAATTGTTCCTGTCGCAGAAGAAAAAAAAGTAAGATTAGCATGCCACCCCCACGATCCTTACACACCGCCAGGATATAAAGGGGTCACAAGGGTTTTGGGTACAGTTGAAGGGCTTAAAAAATTTGTTTCTATTAGGGAGAATGAATATCATGGCTTAAATTTTTGTCAGGGTACAATTACGGAAATGATGGATAATCCAGGTGAAGAAATTTTTGATGTTATTAGATATTTCGGAAATAAAAATAAAATTTTCAATGTTCATTTCAGGAATATTAAAGGTAACAAATTAAGTTTCACAGAAGTGTTTCCTGATGAAGGTTCAATAAATATGTATGAGGCAATAAAAGTTTATAAAGAAGTGAATTACAAATATATGCTGATGCCTGACCATGTTCCACAAATAAATGCTAAAGATCCAAAAATGACAGCATTTTCATATTGTTATGGTTACATTAATGCTTTACTTCAATCGATTGAAAGTCTTTAGTCTTTTTTTTCTATTAGTTCGACTCTTACATCGCCCGGTGTTTTTAAAAATACTATTCTAATTCCTGGCATTTCCATTGGCCCTTCTGCCAAAGTTGCACCTAAAGATTCAAGCCTTGAAATATCTTTTTCAAGGTTGTCTGAATCTAAACCAAAATGTTCTAAGCCATAATGAGGGTCTGCATCACTTGGCCCGAGTATCTCATTAGTTCTTTCGCCAGAAATATTAACCCTAAATCCATCTTCACTTTGGCACATAATGAATCTATCACCAACAGACCTAACTTCATCATTAATGATTTCAAAATTAAATGCATTTACAAACCAGTTAGCATCTTTTTCTGGGTCTTTGCTTTTTATATGGATATGATTAACTTTGTACATTTCTTCCCCTTATCATTCATTTATTTTTTTTATTAAGCTTTCGTGCACTTCTGGCCATCCAAAAATAAACCAATCAGGCACATCATCTATTAAATTATCAGTTTTTAAATTATTTCCAAATTTATCTGTGGATTTTATTCCAATCTTTTCTCCAATTGAAATTAACCCTCCAACATGCTCTAGAGAAATTTTATAAATTGCCATTATTGGTAAGCTTCCTTTTATTATCTGTAAACCTGGATAGACTGCTGAAGCAAAAGAGTTTATATACGAAAAGTTTTTTACCCAGTTTAATTCATTATTAAAAAGCTCATACCAATTTTTTCCTTGTTCTATCTCTAAACAAAGAGTCATATCAATCATTTCAGGAAAATTAATATCTGGTTTATAAATTTCACCATTTAAGTAAACGTTTTTTTCATCACAGTGCATATATTCCTTTGTTCCAGGACAACCAATTGCTCCAACTGAACTATCTCCCGAAAAAAATGAAACGGTAAGTCCCCACGTATTTAAATTGTTACTAAAAGGCACTGTTCCACATAATGGGTCAACGCAAAAAAATTTATCTAATTCAGGATTAAAATCTTCTCTTGATTCTTCTGAAAGAATGCCATAATTAGATCTTTTTTTAATTATATTTTTTATAATTTCATCAGATTTTAAATCAGCTTGTGTTACCAGCCCTGCTTCAAATTTATTCCATTTTTCAAGACTTTTATGATTCTTGACTTGAAAGTCTATTAATTCTTTTCCTGCAGAGGTTACAGCACTTAAACAAATGTCGGATTCTAATTTGATAATATCTCCTTTATTTTAAGGCACAATGGCCCTTCTTTATTTATTTTTACGAAAGGTTTAGTTAAATTATTAAATTCAAGTCTTCTTTCTCCGTCTAAAGCCAGTGTACCTTTATTAGTCTGAATTTTAATAATTTCATCTTCTTTAAATAATTTCCAATTATCGATAAATATTTCTTCAATTTTTCCTGGTGCAATTGGAGACTTCAGTATCTTTGATTTATTTTTATTTTTTGAAATTTTTATATAAATTGCTTCTTCTGATTTTAAATTTTTTATTAAACTGAAACCTATTGAAGAAAAACCTATCCCGGAATATCTAATCTTATTAATAAAAATTTCTGACACCGATTCCATGTCCCACACAGCCTTAGCTCCAACATAAGGAATATCCGTTGCAACAACGTCAACTAAAGCGCTGTCCATGTAGTTTTTATCAAAATATATATCTAATTTCTTGTGCCTTATACAATAACTTTCTCTTTTTTCAGAATTAATAAATTTTCCTACTGCAATTCCAGCAATTGTTCCATCAATATTTTCTGGAAAGAGATTGTTTGTGCCAGTTGAAATCGCTAAAATTGGAGTATTATTTATATAATTTGTAGCTAACCTTGCTGTCCCATCTCCACCAAAAATAATTACACAATCAAGGCTCAAATTATTCATTTGTTTTGCTGATTCAATAGTTGTACTTTCATCATCTAAATTTTTTGTTTTTAATATTTCTGTATCAATTAAATTAGAGTATTTTTCTCGTGCTCTTTTTGATACATCACTAAAATCCGGCATCACAAAAACCTTATTTACACCATAAGTTGATAATCCTTCATAAAGTTTTATCAATTCATTTGATTTATACTGCTGAGGAACAACAAAAGCATTGGAAACAAGCCTTCTAATGTCCTTACCTGAATTGGGATTAACTATTATTCCGACAGTTTTATTATTTACTTTCAAGTGCTTCAGGATTTTGAATATTTTTAATAATTGACTCAAGAAATTTTGATGCTGGAAAACCGTCAACGGCCCTATGGTCAAAAGTAAGGTTAAAGTGACAGATTTTTTTTATTTCTTGCTTTCCTGAGTTAATAAATATTTCTTCAGATGTCCTGCCTATTCCAAGAATGCCTACTTCAGGAGGGTTTATCAATGGGTTGAAATTATCAACAACTGTTGAATTTAAACTTGTGATTGAAAAAGTACTTCCGGATATATCTTCTTGAGAGAAACCTTTCTTTTCTTTTATACTAAATTCTCTTATATTTTTTGCTATATCTAATAGAGACTTATTTTGTGAGTTTTTAATTACAGGGACAACAAGTCCATCGTTTAGTGCATATGCAATTCCAAGATTAATTTCATCAAATTGTTTTATTTCATTATCAAAAAAATGTGAATTAAATATTTTGTGGTCAATTAGTGACAATGCTACTGATTTAACAATTAAATCTTGAAAGGTTGGTCTAATTT
>CEUV01019319.1_pt1 | contig 27804 bp, 20 predicted proteins | sample 356401 | NCBI WGS metagenome assembly CEUV01 (sample SAMEA2622710, study PRJEB7988) | marine metagenome | isolation source: saline water (ENVO:00002010), including
ATTGAGTGTCCTCAAAAAATCATGAAATACGTACAAGAAAAGGGGTATATAGCGATTGATGGTATTTCCTTAACCATCGGAAAAGTTACGAATGAATCGTTTGCTCTCCACTTGATACCAGAAACAATTTCATTGACTACAATCGGTACAAAGAATATCGGTGAATCGGTTAACATTGAAGTTGATTCGATGACACAGACAATAGTTACAACAGTTGAGAGAATATTGGAGGCGAGGTTATGACAAATATTGCAATTGTGTGTGGTAGTTACCACAAGACAGAAATTGAGCGAATGCTAAATTTAGCCAGAGATCAAGCCGAGAAAGAAAATCTGAAAATTGTCGAGATAATTTGGGTGCCCGGTGCTATGGAAGTGCCACTAGCGCTTTCTCGTGTCATGAATAATCCAGAAATCCATGGCGCTGCATGCCTTGGAATTATTGAGAAAGGTAGCACTCAACATGGATTGGCTATGGGGCAAGCTGTACTTAGTTCAATAATTGATTTACAACTTGAATCCGGTAAACCGATTGGTTTGGGAATTATCGGCCCGGGAGCAGAACCAGAGCATATCGAGCCAAGATTAGAGCCACATGCTAGAGCAGCTATTTCTGCAATATCTTCCATGCTCTAGGCCTTAGAAGGGCGTGGTTTTCTCTTCTGAGAATCACCCACCAGATTCCTAGCAGTGCGAATAATTGTGGGAACCAAAACCACCAGGTGCTCCATCTTACACCATCGAACGCTAAGTCACTGAACGGATGTAAAAACGGTGTAGGGAAAAATCGAAGTGTGTGTCCCGGGATGTCAATCAAAATGTGGAAAAACCATGGCAGGACAAAAATCCAAGCCATGTAACCCGGTTTTTCATGTCCTCGGGATTTTAGGAAATAGTAAGCACAGCCGTAGAGGAATGCAACGATGGTAAATGAATGGGTCCATTGGTAAATCTCCCAAGCGAATGGCATGTCAGAGGTTACTGTGTCATCATCAACCCTAGTACGTGATATCCCGTTTGACATCCTGTAAATCGATGCAGGAATAAATGCCAGTAGATCAGGTAGTACTCCCATCGGCCCACTAACCTTCCAAGACACCTTTTTGCGGGTGAGGGCTATGCTCCAAAGCCAATGAGAAAAGATGTCCATACTACCTGCGCATGTAAGTATATTCATGAATGTTGAGAGAAAATGTTCAAGGAGGTTATCGCCTTGGGAGAAAGCATGAGCGACAATATTCGTAATGTGATTATCATTGGAAGTGGACCTGCAGGATACACTGCGGGCTTGTATACTTCTAGAGCGATGTTGGAACCATTGATGTTTGCAGGATATATGTCTGGAGGGCAATTAATGCTCACAAGCGACATAGAAAATTTCCCAGGTTATCCTGAGGGAATAGGTGGGCCAGAAATGATGATGCAGTTGCGAGAACAGGCGGAAAGATTCGGCCTCGAAGTCCAAGACCGTAATGTAGAGAGAGTCGATTTATCCGAGCGTCCATTCAAGGTATACACAGAAGGAGAAGAGTTCCTTACTCAATCTATCATTGTGTCAACTGGTGCTGAATCTATTTGGTTAGGAGCTGAAGGAGAAGAAGAACAGAAAGGGCGAGGAATTTCGACATGTGCTACCTGTGATGGGGCCTTCTTCAAGGATGAAGAAATCCTTGTTGTAGGTGGGGGAGATTCTGCTATGGAAGAAGCAACTTTCCTAACCCGTTTCGCTTCAAAAGTTACTCTTGTTCATCGCCGAGATGTATTCCGTGCATCTCAGGTAATGTACGACCGGGCAGCGAACCACGATAAGATCGAGATTCGAACCTTCAGGCAAGTCAAGAAGTGGCTTTCTGATGAATCAGGTCTTACTGGTGCGGTTCTAGAAGACCCACGTGATGGCTCTACTGAGGAAATCGCTGTAACAGGCGCATTCATTGCAATAGGTCATACTCCAATAACTGGATTCCTTGAAGACCAATTAGAGACTGACGGAGAAGGATATCTGATTCATAAGGAGCATACAATGACCAGTGTACCTGGTGTATTCGCTGCTGGAGATGTTGTGGATACCAGATACAAGCAAGCAATCACAGCTGCTGGATTAGGTTGTCAGGCTGCTATCGATTGCGAACGTTGGTTAGAAGAAAATGTACATTGAGGAATTCTGATGGTAGACTTGGAACGCCACTCCAGGCACATTTTGTTACCTCAAGTTGGCGCAGAAGGCCAAAACAAACTCTCCAAATCAAGAGTTCTATGTTTAGGGGCTGGCGGCTTAGGGAGCCCAGTAATTCAATACCTTGCAGCAGCGGGTATTGGTCATCTTACGATTGTAGATGATGATGTAGTTGAAATCTCAAACCTTCAAAGACAAGTTATCCATCGAACATCAGATGTTGGAGTTCCTAAAGCACAATCTGCGCAGAGATTTGTCAATGAACTTGACCCGAACATATCAGTCGATGCAATTGAAGTTAGAGTAGACCAAAATAATGCCAAAGAATTGTTTGAAGGGCATCATCTAATCGTTGATGGAACAGACAACATTCCGACAAGATATCTAATTGATGAAACCTGCAAAAATCTAGGCATTCCTTGGGTCTATGGCTCGGTTTATAGATTTGAAGGACAGGTTTCTGTTTTCAATTTCAATGGCGGGCCGACCTACCAAGATTTGTTCCCTGAAGCGCCCCCTGAAGATTTACTACCATCTTGCGCTGAGGCAGGAGTTCTGGGTGTTCTACCAGGGCTGATTGGCAGTTTACAAGCTAATGAAGTAATCAAAATCATTGTAGAAATTGGACAACCATTGTCAGGCCAATTATTGATTTATGATGCGCTTGAATCGACTCAAAAAATATTGAAATTTGGAAATTCTGCGAATGAACATATTGAAGAGCCAAGCGCAACTCAGTCGCAGGTAATGTTCCACGAAATCGACTCTGCCAATGCGATTGCAAAAATGAATCAGGGTTGGAGTCCTTACTTCATAGATGTCCGCTCAGAGCAAGAAAACAGCGATGCTAGGATTGCTAAAGCGGTTGATTTGTGCCCACACACAGAGATTCTGTCAGCGATTGGCAGAATACCCAAGGATGTCGATGTTTTAGTTCACTGTCGCTCAGGCATGCGTTCTCAACTCGCTATAATGCAATTGATTGAAGCAGGTTATGATGGCGCAAAAATGTACAATTTATCCGGCGGAATAATCGGTTGGGCTGAAGTTAACCCAGAAGGCATCATTCAAGGCTAATTCCCACCATAGGTGGGTCAACCTTCAAGGTGTTAATTGTCGGACAGTAGAACGTGCCGAAACTCATCGTAGCCGACGAGAATGAAGGTCGGCGCAATCTTCTAGCGAATACTTTGGAGCGAGCAGGCTATGAAGTAACTCGTGCAGGAACCCTTCGCCAAGCGGAAGGAACCGCATTGGCAACAATGCCCGAAGTGGTTTTGATTGACGGCGAATGGAAGATCAGCGATGCCATAGATGCATCACAGCGATTGATGACAGACCCTGAGTTTGCATTCAAATGCAGAATAGTTATTCTTTCTAGAAACACATCTAGCGATTATCTGACCGCCGCAGCAAGGGCAGGAGTCAGCGAGGTTATCGCAAAACCGGTGGATATGAACAAGTTGCTGGCCCAATTGGAAAAGCACTCAAGAAAACAGTTTGTGCCTCCGCCGGCAGAAGTAGCAAATGCTGCTGGAACCGGCGGTGGTGGAAGTTTCGACGTTTCGATGGTGATGAGTGATGGAAAGTGGGCGCTTCCTATGCTGAAAGGAATAGTCACTCCCGAGAAAATAAATGTAGATTTCATCAATGAAATCCTTGCACAATTAGGCGAAGAAGGAATTGAGGTCGAAGAAGGATTAGACCCATCTTTAATGTCTAACATGCTCAGAATTGCTCTCAACAGCATCGTTAGCGACATGGACCCGAATGAATCCAATCAAACACCTGCGGGCTCATCATTACCAACAGCGAAGAAGAGTGCGAAATTGGGTTCTAAATCCGGAGGCAAGATGATTGGTGGTTCATCAATGGAGGAAATACTCCAAAATCAAGCTGATGGAATCGCTAGTGACATTGAAGGTATCATGGACGATATTTTAGATGAAAAGCCGGATATGGTTGCTCTCATACCAGATAGAGAACAGGTTGTTATTGACCCAGCAGTTCTGAAATTCACAAAACTGGTTGCTGAAACCGCTCACGAATTGATGTGGGACATAGGTCGTCCTGGAAACGTCAGTGACCTAACTCTGATGACAAGAATTGAAGATGTAACTGAAATGCTTGGTGATGTAATCTCGTCACTTCCTGAAGGGGATGAAGAGGAATGAATGATTCACAGAAACGCTGGGCATTTTGGGCGCTAGCAGCAGCATTTCTGGTAGATTTCCTTGGATATGCATTCATCGTTCCGATTCTTCCTTCTTGGAAACAGGAATTCGCTCTCTCCAATACAGAAGCCACTGCTTTGGTCTCTTTATGGGCAGTTCCTTTGTTCATCTTAGGTCCAAAGACTGGTAGGATTACCGATAGGCTAGGAGCAGGTAGAACGATTTTATTTTCTTTATTCAGTCTTACAATAGCATCTCTATTGTATCTTGTAGCGATGGAGATTACCTTTGTGGACGGCTTCATCATTCTAGCAATTGCAAGGCTTATTCACGGTGCATCCGGTGCTGCAATCCTAACTGCAGGGTTCGCAGCGGCTAGCGATATATGGCCAATGAAATTTGGAGAAATTTCTGGCAAATTAATCGCTATGGCAACCATAGGAGGTCTTCTTGGTCCGGTCATTGGAGGAGTTGCATACACCCTTGGTCCAGAATATGCATTCATTGGATTAGCATTGATTACTGCGACAATAATCCCTCTGGTATATGTCACAACGAAGGAACTCGGCATGGGTGGCGAGCCCGCTCAAGGTTCTGTTCCTCTGAAGGTTTTTATCCAAAATCCAGTCTTATTCCGAATCGGATTACTCGTAACGATGACGACCCTAGCAACTGGCGCACTGGAAGCAGGAGTTCCGTTATTCTTGGAAGAAAATCTCGGTTTGAATGCAGCATGGATTGGCGCAGTGTTGTTGGTAATGGTTGTCGCACAGGGAATGGGCGGATGGATTTGGGGCGCACTAGTTGACCGTAACGGACCAGTTCGCTACATGGTATTCGGTTGGTACATTGTGACTATTGCAATGCTTGCTGCTGGATATGTGGCTTATTCAATTAGTGACGCTGTTCTTGCAGCATATTGCATCATTGTGATACTTGGGATTTTCCAGTTTGCAATTTCTGCAGCTCAGGTTCCTATGTTGCCGATGATTGATACTGCCACTTCTCAGGTATACGGTAAGGGTGGAGCAGGATTAGCATTTGGCGCATTTGGAACAGCATGGGCTGCTGGAACTATTATTGGACCCATGGTTATTGGTCCAGTGTACGATTACACGGGTTCATGGGGAATCACCCTCGGAATACTGGCTATTCCTATGCTCTGTGGACTGTTGATAACTCTCAGTAACCGTGAATTGTTAGCAGAATGTTACGATTCTGAAATGTCTAAACGTCATGAATCAGAACAATAGTCAATGGCATGGCTGATAAGAAGCATCCTGCTCGGAGCAATGGGATGAACCATGACTCAAGGACAGATGCCGCCGATTCGTGGTAAAAATTGGAGGCCCGATTCGGCACTCCATTTTGTCAATTCATTACCCGCAGATGCTGCGAAGAGTGAGTTGCTGCGATTTGCTGCAGAAAGGCATGATGGCCATCTACAATTGATCGCAGCAGTCTGGGATTTCGTCCACAGAGACGAGCAGTCATTTGATGGTGAACAATGGCATGAATTCTCCAATCGATTCATTGACGCACTAGGACAGGGACTTTCAGGTCGAACCAAAGTTAAGGGATTAACAGACGGGGAAATAATTCCACGCAGAATCTCTGAAGAACATTTAGAGCGCAGAGGTGACCGCTTTCTAATTGACATTACTCTCTGTTTACGCAGGTTAGCACACTACATGTCAGTGGGCAATGAACTGCGTATGGAATGGCAAAGGATGATGACTAGGACTAGAAACCTTGACACTCATCTAAAGGAGATTTTCACTGTTGGAATGGATACACCAGATGGAGGTAAATTCGGTGGCAAAGGTTTCCGTTCAACTTGGCAAGAAGCCTGTGTTGCAGTCGCTACAGCATTGGAGAGGAACACAGAAAATCCTCCTGGTTCGCCGTACCATGGAGATTATGTCGCACCGATGATTCGTGACATTGGTCTCTGTATGGCGATGGGAGATACTCCTGCAGACCTAATGACTGCACAGATGGGTAAGGTCGATTCTGTAATGAATGGCGGAATCGAAGGAGCTGGTGGAAGAGACTTGCACGTAGGATGTTTCCATCGTGGTGTACTTCCACCTACTGCGCCACTACCCATCGCTAGTGTAACAATGACTGGTATGGCATTGTCATCATGGAAAAGGAAAGAGCAACGTTTCCACGTGGCATGTATTGGCGAAGGGTCCTCTTCCTCAGGAGAATGGTGGGAGGCGCTGAATCTTGCTGCAACAAGAGGCTTGCCGATATCTTACATTCTACAAAATAATCAGATCGCTCTTGATACTCCTCCCGTGAATCAATCCAACGTTGAATTATGGGCTGATAAAGCGGTTGCGATGGGCATGCCATCATGGACAATTGATGGCTCAGACCCTGCAGCTTGGCACTCATCAGTTGCTTGTGCTAGAGAGTTCTCGATGTCAGGAGGAGGCCCGACTCTTATTCATGTAGAGACTATGCGTGGTTGCGGCCATGCACATCACCATGATGATTTGTATTTAGGAGCGCCTTCGGGTACACCTCCTGGTTATGTTGACCGTGACTTACTGTCTTACTGGGAAGCGAAAGACCCAATTCCAACTCACAGGGAGTTACTAATTTCCTTGGGTATTTCTGAAGATGAATTAACAGAAATGGAAGCGGAAGAAAGCGATTTACTCGATGCCGCTAGGGAGCATGTAGAATCTATGGATTGGGCAGACCCAAAGACCGTAACTAAGGGTGTCACTTCGTTGCATGATGCGGATACTCACGAAGATCATCTAAATCGTTTATCAGGTTCTTCAATCCATGAAAAACATGAACCAGTACTTGAAGTAGGTGAATGCTTACTTAATTATGCTGAAAGTGGAGGATGGACATACTCCAGAGCGATTCAGCAAGCGATGTGTGATATTGCTGAGCAATATGGTGAATCCACTATTTTCATGGGTGAAGATATGGAAGTAGCTGGAGCATTTGGAATGAACATCCCTCTCAAAGCGAACGGCCACCAAGATAAGTTGCTAGATATGCCACTGTGTGAGGCGGTAATCATTCACTCGGCTACAGGTGCAGCGCTATCTGGAATGAGGCCGATGGCTGAGATTCAGTTTGGTGGTTTCGCCGCTTTAGCTCACAATGCACTACTCAATAACGCCGCAATGCTTCGATGGAGATGGGGTGCGAGTGTCCCAATCACTGTTAGAGTTCCTCTAGGGGCAAGGACTCGCAGCGGGCCATTCCATGCAAATATGATCGAATCATGGTATGCAAATGACCCAGGTTTGGTTGTTGTTGCTCCAGGCACTCCCCAAGATGCTTATGATTTACTTAGAGAGGCTGCAGAATTGGACGACCCTGTATTATTCTTAGAACACATCGGATTGTATGGTCTTCGAGGAGGACTAACAGGCTGGGGGCAGAATATCAATCAAAATGTGGATACTCAACCAGTCAAAGACGCTATTGAATCCGGGAACCGCCTGAAGATTGGCAAAGCAGGAGTTGTTAGAGGTGGTAGAGATGTTACTCTTGTAACATGGGGTGCAATGCTGCACGTAGCCAAACAAGCAGCAGATATCCTCTCTAAGGAAGATATTGAAGTCGAGATTATCGACGTCAGAACCTTGATTCCGTTTGATGCTGAAACATGTGTATCAAGTGTTACACGAACGGGAAGATTGGTCGTTCTGCAGGAAGGACAATGGTTTGGTGGAATTGGACATTCTATGCAATCTAGAATTATGGAAGAAGCATTCTATGCCTTGGAATCTGCGCCTCTTGTAATCGGTGCTTTGGACACCCCAGTTCCGTTCGCACCGCCATTAGAAAACCATACTGTTCCTGGCTTAGAGCATGTTGTCAAAGCTCTTCGTCAAGTGGCTCAGGGATGAAGTTAGCCAACACGGCACCTATTACTGGTGCAACGATATATAGAATTAGATTCCCTTCTCCATTCACAATATTTGGACCTAAAGTTCTAGCCGGATTCATACTTGCTCCGGTGAAACCTCCACACAAGAAAGCCAGAACTCCGACCATTGAACCTACACCTAAAGCAAGGAAGAAAAGATTGACTTTTCTTCTAACTAGAACATGAATAGAATACATCAGAAGTAATGTAATTGCTATTTCTATTCCCCATGCTTGGCTTGTTGAAACGCTAGGTGTTGTATGCCCCGCTAAAACGATTAGCGCAGCAGCCCAACCGCCCAGACACTGAGCGATGATATAGCCAGGAAGGGCTTCTCTTTCCAGATTTCCGTTTGCTGCGAAAGCTATGGAAACGGCCGGGTTGATGTGCGCTCCAGAGATAGGTTGGAAGATCATAATTGCAGTAAAAACAGCAAATCCAAAGGTCATACTGACCGCCAGCGAACTCCATCCAAGAGCGATTGAGCCGCAACCCAGTAGAACCATCAGAAAAGTGCCGCTAAATTCAGCGACGTATCGGTTCCACATAGCGTCTCTACGATTGAAGAGATTGATGAGTTTTCTCTATATATTTCGCAAACCATGAAAGGGGAGTTTTCCGTCACACAATCATGGCGGAGCAGGTTGAGAAGCAAGGTATTGCTGCTTTGCTTCAATGGAATGCCCTCCTCATATCGTTCGCTCTTTTTGTCACATTAGCAATTTTGGGTACAATAACCGCCAAGAATGATTGGACCAACATTGGTATCCTAATCGTCTTGATTATTATCGCTCTGGCACTTCTAATCACTTCAGCAGATTTTTTTGTTGAAGGAGCAAAAGGGCTTGCTAGAAGGGCGGGAATGGCAGAAGTAGTCATAGGTTTAACCATCGTCAGTATTGGTACATCTCTACCAGAAATTTTGGTTACTGCAACCGCTTCGGCGACTTCTGAAAACGACCCAGCGCTGATGGACTTAGCAGTAGGAAATATCTACGGTTCGGTCTTAGTTCAGATTACTCTGGTTCTGGGAATTGTAGTCGCATTCAAACCGTTGGAAATTAGGCCAGCGTGGTTGAGGAGAGATGGTTTGCTGATGTTGATGTCCGTAGTTTTGCTAACTGCTTTACTGTGGGAAGGCGGTGGTCTTTCGAGAATCGAGGGAGGGATTCTCGTTTTGATTTACGGTCTATACATCACTTGGCTGCTTAGTGACACTGCAAAGATTCGTGAGGATGAACAGCAAGTGGTTGATAATATCAAACGAGCTGATTTTACTTGGACTGGAACCGCCTACACCGTGATGGTTGTGGTTGGTTTGACTTTGGCCGTATATTCTGCAAATCAACTCGTGAAATATGCTTGCGAGATTGCATACCAACTCAATGTTCCGCACGCCATTGTCGGTTCTACAATGTCAGGATTGGGTACATCCTTACCTGAGTTAACTGTCGCTATGGTTGCTGTAAGGAAGAGCCAAGGTGTCGCTATTGGAACTCTGATAGGTTCCAATATTACCGACCCTTTGCTTTCCATAGGGATTGCAGCATTGGTTTCTCCGATTTCGCTTACATCAGCTTCATACGATCTAACCATGTATCTGATTATTCCAGCAACAATAATCGGCGTCTCTATTTGTCTGGGGATGATGTGGACTGGATTCAAATTCAGTCGCTTAGAAGGAGGAATACTCATCACGTTCTATCTCCTATTCATCTTGGCTCTTGAATTGCAAAGGCAAGGACATCTGATGATTTGATAACAGCACTGCTTATGCTGAATGGCCTTGTGGGCATAGCATGGTCGACTTCCAACTCGATGAAATGCAAGAGATGTTGCGTGAACTCGCTCATGAATTTGCCGTTGACGAAATCCGCCCTAATGCAGAACATTGGGACCTTAATTCGGAGTACCCAAAGGATGCAATAAATGCTGCACATGAAATGGGGATTCTAAATTTGCACATTTCAGAAGAATACGGTGGACCCGGTTTAGGCATAATGGAAGAAGTGCTGGTGAATGAAGAGTTGGCATGGGGAGACCCGGGATTCGCAACAGCTGCGTATGCAACGAGTCTAGCATGTGCTCCAGTTATTACCGGAGCGACTCATGAACAGAAGGACAAGTATCTACGCATGGTTGCCGAAGAAGGAGCTCTAGCTTCCTATGCAGTTACAGAGCCAGGAGCAGGTTCAGACGTAGCAGCATGTCAAACACTGGCAATCAAAGATGGAGACGACTACATTATCAACGGCTCCAAAATGTGGATTACAGGAGCAGGTAAGGCAGACTGGTTCTTCGTTTTAGCAAAGACAGACCCAGATGCAGGCTACAAGGGAATGTCTGGATTTATTGTAGATGCAGACACTCCCGGTCTATCTCTAGGAAAGAAAGAAAACAACATGGGGCAAAGGTGTTCCGATACTAGGTCAATTTCATTTGATGACATGAGAGTTCCTGCGGCAAATCTGGTCGGTGAATCGGAATCAGGTGGATGGATGAATGCGATGAAGGCATTCGACATGTCTCGTCCAAATATTGCTGCACACGCTACAGGCCTTGCTAGGGCTGCTTACGAGCACGCATTACAATACTCTAGTGAACGACAAACATTCGGCAAGCCACTTCATCGTCATCAAGCAATTCAATTCATGCTTGCAGATATGAAAACTAAAATCGAGGCATCCAGAATGCTGACTTGGAAATCTGCTGCAGAAGGAGATGCAGGCATCCGTAACACAGAATCTGCTGCACATGCTAAGAGATTCTCATCGGACATGGCAATGGAAGTAACCACTGATGCCGTACAAGTCTATGGTGGATATGGTTATTCAGAAGAATATCCAGTCGCTAGGCTGATGCGTGGTGCCAAGGTAATGCAAATCTATGAAGGAAGCAGCCAGGTACAAAGAATGATCATCGGTCGTGAAATCACCAAGGATTTGTGAGAATATGGCCAAAGGCGTACCCGCCATCGTTTTGGCAGCGGGAGCATCATCTCGATTGGGCGAGCCTAAGGCTTTGGTAAAGTGGAGCAACGAAACATTGGTCGCTCGTTCAGTACGAATGCTACAAGAAAGCGGCAGTTCGACAATCATCGTGGTAACTCGAGCTGAATTGCAAGTAGACGTCATGTTGGAATGTAATGGAGCAACGGTTGTAGTAAATCCTAATCCAGAAGAGGGCAGAACAGGTTCCCTACAAGTCGGTTTGCTTTCCTTAATCAGTGAATTAGGTAGGACTCCTCGCCGAGTCTTAGTTTGCCCTGTTGATAGATGTGGATGGAATAGTGATACAGTATCACAATTGCTACAGTGTAAGAAGAACACGTCTCCAGTGCCTAGCGGCCATCCATTATTGCTTTGCGATGTAGAGAAAGTATTGACATTAGCGAAGAGTGCATCTCTGAGAGATAGTCTAGATATTGAAAGAGTAAATGCACCCGGCGAACATATGAACATTGACACACCCGGCGATTTGGAGGCATTGCGATGACTGCACGTATTCTGCAATGGTCCCTTGGTCAACTTTCCTTGAACAGGAAAGTTGCCATTGCTACAGTCGTATCGACTGCTGGTTCCGTACCTGGGAAAATGGGTGCAAGACTTGCGCTGACAGCATCTGAGATTGAAGGCACAGTGGGCGGAGCAGGATTGGAAATGAAGGTTATTTCTCGTCTGAAAGAATTGCTTCATGAAGCGACTAAACCATGTGGCGAGGTGATAACCTACGGTCTTAACAAAGGGGCCAAGGGCTATGAGGTACAACCTCTGGACAGTCTATGTGGCGGCCGTGTAACGGTCGCTTTGGAGGTTCTGATTCCTATGCCGCACATTCTACTGATGGGAGGTGGACATTGTGCAAAAGCGATTGCTGAGGCTTGTAAGCCGCTAGATTGGAGCTATTCAGTTCAAGATTCTAGAGCAGAATATGCTGAATTAGAAGGCGCTACTGAAACCCACCACTCATGCCCTAAGGATTTCCTGATGGCAGAGAACAAAGATTCACTGTCTCGATTTAGCGATATCCTACTTCTAGGTCACGATTGGAAAGAAGATGAAGAGCGCTTGTTGGGACTATTATTCGCCGGATATGATGGGAGATTGGGTGTTATCGGCTCCAAATCAAAGTGGAATGCCTTCACCAAGGTCGCACTTGAATCAGGTATTGAGCAAGAAATTCTTGACAGAGTAAATTGCCCTATAGGTCTTGATATTGGTGCAGAAAGCCCTGAAGAGATAGCCATTGCAGTTCTAGCTGAGATTTTGGCATCTCACAAAGGAATCAATTTGTGAAAACATGCTCACGATAGTGGCGCAATTCTTCTATTGATTCAATAATGTCATCCAGCGCTCTATGAGCCTCTTTTTTGTGGTATCTTGGCAAATCGGGGTACCATCGATTAACTAATTCTTTGATTGTGGACACATCTACAATTCTGTAGTGAAGCATATCCAGTACCTCTGGCATTTCTTTCGCTAGGAATACTCTGTCATTGTGAACTGAGTTGCCACATAGAGGTGCTGTTCCCGGTTCTATATTTTCACTCAAGAACTCACATGTCTGGCGGATAGCCTCTCCTAGGCTTACTCCTTCATTGCGAACTCTATCGACTAGTCCGGACGCAGTATGGTGAGTTGTATTCCACTCATCCATCCCTTCTAGCAGTTCTTCACTGACTTTTATTGCCAAGTTGGGGCCTTGTGCAATAATGTTCAATTCAGCATCTGTGATAATTGTGGCAATTTCGATAATCGATTCTACTTCGATATCTAGGCCAGTCATCTCCAAATCGATCCACACCATTTCTTTCGCCATAGCACTCCCATGCTGGCGAAGTGTTTCATCATGGCGGATGAATCACAATGGAACGAAGTCAATTTTCAAATTACCACTTGGTGATACTGATACTACAGGCTTGAATCCTTCGTGAGGCGTACTAGCAAGTGATTCTTGAATTGCTGACATAACTGATGGATCCAATAGCAAATCGTATTCGAACATCTTCTGTTCAACAGCTTCTTCAACGATTTCAGCAGCCTTATCGATAATTGTGTCTTCAATTTCCTGTTTTAACAAAGGCTGTACCTCTTCAACAACATCTTCTTCCTCATCGATATCGATAACTTCGTCCAAGTCTTCTGCTTCATCAATTTCTTCAGAGTCATCTTCCGTGTCTTCTTCAGAATGAACAGGTTCTTGGATCTCTTCTATTTCTTCCTCTTCATCATCACCGCCGCCAAACTGGCCCATGATTGCATCCTTTGCCTGAGTGAAATCTTCAGTGAAGAGTGTGGATACTTCTCCCATTCTAGAGAAGTAAGCAAATCCGAATCCAAGAGCAACTACTCCCATGAACATCCAAGTTACATTCGTGTAAAGTTCTGTTTCGAAAGTTAGAGAGAGCATGAATAGAGAGAATACTGTACCCATTGAACCGAATCCTCTTCTCCATGGAGTTTCTGTCTCATCTCTAAATCCTTGAACCGCAATTCCCGACAGGAATGCTGCCCAAACAACCCACATGAATTGCTCGAGATTCGTTTCTCCTAAAGCCCAGGATATACCGCTCAAGAAGTAAACAATACCTAGCTGCCCTGCTCTGTCAATCCATCCGTAATATTCGATCTCATCATCCCAATCAAATATCTTCCAATTCCATGCAAGGTCTGCTTTAGATGCAATGATTGTCAACAATATACCGCATACCATTAGCACTGACCCAACAAAGGTGTCTTGCAGAGCGTCGGTTTGATCCATCCTTTCTAGGACGTTCCAAACTGCGAATGCGTGCAGCAATGGAAGAATGAATAGTGAATACTTCTGTCCATTAGCGAATGCGTCATATGTTGCCCAAATGGCACCAATGATTGTACCGATTCCTTTGAGCGCAGTCCATGAGAATGTTAGACAGACGATAGTCCAAGTGCGTGTAATTGTAGTCAATCTGTCACGCGCAAGTTCAGTTCTCAAGTCGAATACGCTGACTATTGGCTGGCCGTCGATTGAGTACTCTACGCCTGCTACAGTTTCGTCTGCATACTTGTAAAGCCAACCCTTTGCACTGCACTGGTTTAGAACTAGCGTGAATAAACCGGTTCCAAGCAAACTGTTTGTAATGTAATCGATGTCATCGAAATGGTTGAAATTCGAGTCATTAGTAAATCCAATCCAGAACGAGAAGAAAGTCAAGACCGGAGTCCAAGGGATTAGGTCTAGCTTTCCGATTAACCAGGAGTAAATTGTCAGTAGTATTGTCAAAGACAATAATATCCAACTTGCTTCAGGTAATACTCCAAAGACACCTATGGTCATCCAAATTGCAGGAATTGCTACCGGTGTTTCAAATTCTATCTCATCCTCATACTGCTTGTCTATAATCGCCTTGACTAGGACCACAAGATTGGTAATTGTCATCATTAGGAAGGCGAATCTGCTTAGATTGAGGAAAGTAACCTCAGTCGGGTCGTAAGCAGTTAGATTGATCACACCAAGGATTTCAGCAACAATCGCTCCATCGGTAACAAATCTGTCAGCTGAGATTCCATCTCCAAACAACAAGAATGCAACTGGTGCGATGCAAAGTACGACTGCTAGCCTGTGCTTTAGTGCTCTAACGAATACAAGTATGTACATCGGAATGAACAGTAATCCGCCAGTTGTATCGAATAACCCTAGAATTAGTAACCCGAGTAACGTTGTAATGTCGGCACTTCGATTCAAGGAATCTTCATTCAAGCCTTTCCTATCAAGCATTATCGAAATTCCAAGAGGTCCAGCCAGTAACATCAAATCAAACAAAATCATTGAATTTTCTAGTACACCAAAATCACTTCGAGCATCATTCAGGCTCCAAGCCATTGGTGCAGCGACTGCAATCATTGTTAATGTTGCAATCATTCTGCCAGAGGATGATGCTTGTTCTTCTCTAATTACCTCTGCAATGATAATGCCTATTGGTACAAGCATCAACAATGTCCATGTGATATTTTGTGCCAGGTCATTTAGTCCTACTGAGGTTAGTGCAACAGTGAATAGAACCATCGGTCCAATTAGACTCATTCGTCCTAGAGGGCCCCAAGAGTAATCCATCGGGTCTCTTAACTCGTTATCCTGTGGTACAACCCAAGCATTCGTACTTGAATCAAACACTGGCATTACCTTCTTTCTCTGACTTTCAGCCCAGTTGATCAATACCCCTATGTCCAATTCAATTCTCTTGAATTTCCTCATGGATGCATAAACTATCAGTCCGACGAGAGCTAAGGTGATATTGAATCCGTCAAGGTTCGAAGAGATATTATCTGGCAATGGGACCTCTAATCTATCGAATACTGATAGAATGATTGCAATTACCATAGAGCCTGCTGTTGCGGCAGACGCATTGAATGCGACGGTCTTGTCGTCGGACTTCTCTGCTTCCATCATCATCATGAATGAAGAGATGATTGCATAGAGGAACAGTGCCCAAGGTGTGTATGGGTCGTCTCCGAATAATACAGACTCGGACAATACCAGTAATCCGAGAGTAACGAAGTGGGCCCAGTCAGATAAGTGTCCTTTCTTTCTACCTATTTCTCCACTGAATAATACTACGACTAGTATTGTAAATTCTAGCCATTCAGGCTCGAAACCTCCTGTGTAATGTGATTGAGCGAAGAACGAGAATCCAACCGCTAGCATTGTTAAGTTAGCAACCCAATTTCTAGTGACCTTAGAAATCACTAGTAGATATGGTAGCATGATTAGAGTCGTAACCCAAGGAATTAGTCCCGCAGTTGGGGTAATGATGAACAAACTAGCAGCCAAACCAATTGGCATGTATGGTATTCTACGCATCAATGTAGCAGGGAAATAAGCGATTAGAACCGCTAGCCACAATCCCACTTGGAGCGTGAGGTATGGTGAAAGTGTGCCTAGGTCGTATTGTCGAATTGGACCTAAGATTAACTCAAACTCTTGTTCTCTTGCGATTACCATTGCAAGAATTACTTCTCCAACTAGTAATGCAGAAGTCCACTGCATCAAGTCTTGGCGCAAACGTCGGTCTGCAGCAAGAGTACCTTGTACGGCAATGATAAACACAAGCAGGGAAATTGCCCCACCGTTGCCAACGTCTTCGTTGTTATATTCGTAAAGCAGAGGCAGTAATCCCGAAGTAACGGCAACTACTGAGAAAATAATTCCGCTATTTGCCCGCAGAGATAACCACATTGAAAGGGACGCTAGAGCGATCATTGAGATACCTAATTCCCAAGATACGATGTTTTCTGACCATTCCATCCAGATGCTGGAACCAATCAATGCAACTACTAATGGTGTGAATGTGGTAACCGACCATCCGAATGTCGTTACACCCTTTAGACGCATCAAGTAAACAGTTTGAGCTAGTGCCAGAGATAGCGTAGCGGCCATTTGTACGTAAATTGCGTTGGCTGAAGGAATCCAACCCTCTGCACTAGGGTCTGTATCTTCTGGGATGAACCATTTGATATCCTGCAAGGCTAATTCTCCAACTAGCCATCTTGAACCCCAAAGGGTTCCAACTGCAAGGAAGAAAAATCCTACACCTAACATGTAATCGTGAACATTTTGTAATTCACTTCCACCTTTTCTTCTTTGGAACTCAACCAATGCGATCGCTAGTAATCCCGAAAACAAACCTCCGAATCCCAGCACTAGGAACTCGGCTTGTCCAGTTTCTTGTCCATCACCAGGGAATGCAATCCTGAGCAATCCTGCCCAAATTCCTATCATCGCAACTCCAAAGAGAATTAGTTGAGCGAATTTCATCAAACTGTTGTCTACCATGTTGGCCGGTGTACCTATGACACCCATCTCAACAGAAGGTGCTGCTACAGCATTTGCAGATAGATTTCCTGCACGCTGTGACAGAGTTCTAGCATTAGTCGGTCTTTGAGGTCTTGATGGTGCGTCAGCCATGTTTCTCGGCCAATCTTCTTCATGTTGCCTTTTGAATGTTGAGCCGGCAATAGCCCTCACAGCGGCTTTATTCTACGATTTCGGCTTCAACCACTTCTTCTATGTCAAGATCCCTTTGATGAACAGCTTCTTTTTCAGATTCATTATTCATGAAAGCAATCACTAGAACGATGGTTAGGATGATTGCAGCAAATACTGAACCATAGATTACATAATTCAAAGAAGAGGTCTCATCACTAGCTGTTGCAACTAGAACTTCCTCTGTAAGTGTAATATCAACAGAAATCAGTGGACTAGATGTGGTTCCTTCTAGGGCACGTATAGAGAGGGTATGATTAGCATGAAGAGTAGTGCCAGGTAAATGTTCTAATTCTTCAACAATGTCATAATAGTTCAAGATAACACTCGTGCTGTAATCATAAGAGTGTATAGTAGACCATGAGTCTCTCAGGTCATTGCTCATCCATTGCACAGTGTCAATTCCTTGGTTCAAATCGATTTTAATTTCAGAACCGGGACCTAGTATAATTGAGCCGTCAGTAAACGCATTTTCAGGAATTGACATTGTAATGTTAGAATTGAAAGTGTATTGTTGGTTATATTCAGCAGCCTCAAGCACAGCCTCTAAGGAATTGACGTGTCCGTGTCCGTAAACATTGTTTTGCCTGTTCTTAGGAATCAAATCTTCAAGGCATGGCTCGTTAGCTCCCATGTAGTGACATTGCCTGTAAGTAGCAGTTTCCTGCATAATATTACGAATGTCGAAAGGCGACAAATCTGGATTTGCCTGAAGCATAAGAGCCCCAACACCTGCTGCTCCAGGTGTAGCCATACTGGTTCCGCTCTTTGCAGAATATTGGTCGCCAGAGTTGTACTCGACAGACATGATGCTACTTCCCATGTAAGCAACATTTGGTTTGACTCTGCCTTCTTCTGTTGGACCTTGACTAGAATAAACCGCAATTGATGTGTCTTTGTCTAGTGCGCCTACAGTAATTACATCTTCAGCAGAACCAGGGGTGCCAATTTGTGCGCTGACTCCATTGTTACCAGCTGCAATGTAAAGAGCAATACCTGCTCTAACCATTTCATTTGCTTGACGGTTCACGCTGTCTTCCTCGGAAGAGGTCCATTCAATAGCACCGGGGCCTCCAAGGCTCATAGAAGCGATTCTTGTGTTATATTGGTGCATTGTGTCAATAGTCCACTGCATTCCAGCCATTACTCCTGCGAATGAACCAGAGCCATCTGCTCCAAGCACCTTTACTCCAACTAGATGGGCTTGAGGCGCCATTCCAGGGTGGTCATAGGTCGGTGCTCCTGTGCCCGCGGTTGTTCCACCACAGTGGGAACCGTGCCCTTGGTCATCGAATGGGAAGATATTGCCGCTTGTATCGTCTGGGCTGTTAACCGCATCATAGAATCCGAGAATTTTCGGGTCGTATGTAGTAGGGTCATCATCTTGGTCGTCTAGACTTGTGTGATTTCCATCAAGTCCTGTATCAATAATCGCAACAGTGGTTCCAGAGCCATCGTATCCTGTTTCTGCGAAAGTCACATCGACGCCATGGCCAATTCTTGCATCATTATTTGCAATCGTTAAAATTCCATCTAGCTCAATCATGACTACTCCGGGTAGGTCTCTCAGCGTTAGTAATTCACCAACAGGTACTCTCCCTGCCAATGCATCGATTCCGTGTAGAATGAATTGATGCTGGTAGTCAACATTTCTCTCAAGCATATCTATTTCCTGTTGGCCAGGGGTGAAATGGAAATCGATAATCAAAGGCAAAGTATTGTCCTCATCTAGAAAAATTGGGTTGTCCATGTGAAGTTCAACCATGTCACCAATTTTGTTTTGGTTGCGGTCAACTGTGGTCTCAGTCCACCATCCTTGGGGTTCACTGTCATCATTTACCTCCACCGAAACAGGAACAGTTGCAACTACTAATGGTGCAACTAAAATCAACAATCCGAAAAGGCAGAAACTTCGTCTCAAGGCACTCATCTTCTTCACCGCGCTTCGCGCGACAAAGCAATAGTGTTTGAACCCTATGTTTCTGGGTAAAATCGGCATAGGTGTCAAAACCATTTGTCGACAGGGCCCTTCATGGGGCTTCAAAACTGGTTCAGTCGAGTTTTGATGTCGACTTGGTTTCGTGAGATTACGGTAATCGATGTAGAAAACCTTCCCACGGATAGAGGTGCAATAATCGTATCATGGCACCCAGGTGGTCTGTTCGACAATATGCTTACTCAAGGCCTTCTTCCGGGTGAGCAAGTAAAATTTGACGGATTCATTAACAGCGATGAAGAATTGGAAGAAATTGCAACTGAAGTAGCATCCGGGAAGAATGTGGTTGTATTTCCTGAAGGTGAATCTCACACTTCTCCAAAAACCAAGGAAATTCAAGATAACGCAGCCAGAATTGCCCTAAGAGCACGTGAATTGTCGGTAGAGAATCCACCAGTCATCATACCAGTAGGAATCCATTACAGCCGTAAGCACAATTTCCGTGAAAGGGTGGCCCTTAGTATTGAGAGACCATTACAGGTTGAAGGGACAGTTGAAGAATTGAGTTCAATAATCTCTGGAGAGATATCTCGGGCATCTCTGTCTCGAGATGATTGGAAAGATAGAGAATTAATTTGGAAAGCCCGATCGATTATTCGCGCAGAGAGAAGAAGACAGAATCCAGAATTGGAAAAGTTGTCTACTTACGGTCAAGGAGTCATTGGGGCTCGAAGGGTTAGAGCCGCATGGGAATGGCTTGCAATTAATGATTCACAGAAATGTGAAAGGTTAGAGAAAAGAACACGAGAACACATGTCTGAATTAGATTCTCTTGACTTGAGACCACATCATGTTGATACAAGACCAAAATCAGTTACGCGTGCTGGATTTGTGAAATCTATTTTCCTCTGGCTATTCGCTTGGTCTTTCATGCTCGGCTTTGTTACATTCAGCGCAATAGCAGGTTCTTTTCCACCATTCCTTTTCGTCGTAAGTGTGGATAGAACATTTGGCAGGAAGATGAAAGAAACAAGCCGGGGCGCATTGAAATTGTACACTGCCCTTGCCGTCTATCCTGTTTGGTGGCTGATTACTGCGAGTGCATTCACTTGGGCTCTTCTTTCGGATTCGAGTCCAATCGCCGGACTTGCAGATTATAGCATGATTATCGAATTCTTGTTTGCTTTACCTGCGGCATTGGTATTGCCACTAATGATTTGGTGGATGCCTACTGCTGGAAAATTGCAAATGAAACTGTATACCAAGGGCAAATCATCGTGGAGAAGAATGAGACTTTGGGCTAAGTGGCGAAACCCCTCATTTGACTGGGGTAATCTGTGCCAAAAGCAGCAAGAATTAGCTGCGGATTTAGTGAAAATTGGTGATGGCTTAATCCTTCCAGGAGATGAAGATTGGAATGAGCCAGAGGCGGGTAAAGATGACTTTACTGCGGTCTCTATGCGATAGAAACAATACCCTTTTTCCAAGATTAATCAATGATTATTCAGTGCCAATGCTGAAAGGGTGATTCATGCTCCCACCGAATAGTTGGCGTTAGATATGGTTGGGGATGAGTATGTTTCTATGATTCCTGCGGCGACTTCTGAAGTATGGTCTGCAGAAGTTAACGGACAAGTCCGTGAGGTCTTGGCACCATCAAATGCTATCCTTCTGGATGTACTTCGTGACAAGGCAGGTTGTCTTGGCGTGAAGCGTGGCTGTGACATGGGCACTTGTGGATGCTGTACAGTGATGATTGATGGGCAACCACGCCTTTCTTGCTTGACTATGGCACAAGATGCCCACGGTTCATCTATTACTACAGTTGAAGGTCTTGCAGATGGCGCTCATTTGGCGCCGATTCAACAGTGTTTTGCAGAACATGGAGGCTCACAGTGTGGTTTCTGTACCCCAGGATTCCTAGTTGCTTCCCAGGCGCTATTGAATACAAATTCCAATCCTTCAGATGCGGAGATTGCTTGTGCAATTGAAGGAAATCTGTGCAGGTGTACTGGATACCAGCAAATCATAGAATCGATTCAAGCGGCGGCTGCAATCCATCGTGGTGAAGCCGAATCGGCTCGAGCGGCTAGCGATCCTCACCCAGATCCAAACCCTAGCGGTCCAGAAGAACCGACAATGCCTCCGGGCCATGCGAGGTGATACCATGTCTGGAGGTTACAAACAGCAACCTGGCAGCGGTTCGGGAGAAGTCCGTAAAGACGGTAAAAGAGTCGCTGGAAAGCAAAGTTTCGGCCCACCAGGTTCAGGTGGTTCAAGGCCAGAAATGAAGCCAAGAGACCTCGATTTCATCCCTGAAATGGTAGGAGGAAATGAGAAACAACCTGCTGGTGCTCACATTCACGATAGAGCTAGAACAGGAACAACAGTCGGCAAGGCGATACCGCTTGTAGATGCTAATGCAAAAGTCACTGGACAGGCATGGTACGGTGACGATGTCAGGCTACCAAACGAAATTATTGGTAGAATTGTTCGCTCTCCACACCATTATGCTAAGGTAGTCAGTATTGATACTTCAAAAGCAGAAGCTTTGCCTGGCGTTATTGCAGTTGCTACCGGGGAAGATGCACCTAACAAATTCGGTGTTCTGCCAGTGACAAAAGACGAACATGCAATGGCTGTTGAGAAGGTTAGGCATGTCGGAGATTTGGTAGCCTGCGTCGCTGCAGTAGACGAAGCAACTGCGAGAGAAGCAGCATCATTAATAGAAGTAGAATACGAAGTTCTAGACTCTATTCACGATATGAAAAAGGGACTAGAAGATGTTGATGAGCCTATTCACTGGAGAGGAAAATATCACGTCGGCACCACAAACGTTCAGAAGAGGGTTTTCCAAGAATTCGGTGATAGGTCAATGGTGGAAAATCCGAATGCTATGTATCATGGCAAGTGGAAATACATGGGTGTTAATCACGGTTTTACCGAACCTCACGCAGTCGTAGCACATTGGGATTCGAACGGAAGATTGCAACTTTACACTCCGCAGCAGGTGCCGCATTATGCCCATAGAGCCTTAGCAACGGTACTAGACGTGCCAATGCATCAAATCAACGTGATTCGAACATTCGTCGGCGGAGGTTTTGGAGGTAAATCAGACCCATTCCCGCACGAGATGTGTGCTGCAATCCTTTCCCGTAAGGCTGGAAAGCCAGTCAGAATAACATTCGACAGAGAGGAAGTGTTCTGGGTTAACCGAGGAAGACATCCAAGCCACATTGAGGTACAGATGTATGCAGATGAAGAAGCTAGAATTTCAGGATTCGACATTGATGCACTAATCGATGGAGGAGGTTTCGCATCTTTTGGCCACGTTACTTCATATTACAACGGAGTTCTAGCAACAGCGCCGTACGAATTGGGATCCTTCCACTACACAGGTGCTAGGGTTTGGACAAACAAACCAGCAAGCGGAGCAATGCGCGGCCACGGTGCAGTAAACACTAGATGTGCTGTTGAAGTTGGCTTAGACGATATGTCTGAGCAATTAGGGGTCGACCCAATCGACCTGCGTTTAGCAAATCTTCTGCCTCCACACTCGAGAACCATTTCTGGTTTCAGAATCACCTCGAACGGAATGAGACAAGCATTACAAGAAGTCCGTAAAGGAAGCGACTGGGACAACAAGTTCAGGAAATTACCACTCGGTAAAGGAATCGGAATAGGTTGTGGATTCTTCATTTCTGGTTCAGGATTACCAATTCACTGGGACCCAAACAAATTCCCGCACGCAACTGTACACATTCAGGTAGACATGGATGGAGGAGTTACAGTACACACAGGCGCAGCAGATATTGGACAAGGTTCTACCACAGCGGTTGCACAGGTCGTTGCCGAAGTTCTTGCACTTCCGATTGAAATGATTCATGTTCGAAGTCATGAGAGCGATACCAGCCCGGTAGACTTGGGTTCATACTCTTCTAGAGTCACTTTCATGAATGCAAATGCTGCAATAAGAGCAGCACTGGAAATTAAAGAGAAATTACTCAACGCTGCTTGGGATACTTTAGGTTACCATCCAGACACCTTAGTTCTAAACGACAGACGCATTTACTACAAGCACGACCCTGCTATTGGTATGTCTTACCTCGAAGCTTTACACAAAGCACAGGAGGACAAGGGTGCATTAATCTCCTCAGGAGCATATCGCTCACCTCCAATGGGTGGAGTGCACAAAGGAGCAGCTGCTGGCCTAGCACCTGCATACTCATTCTCGGCTTATGTTGCCGAAGTGGAAGTCGATGTTGAAACTGGAATCATTAAGTGTACAGATGTATGGGCCGCTCACGATTGTGGAAAGGCACTGAATCCTCTAGCTGTTGAGGGCCAGATTATCGGTTCATGCCATATGGGATTGGGGCAAGTTCTGACCGAACAGATGGTATATGGAAGAACAGGCCATCTTCAGAATGCAAATTTGTTAGATTACAAGATTCCGAGTGTGCATGAAATGCCAAACGTAACTCCAATCATTATCGAATCCTGTGACCCAGAAGGCCCATTCGGAGCTAAGGAAGCGGGAGAAGGGCCACTTCTTCCGATCTTACCAGCAGTTGTCAACGCAGTTTACGATGCCATTGGAATTAGAATCAATGACCTTCCATTAACTCCTGACAAGGTTTGGGCAGCGATTGCGAAGAAGATGAAAGTCGAAGGAATTGACGACCCATCAGAGTTACCAGTTCCCAGAATCGATTTCTCTGATTTACAGGAAAAGCTTGCAAAGCGAGCAGCAGAACACGAAATCCGTGATAAGAAGCGGCAGAGAAGTGAGGATACCAATGCGTATGTGAACGGTGTATTGTTTGGATTCAATCCAGATATTCCTCTGGAAGATCAGGTCGAAGGATGGAAGTCTGCTGACAAGCCACAGCCGGAGCAACTGGCAGAATTGGGTCTTGCTGGTAAAGCATGGCTCAAACAAGAACAGAGACATATGGGGGGTGAAAACTGATGTTAATGCCACCATTTGAACTTCATAGACCTGGAACGGTAGAAGAAGCATGCAAGATTGCTGCAGAACTGTTGGAAGCCGGACAAGAGTTTGATTGGATAGCTGGTGGTACGGATTTGATTCCAAACTACAAATGGCACATCAACACCAAACCTCACGTAATTTCACTTTCTGGAATTGAGGGAGTTTCGCAGATTTCAATGAATGAAATCGGTTGTATGGCTCGCTTACATGACATTGCACAAAGCGACCAAGTACATCCTCTTATTTCTGAAGCAGCAAGTAAAGTTGCATCCTCACTTATTAGAAGAAATGCGACACTAGGCGGAAATTTGTGTCTTGACACACGGTGTTTTTGGTTTAATCAAACCGAAGAATGGCGCAGCAGCATTGACTGGTGTCACAAATGTGATTGTGGAACTGGAGCCGATTGTCGAGTTATACCGAATCAAAACGAATTGTGCGTCGCAACCTATCAAGGCGACATTGCACCAAATCTGATGGTATTGGATGCAAGAGTTCACTTAATCGGTCCGAATGGTGAGCGAGACATGCCAATCACAGAGTTCTACCAGTTAGATGGAATGACAAGGAATGTTTTGCAACCGGGTGAGTTCATGCTCAAAGTAACACTGCCAGATGATGTATCTGATTGGACTGGCGCTTATCGAAAACTCAGGCTAAGGGATACCTGGGATTTCCCTGAAGCGGGAGCTGCTGCTGCATGGAGGAAAGGCGATAGGTCTACTCTGAGAGTTGCTACCACTGCATTGGAAAGCATTCCCCGTAGGCACGATACAGAAGTTGCAGAATCAAATGGTGATGTCAAATCGATTTGTGATGCAGTATACAAATCAACAAAACCAGTAAACAATACTTCACTACCTCCAAGATATCGAAGAAACATGATCAAAGTGCTAATCAAGAGGGCATGTGAGGAATAATGATGAAGAAATTCTTGATCTCGATTTTATTCTTGGCAATGCTACTACCAATTGCCAGTGCTCAACTGCCAGATGTCAGCAATCCTGGATGGAGCATTGGATGGGAAGTTGAAGAAGATGAGGTCATGATGGATTTGGATGGAACATTGCAATTTGAAACCAAACTGATGTTTTGGATTGACAACACTAGGCCGCTACCATCTGATTACGACATAGAAGTAGAGATGACATATCCATCTGAGTGCGATGAGGGTTCATTCTCAATAGACTCTGAGAGTAAAGTGAACGTCGGCGCTAACACAAACGAGACATTCGAAATCAAAATTTCAGGAAATGGGTATGGAGATTTAGGAGAACCTTGCCCAACTAGTGAAGTCTTTTCTTTGGAGTTAGTAATATCTGATTTGATCGTAGCTGGTCAAGCAGGTGATGGTTCCAAAACCATCGATCAAAGCCTTAGATTTACACCAGTTTACTCTCTAGAAATCGAATTTGTAGCTACTGATAACTGGAATATGGCAGATGACATCAAATCTGGAACTAGTGAATTTGTCGAAGTAAAAATTCGCAATAAAGGGAACTCCATCGACTCGATAAGAAACCCCAGTGTTTCTTTCAGAGGATGTCCACAAATGGAATCCAAAGTCCTCGAAGGTGAAAGTAAATTGAACACCAACGAGGAAGCAAACGGAGAGTGGTGGGCTGAAATAGAATTGAGTGCTTCATCAAGCCATCCTGAAAAGAAATGTGACCTTGTTTTCTCAGTTGTCAGTGAAGGAGATGGGAAGACATACTCTGAAACTTTGAAGTTCAATGTAGAAGCAATCGATATCAAAGAAGAGAATGCAGAATTAGAGGAAACTGAATCTTCAGATTCATCAGGTTTGCAATCAGAATCCTCTAGTTTGCCTGCGGTTTCTTCCTTAATGTGTATAATTACGGTATTATTTTCTGCATTTTCTCGCCACAAGTGGGGTTAAATCTTACATTTTCCGGGAATGATATTACTTCATTCTAGTTGATACCCATACAATTTGCTTGCTCAACCTACGATAATCTATATGAGTGGGTTGGAGTTGGGAAAACTGCTACGTTTCCCCGTAGCCGTTTTTTGAGGTGCTAATATTGGCTGGAGATGATACATCTGGAATCAAGTTAGAAACTTGGCTCCTCGTTGGATTCATCGTCGCAATGTTGCTTTCAACAACAGTAATCATTGCCACCTCTGCTAACAAAACTACAGTTTATTCTGCGTATGTTACAGATGAAGAGCAGAATGTTCAGTACCAACAGGTATCATCCATGCGTAGTTCTCTGGGTGATGATGGTATGGATTACGTCATTGCTAATACAATGTCAACTCCTATGCTGGTAAATGATTGGAGAGAACCTCACCGCACTATGCTGGTGATTGCTGCTCCTGAGAAACCATTCGATAACGCAGAAGCAGAAGCTCTTCATGAATTCGTTACCGAGCGAGGCGGCAAGGTGATTATCGCCGCTAATTCAACAAACGCTCAGACTGTGGCTGACAAGTTCGATGTGAAGTTCTTCGATGCACCGGTTGTAGATCCTAACAGGTACTACGAGGTAGCAAGTCAAACCGGTGAAGCAGAGCCAGCAGATTCTCGAAAATTGTGGGCTGTTGCCGGAGTTAACAAGGTATGGGATGACCAATTCGAGCGTCGACCTTACTGCAGTGCAGAGTCTCTACAAGACAGTTCAAAATACAGCGACTGTGCACTACCTGTACTGTTCCACCGCCCAACGGCAATACAAGTCCTAGACAATGAAGATACTTCTCGTAATGTCAAGGTATTAGCTCACGCATCAGGTTCTGCTTTCATAGCTAGAGAGAACATGGATGCAAACGACCCTGACAACCCAATTCTTGGTGGTAACAACACCGGTCTAATCATTAGAATGGACTATCCTGGAATTGAGGCGATTGACCAAGTCAAAGGTGTTAGAGAAGGAAACGTGGAAGTTACTGGTAGTATCGTATTCATTTCTGACCACTCCGTTCTTGCAAACCACTTGTGGGATTTCGCAGATGCAGAAGTAACCGGTAAGCAGCAGTGTGACTCAGGATTCTATGGTGAGCGCCCTTGCTGGGACTCTCTTCTGTCCTCAACAGATGGTAGTGGTACAGATTGGAATGGTAATGAAGACTACTTCACTACTCTAATCAGAGATATGATGGAGCACGAGAATGAAGATATCTCAACCGTAATCACCAGTAAGAACAGCAACTTCTACATCGTGTTCGACGAATCCAGACACGTTACCTCCGCAATGTCCTCTCCATTCACTGAAGCAATGGGGGCTATCGTAATGCTAACCAGCGATACTTTGCTCAAGTGGCTAATAGTTCTCAACTTGATGGCACTGTTGTCCATCGCAATCATGGTTGTACCAGAAAAAGAGAATTGGCGCCATGTGTTTGACTTAACCAGATTTAGGGAGCGTCCAAACAAGGTAGATCCCAATCAGTATTTGCAGCGCGTAAGAGAGTCAATGATGGCTAAAGTACGCCAATTTAATGACCTAACCAGAGACGAAATGGCTAGGAAGACACCGGGCGAGATCCAGTCCATGGTAAAGGATCCTCGTCTAATCGAGCTGTTGTACTCACAACAGCGTTCATATTCCAACGAAGAATTAAGGCAATTATT
>CEUV01071033.1_pt1 | contig 27623 bp, 28 predicted proteins | sample 356401 | NCBI WGS metagenome assembly CEUV01 (sample SAMEA2622710, study PRJEB7988) | marine metagenome | isolation source: saline water (ENVO:00002010), including
CAGTCTCGCGAGACCGGTTCCGCTGTTTGGCGAGATGTGGCTATGCGCCTCTCAAAGAGTCGCAAAAACTGGGCCCAACCAAACCTTAGCAGAGTAAGCCGCCATGCTCCAGAGGGTGCGACCATCCTCGTGCCTGGCAAATTACTCGGCAGTGGTGAGGTTTCCAGTAACCACACGGTCGCCGCCTACAGTGTTAGTACCGGTGCTCGTGAGAAGATAGAAGCTGCCGGTGGTCGTGTAATGACCTATGGTGAGCTAATGAACGAAAACCCATCAGGAAAGGGGGTTGTTATCCTTGGCTGAGAAAACAATTGTGTTTGACGCTGAAGGCATGATTCTCGGCCGATTGGCTTCTGCCACCGCCGACCTTCTGCTGAAATCGGCAAGAGCAGACCGCGATGACAAAGTGATAATTGTCAACGCCGAGAAAGCCATTGTCTCAGGAAGTAAAACCTCTGTATTCAACAAATATCAAGAAAAGTACAAGTTGAATCACGCCCGAAAAGGTCCTTTCTTCCCAAGAATGCCAGATATGATTCTCAAGCGTGCAGTTCGTGGTATGTTACCTTACCAAAGTAAGAGTAGTGGACGCAGAGCTCTACGCAATCTACGTGTTGAAATTGGCTGCCCAAGTCACCTTAGTGGAGATTTACCGGACGGCCACGAGCACGGCGACGATAGTAAGATTCGCAAAGGAGTTCCCGAGCGATTTGTATCACTTGGTGACATCAGCCAAAACCTTGGCGCACCAAGCCACAGATGGACCGGAGGTGACCAATGATGGCAAGAAAAAAGAGTAAGGCAGTAGAATCATCAGGAAAGCGTAAGACTGCGATTGCTAGAGCCACCGTCAAGGCAGGCAAAGGCAGAGTAAGAGTGAATAGCGAACCTATCGAAATACTTCAACCATCACTGGCAAGAAGAAAGGCAATGGAACCACTTATCATCGCTGACGCAATGAACAGATTGGCAAAAGTTGACATCAACATCACCACTACAGGTGGCGGGATTATGGGCCAAACTGACGCCATCAGAACCGCTATTGCCAGAGGATTAGTTCTCTACAACGGCGGGGCTGAAGGTCAAGATGATGAATTAAGAGATGAATACTTGAGATTCGATCGAAGTCTATTGGTCAACGACCCGAGAAGAAAAGAACCAAAGCACCAACTTGGACGAGGTGCTCGCCGAAAGAAACAAAAGTCCTACCGATGAGGTGTAAAGCGTGATAATTCCAGTAAGATGTTTCAGTTGTGGTGCGGTTATTGCACATAAGTGGGAAGAATTCAACGAGAAAGTAGCATCAGGTATCGAAGTATCCGATGCACTAGACCAAGTTGGTTTCTCGAGATATTGTTGCCGAAGAATGTACATTGGACACTTGGACTTGATTCAAGAAGTCGCACCATTCAGCGCACCGAGTCAGTAAATTTGATTCTCGGGCCCGTGGGTTAGCTTGGCCTATACTTGGCGGCTGGGGGCCGTCAGACCCCAGTTCAAATCTGGGCGGGCCCACCATTTGCTTGATATGGAAGCGTAGCAAAGGAGATAATATGCGGCGACAGTGGTTAGTCACCAACTTTACAGTCGCATTATTCGTAATGACATTATTCTCTCCCCTGACCCAAGTCGAAGGGTCAACAATAAACTCGGATACTACTTGGTCAGGAAATATTACCCTCGAAAGCGATGTAGTAGTTTCACCCAGCGCTACTCTAACTATTGAACCAGGGACTGTAATCGACGGCGGTAGCGGCTTTGCCATTGAGGTATTTGGCACCCTCATTGCTGAATCGGCTCACTTTTTTTCCTCGGCGAGCCCGACTGCACAGTCATCTCATGGCCAAGGACTTTGGCAAGGAATAGTAGTCAAAACTGGGGGCAGCGCCTCGTTAACTGATGTTATAATTGAAAACACCAATGTCGGAGTTAAATCTGAAGGCACTCTTGACGCCGACAATTTAACGGTCAAGGATTCTTATTTAGGTATCAATAACATGGCAGTTGCTGACATTACAGAATTTTCCACCGATTCGATAGATTACGAGGCGATAATGAATAGCGGTGTATTGATTCTAACCACCTCTGAAATCACCAATGCATCAACGGGAATTGAGTCCAGTGGAACGACCCATGTAACAAGTAGTAATTTCAGCAAATTAGGCACCGGTATCAAAGCTATTGCTGGCGATGTAACGATTGCAGAGCTAGACTTTCAAGAGATTGCAGTAGGCCTATCTACTGTTAGCGGTGTTCAATTTACTGGTCAGCACATTACTGGAAACGCAATCTCTTTGCTGGCAGATCTATCTAATTCAGATGATTTCACAATTTCACATGTTAACATCAGTGGCAATCGCCTGTCAAAATCTACCGGCGCAAGCAACACATTATTCTCCAATGTGTCTTTTACTGGCAGTGAGTCAATCTCAAACCCAGCCATTGAAGCAGATTGCCATGGAGCATGTATCTTTGATAATGTCTCAATTAGGAATTCTAATTATGGGGCTCTACTGTTAGGAAATGGAGATCATCGTGTAGTCAATTCGACCTTCGAGGGGATAAATACCGGCATCAAGGTCACCAGTCAAGGCACGATTTTGATTGACAACCTGACGGTAACTGCGCAGCATAATGGCATTACTATTAGAGATGGCAATACTCGATTCGTCGGCCATACCAATGTCTCAATGACTGCAGCAGATTCGATTGGTGTCGACATCTTAGGTGGCATCCATCAGTTTTCAAACCTAATAGTTGACAAGAGTTACACCGCTTCGGACTTTACTTCTATTGGTTGCCAAATATGGTATGCAGAATTTTCCTCGGATAGCCTTTCTACTGAAAACTTCTCTACTGGAGTTACCATGCGTGATACTGAATTTTCATCTACTAATCTTGCGAACATTGGCGGCAACACACTTGGGACAGAGATAATCGACAGTCATGCAATGGTATACTCTATTTCAACAAAATTCCAAGATGCCGGAGTGATACTTACTGAAAACTCCCGCCTAAGTTCCTATCAGTGGACGGCGCAATTACACAACCAACCCCTTCAGGTAAGTAGTGGCTCTACTGCACACGTGCTGGATTTTAACACGGTAAACACCAATCCTAGTTTCAGTGACGCATCTGGTCAAGGTACAGTTTACTATGGATTTGACAATAATCTTGACATTTCCTCTGCCGAGAGTGATTATTTTGTGTTAACCAATGTCAAATTTACTGATATGTCTGATAATCCCGTTCAAGCAGTAATTAATGTAAACACTTTTCAGTTCACAAGTGATGAAAACGGCGAGGTTTTGATACCACTGTTCACTTCGGGTTCTAAAGTTACAGCAAGTTTGGCTGGAACCGGAATCAGTGAGAGCCTAAATGGTGGGCTAGGCGGACAAGTCGTTAGAATACCAGTAATTCCAAGTGGCGATTGGATTCTCTCAGGCAACCAATCGATATCTTTGCAATCATTAGATACCAGTCAATCATTAGTGGGCAATTTAATTCTCGAAGACGAAGCGATACTCCAATTATTCGATATGAATCTCATCATGGCGCCGGGTAAAGCAATAATTCTCAACGATAATGCGCAAATTATTGGCGCCAATTCTTCGATTGAATCAGATGAAATATTGCTTAATGACTCAAGCACAATTACCGGAGTGTCAAGTCATTCACAGCTGCTAATGGACGCTGACGTTGAATGGAATTGTGGCAGTCAAACCAATGTCTCGAACCTCATAGTAGTTCAACAATTAACTCTCGGGCCAAATTGTCAATTAACCATAGCAAATGGTATTTTAACCGGTACAGCCTCCACACCCATCGATTCATCAATAAAAATAACCTCGACCTTGTCTGTTTCTGTAGTTGATCGAGGCTTACCTATTAGCAACGCAGTAATTGAATTTCAGAATAACGACTACTTTACCGATCTATCAGGTGATGTATCGATTGAATCAATTGCTAGATTGATTGATTCACAAGGGGACTTTGTCGGGACAAACGAAAACGTTCTGCTAAAATTGTCGGGTTATAATGAATTAATCACTTGGAATACATCGTCTGCCAAATCACATCAGTTTATTGTCTCGAGCGTAGATGTTGACGCAATTCTCAGTAGCGATATGACTCTTGAATCGGTATGGAGTCCGTATTTCCTTGAATCAGATATCACCATTCCTTTGGGTCGTACATTGACGATTGTTGATGATGTCTCATTGAGAATTTCAGACGGAGTACAGATAACCATTCTTGGAACACTTGATGCACAATCTGCAACCTTTTCTTCAACAGGTTTCGGTGCTCGCTGGTCTGGGTTGATTATGGATTCACAATACTCAACCACTCATTTATTGGGTACTACATTACTCGAAGCATCTCCTGCCATAACATACAACGGTGGTAGTCTAATCGCTGAGGAAGTATCAGTATCTCGCTCGGCTTCATCACGAGCCTTAATCGAGATAAATGAGCAACATGGTGGAACTTTTAGTCTGATAAATTCCCATTTGAGTGATGCAAGTGGGGCTTGTATTGACATCGTAAAGTCGACCATTGAAGTTGAGATAGCAAATGTTCAATTCGACCGTTGTAATGGACCTGCGATAAGAGCAGAAAATGCGCACCTCAATATTGTAGATGTAGTGATTGGTCAAGGCTCATCAGATGGATTGATGTTATCCAGTGTGGTGGGCGAAATCGTAAACATAGATGCAACGGAATTTAACGGATTTGGCAGTATTGTCAAAATGAATTACATCAATGGAGGTTTGCTAATTTCAAATGTTTCAGGCACAGTCGGGGGAACTGCAGCGCTTAGTGGTTCTAACAATAGGGCATTAAACCTCGAATCGATAAATTTGAGCGGCGCTCCGGCGATTGATTTTGACGCCTCAGCAGGGTTGATATCAGATGTAATCCTTACTGGCAATGGTTATGGTACGGCAATAATAAGTCATCATGGCCGTTACTCAGACCCGTTACGCCTAGCAAACGTAGAGTTGTCAGGATATGCAGTCGGTATAGACCTACATGCCGATGGTCCTGATACAGCCTCACCTTTTGAAATCACTAATGCTGTAGTCAATGCTTCAACTGCATTATCCATCGAAGATTATCCACTTGCCGTGGAAAAATCATCAATTATTGGAGCGACCGAAATTAGCGGTTTAATTGAAGTAAACATGATAGATGTACAAATTTCCCAAGAACCATCGATTTATGATGGAGCAGTCACTCATTTATACCAAACTCTTAGTTTGGAATCAAGATATTTGAACATCACTAAACCAACGGATTACGTCATTGATTTGGTCTACTCAGATGAAAGCATATCGACCATCGAGGCCAGTGGTACTACCGCTCTGGCAGTAATTGGTATAGCAACAAAATATGCGCAATCTATCTCAAACATTTATCTTGATGTCATTGAGATCGAAGCAAATTCAGCAGGCCATCCAGCTGAATCAATAACGCTTAGCCAAGCGGAGTTCATGGACTTGAACACTACGCTAACCTTTACTCTTAAAGAAAACCAAGCACCACAGATTCAATCGACAAGTCCTAACTCTACTAGCGTGATAATGCAAACGAAACCATTTGAATCAACCATTAGTGCAGTAGATGATTTTGATGATGTTGGTGCAATGACTTACCAGTGGCGTATTACCGATGATACCGGTAGTGAGGTCTATTCACATACATCTTCTAATCCAAGCGATGTTATAACGCTAGAATCGCCCGGTTCTTTCCTGCTGAAACTTGTTGTAATTGATACTAATCTAGCGCAATCAGAACAAATAATTCCAATCGAAGTATTACTACTAGATTCAGATAATGACTACATTACAACCTGTAATAGTGCTTCATGGTTCGACCTTTCAGCGAGCAGGTCTTGTGGTCCAGATGTCTATGACGATGATGATGATAATGATGGCATTATTGACTCAAGGGACTACTGGCCGTTAGATGCTTGCGCTTGGCAAGATACGGACGGCGATGGACAACCAGACAATATCAATTGTCCGGAAGGATTGATGACGAATTTATTTGAAGATCAGGATGATGATGGCGACGGCATCCCAGACACATTGGAGGGGGTAAGCGATGGCTCAAGTGGAGAATTTGATTCATTTACGTTAATTCTGATAATAATCGGCTTAGGAGTCGTAGTATTGTTCGTATTGCGCTCAAGGCAAGGAATGCAGGAGTGATCATATGGCCGTAGTTGACCTACCAACAGCGGAATCATTTGCCTTATTCGTCATTATTGTGCTTGCCGCAATTGTACTTTGGGATGCATTCTGGCTAACGAAACAAAAGCGCGATGTACCAAACTTTGGTGAGCTTAATGCAGGCGGTTTTGCTTGGGCAAGCGAAGGTGCGCATGAGGTAATTCGGCAATGGGGGAATTTATTTTCCATGGCCGCAATGATGAGTCTTCCTTGGGCGCTAATTTCCCTATCGAAAACACCGATAATTTACGGCATTATCTGGGATTGCCTGCTAGCTCTGCACATAATCTACTTATTGGTGCCGAAGCGTTATGCTGTTACCTCAACACACTTATTCGCTGATGGGCAGCGATATGAATGGTCGAAATTAAGACTGGCAAAAAAGCAACCTAAGCGCAGAATCATGCTGTTACGAAGAGGTTGGGGAATTTTTGGTCCGTTGCCACTAGGTGGTAATTATCATGATTTAGAGCAGGCAAAACATGCGATTGCTCGATTCTATCGTGATGATGAATCTGAATGACCGTTATGACCAATAGGCGGATTGCTTTGGAAACAACATGGAATGGACCAGAAGCGGCGAGGATTTACTAGTAAGAATTGATCCAAGTGAGGAGATTCATGCATCTCTGCAAAAACTTGCTGATGAGGTCGGCTTTGATGCCGCTGCGATAACAAGTGGAATTGGTCGAACGCGCAATAATGAATATGGTTACATGAATAATGATGGAATTTACATTAAAAGAAACCTAGTGAACCCATCTGAACTAGTCAGTCTGTCAGGTAATATTGCTCGCACCCAGGATGGTAAAGCATTCACTCATATTCACTGCTGCTGGTCGGATGACGACAATAATGTCCATGCTGGGCACATGTTTTCTTCAACCGTTGCTGTAGTGGCTGAAATTCACTTGAGAATAATGTCCCAAGCAATTATGACCCGTTGTCCATTAGCCGATGTTCAACTCTTAGGACTCCAATTTTCGTGATATTCAAAGCCTATGACTGGGGTGGTTAACCATGGCCGGAGAGAGCAGAATTGAGGAACTCTCAGCGGCGATTCGCTACCACCGAGAGTTGTATTACAACCATTCAGCACCAGAGATTTCCGACGCTGAATTTGATCGGTTATGGGATGAGCTGGTAAGCATAGATCCTGATAATCCTGTGCTCCATGAGGTAGGTCCCGAGCCACTACCTGGCACAGTCAAAGTAGAGCATAGATTTCCTATGAGGTCCCTCGATAAAGGAACTACAAATGATGACATTACACACTTTGTTACCCAATCCACTTTTGGCGGCAAGAGATATCTTGCTCAGCCAAAATTAGATGGTTCAGCATTATCCTTGGAATATGTTGCTGGCAATTTACACCGTGCTGCAACCAGAGGTAGCGGAGAAAAGGGGGAAGATGTGACGCTTAACGCTAAATTAGTGGCTAATATACCTCTGCGACTCAACATTCCGGCTGACTGTCATGTTCGTGGCGAGGTAGTGATGCCACTAGCAGTTTTTGAGGAAAAATACCGCCAAGTTTCACCAAATCCTCGAAACTTATGCTCGGGAGCACTCCGCCAGAAACACGGAGATGGTAAGGCAGATGCTGCGGATTTGGTGTTCTGTGCTTACGATGTGAAATTTGTTGGCGATGCTCCAACGGCGGTAAATGATAGTGAACTTTTGGCCTGGTTACAGGAGGCGGGAATCGAGCCTGCGCCCTGGACTGTGTTTGACTCAGATAGGCCACAATTAGCGATGATTGATTACACCAAAGAGTGGTCGGATAAGCGTAGTGAATATGAATTTGAAATTGACGGTATTGTATTCAAACTCGATAACCTCAAGCAACGCCAAATTCTTGGCATGACCGCTCACCACCCGCGGTGGGCATTAGCATGGAAGTTCCCGCCCGAGGAAGCAACATCAGTGCTGCTGAGTGTCGATTGGCAAACAGGAAGGACGGGCAATGTCACTCCTGTTGCAAGAATTGCCCCCCAAAGCGTGGGAGGAGTTACGGTAGAGAATACTACGCTGCACAATCCTGGTGAAGTTGCTCGACTTGGTCTCAAAATCGGTGATAAGATATTGATTGTTAGGCGGGGAGATGTTATTCCTAAGATTGAGCAGAGCCTCGGACGTGCCACTCAAGAAGATTTAACGAATCGTAAACACGCAGACGGCACCTTGTTTTCGAGTGAACTGCCACCGTCTATGTCGATTATTGCACCAATTATCTGTCCATCATGCGACTCTGAATTGGTTACTGAGGGTGCTTTTCTAAAGTGTTACAACATGCTTTGCGAAGCGCGCACTAGCCGCTCAATTCTATATTGGTGCAGAGCTCTAGAAATGGATGGGATAGGAGAAAAATTAGTCGAGCAATTGCTTGAAGCAGGACTTATTTCGTCAATATCTGGCCTGTATGATTTAGATATGGATCAACTAACCGGCTTGGAAAGGATGGGGAAAAAATCTGCAATGAATGTCTTATCCGAGTTAAATAGAACAAAACGGATGACTCTCAGTAAATTCATTCACGCGTTGGGACTTTCAGGAATCGGACCCGAGTTGGCATCACTATTTGCCAGCCATGTCAAAACCTTGGAGGGGATGTTGGATTGGTTAACTGCTGCTGATGCAGTTGTTGGAGATGATGATTATGGCCCTGAACTTGATTCTTCGGGCAAGGCTTTCAGAACTAACGCGTCGATTAGAGGCTTATGTCAGCATGACGGCGTAGGAGAAAAAGTAGCAATCCAAGTCCGCGACGGGTTGAAAGCAAGGCGCGAATTGATAGCAGAATTGGCCAAGCACTTGACTTTAGAACAAGAGCCGGAAATTGATACAGGCGGCAAATTTGATGGTATGACATTCTGCATTACAGGTACTTTAAGCCAACCTCGTAAAGCAATACAATTGATGGTTAAAGGTGCAGGCGGGAAAGTTGTAGGTTCGATTTCAACAAAGCTGGACGTATTAATTGCTGGTGAAAACGCAGGATCAAAATTAACAAAGGCAGAAAGTTTAGGAGTGGCTATTTGGAATGAGGATACTCTCAATCAAGCACTCAACACCGAAACAGAGCCAAATGAAGTTGGGAAATCACCTGAAGTTTTAGCACAAAACACCTCGCAAAAATCACTTCTTGATTTCTAATCGGCCATTGTACACGCATTTATCAGTAAATGTTCAATAGTTTAAGTTGAAGGTGATATAATGGGTCAGCACCGAGTACTTCTTGCAATTACAGCAGTATCCATGCTATTACTTGTGCCAGCAATCCAAGGATATCAAAATGGAGTATACAACCAAGCATCAGGTTGCGGTTGTCATTCTCAGACAGGCACAACTCCAGCTTCAGTAGGCATTTCAGGCCTCCCATCTTCGTATGATGTTAACAAATTATACCAAATTACAGTATCAGTTAGCGGAGGAGTCTCAGGTTCTAACGGTGGCTTTTCCTTAGAGGTCGATAAGGGGGTTTTGAGTACGCCGCAGGTTGGCTTTGGCTCAGTGAAAGTGAACAGTCAAGGCAATAGTGCCACTCATGGTGTAACCGGTAGCAGTTATCGTTCCTGGAGTTTTGATTGGACCTCACCATCTGCCGGTGCAGGTACAACAACCTTCGAAGTGGCAGGGATAACTGCCAACGGCAATGGCGGCACTAGTGGCGACCGATGGGCTACGTATGTTGTTCAAGTACCCGAAAATGTGCCAGTAAATAATCCACCATCAGCGTCGAATGTTTTGTTGGCGCCAACAGATGCTAAAACAACTGATGTACTGACTTTGAGCTACTCATACAGCGATCCTGATGGCGATGCCCAATCAGGTACCGAAATCACTTGGTATCGAGATTCACAAGCTCTTCCACAAGGAACAATTTCCGGACTTTCAGTACCCACAAGTGAGACTCTAAAGGGGCAGGAATGGTACGCTACGGTGAAACCATCGGATGGCAGTGATTTTGGAAGCCTTGTAACCAGCAATGTTGTCACTATCGAAAACACTGCGCCTTCGCTAAGCACGCCGAGTATAACACCTTCTGCTGCAGATGAAAGTGATGACTTAACAGTCAGTTATACAGCCAGCGATGATGACCAAGAACCATTGGTCATAGAAATTAAATGGTATCTAGATGGTGTATTAATTTCGGAATTTGAAAATGATACAACAATCCCTTCAATTGCCACACGCGAAGGTGATGAATGGCGGGTTGAGGTCACAGTAAGTGATGGTGAGGATTTTGTCTCCAGTTCCTCGCAAATAATCACCATCGGTGAAGTATTCCAACCGAATAATCCTCCCGAAATTTCAAGTCTCGTAATATTACCAAACCAACCAACAACCGTCGATAATCTCGATTTGTTGTACACCGCCCAAGACTTAGATGGGGATTCAATAATTGACATAGAAATCGAGTGGCGCGTCGATGATGTCTTGACAACTGAGACCTCGACTACTGTGGAATCTACCCAAACTAGTAAGGGTCAAATCTGGGAAGTCCAAGTAAGGGTTAGTGATGGTAAAGATTGGTCAAATTGGTCAGAATTGTCTTCAATTATTGTGAATTCACCACCCGTTGTTGAATCTGTCACTTACAGCCCATCGGAGATTTACACCGATGATTCGATAACCGTCACATATGATTATACAGATCTAGACAATGATTTGTCGACGAATCCCCAAATTATTTGGTCAAAAAATGGTATCGAACAAGCGGAATTATCAGGATTAAACCCCCTGCCTTCATCATATACCAGCAAAGGCGAAATCTGGACGGTTTCACTCAAGGCCAATGATGGGGATTCGTATAGCAATACTGCGGTAAACGCATCATTTAGTATTCAAAATAGTCTTCCGTCGATTGTTATTGATACGATACCGGATAACTTGTCCTTTGCTAATAATGATTTAATTGGGCTAGAGATTAACCCACAATATTTTGATGCTGATGATGACCCAATTGAATCCAGCATACAATGGCTTAGAAACGGATTCCAAGAAGGCAGCCTTGACAATTCAACCCTGGTGCCAGCAGAGTTATTTGGCGCCGGGCAGAGTTGGACTTTGACTATCTCCTATCACGACAGTGATGGACCTGTACAGCAGTTTAGCAAATCGATTGAGGTGGATAATCTACCACCATCAGCAAACTTCGAAATTATTTCCACAAATCTTTGGCGCGGAGAGATAATTCAGCTCGACGCAAGCAGTTCTTTCGATGTCGATGGTGTGATAACAAATTATCTGTGGCAATATCAAGACAGTGAAGGCAATCAAGCCTCTGCAACTGGTCAATCGGTCGAAATAATTGGTTACGGGACAATTGGTATGAGTTTGACTGTTGAGGACGATCTGGGATTAACTGCAACGCTGAATAGCATAATCGTTACAACTCAAGGCCCAATTATTTCTGAACTATCAGCGGTAAATGACGACAAAGAAGTATTACTCACGTGGCAATATTCTGGTGACAATGCCGAATTTAGCATACTTAGAAACGGGGAGCAAATAGGTACAACTACTAATCAAGCATTTGCTGATGAACCCTTAATTGCTGGACCTACCAGTTATACTATCACTCCAGTTGTTGATGGTCAACAGTTAATTGCAGGTTCAATGACTATTTCGGACTTTGAGGTTTCTATTACCGTCGAGCCAGCAAGTAGCGTTTCAGAAACAGGCGGCTTCATTCTTGGCATAATATTCTTGCTCGCAAGTTTTGGAGTAGTTACCCTAAGTCTAATTGGTAGGAGGAATATACATGAATAGACTATCAGTGCTATTTGTGATGATTATTCTCTTGTCCTTCACATCTATTGGAGGGGCAAATCCTGGAGGCGTGGGTGACGGAGATTTTGATATGCAGTGTGGTGGAGCATGCCACGGTGATTCCTCGCAGAATCAAACCTCACCGGCTCTACTTGAATTGACAATTGAGAGCACTGCATATATTGGCTTACCAGTATCAGTGTCTGCCAAGGTTAGCGGCGTTCAGTTTTCTTCCTCGGATTCTATTGGTTTGTTCCTGCTCACAGATACTACTGGACACAGTGATTTACCCGAAGATGCGGACTGGACAGTAATTTCAGATCAAAACGGTGGAGCGAACAACTATATTGAGATAGAAGCATCGTCATTAGCTAGCGAATATACGGTATCTTGGACGTTGAAGCCGATGAGTCTACAACCAACCAACTTCTATCTTTCAATTCATCATGGTGGCAACAATAATCCCTATTTCGGAATTAGTAGCGGTTTAGAGATCATCCCTCAAGAAATTCCGGAAAATCTGCCCCGCTTGACCAGTGATTATGCACCGCCAATAAGTAGAGAGATAGGCGTTAATTCAACAATCTCAGTTTCGACAACAGATGTTCAATCAATGTCAATAGAATGGCGTTTAGTTGATGGCGAATCTGTATTTGTCAACGCATCCGAGATCGATGATGACATCTGGGAATTTGATTTACCATCTGCTATTCAACCATCGATTATTGAATGGCGAGCGATAATGCAGGGTGAAGGGCCAGACCAGATTACGCCTTGGTTTCGTATCGCAGCACAAGAGCCAGTACCTGAAATCGATCAATTACAAGTATATCTTCAATCATTTGCCTTGGGACTGTTTTTTGTTGGTTTGATTTTGACGCTTCACAATAGATTTAGCAATGAGCGAGAACTCATCATGCAGAACAATCTTGGTGTAGACAAAACCGATTTGGCAACAGAAATCGCTGCTGAGATGCCTCCACTTCCCGAGGGTGGTTTGCCAGCAGGATGGACTATGGAGCAATGGAAATGGTATGGCCATGAATACTTGGAGGAATTACAGTGATTTCATCGGCAACATTCCACGTTATCTCCACCGAACTTGTTGTCGGTTCATTTGCGTTAGCCGGAGTCTGTTTTCTAATCCAGGCATTACAAAATTTCAATTTATTTAACTATCAAAAAATCTCTCAGAGCACCGATAACACTGGCCATTTTGCCCTTGGATTTGGGCTTCTTGCTACTCCTTTTGCTATTATGTCGGGAATTGCCTCATCACCTGGTTCAGGGGTTTCTTCACCATTACTGGTCAACAAAATGTTCCTGTCGATGATTGCCACGGGTATTGCTGTAGCAGTACTTTATGCTCGATTTAGTCTTGGCAACAAAGTTTGGTCTAGTAAGAAATCCTCAATCACTCATGCATCAGCTGGATTAGCCGCTAGTGGTTTCATGCTAATTACAGCCTCAGCCGGTGGTAAATTCACTCGGAATGAATCCTTGTTAGATTGGCTAAGTCTGCCATTTGATACGGTGTTTCTGATGCCAATTTGGGCTACAGGATTAGTATTAGTCATAGGTCTAGCAACGACAACCTTGGCAGTAATAAGTATCAGAGGGCAATCATCCGTACAGCATTGAGTTGCTAGACTGGGTTTCATTAGCGATATTCGCTCCATCCATCATTGCTTGAAGTTGCGATTCGAGGAATTCAGCCTCTTCGATTAGTGGTTGATGTGGTAGGTTGATTGAGGGCAGAAGATTATTGAGATTTTCAATTAACGTTGCTGCGGCTCTTGCATCTGGGAATCGAGGATCAGCCTCTACCATTATCGACATTAAGTCCAATCCTCTTCGTCGTGCTTCACCTAAAATCGATGCATTGATTCCTTTGATAACGCCTTGTTGGAGTAATGGTACATTCATTTTCTCTAACCTTTTCCGACTTTTGTCATTAGCGCCAATTCCAACGACGTCAATACCTTCGGTATCCTCATAGTCGACAACAGGCTCACTGCCGTTGAGATTACCTTTCATGCCCTGCTTGGCAAATGCATCAATGACTACGCCCGCAACTATTTTTTGTTCTTTGGACCATTCAAACATCGCCCATACTATGTCGTGTGCTAATGCTTCTGGAACCACTAATTCACTCATCAGTAGGATAACTTGGTCACATCCTTCAATGGTACACTTGGGTTTTCCCGCATAGGCTCTAATCGGCGGCAACGGAACGCCTTTGTCTACAAGAGTTAATGCTGGGAGGCGTGGGTCAATTACCCCGCCAATGAATTCTAATTCTAGGTGATCGATTAGAAAGTGAGCAACAACGCTTGAAACCATTCCAACACTTGGAAAGCATGCGACAACAAGCGCATTTTCCGTCGATACCTCGGCATTTATTCGGACACTTGGGCCTTCCATGATTGCCCCTATTGTTGGTCGATGTATGAACACTTCCATCACTTGTTGGGTCGGTGGTTTGATGATGGTTGTGGTATTAGGCGTTTTATGGCAGGTGATGGGCAACAAGAAGTTACCCATATGATTTCACCATCATCATGGAATCGATTTGAAACCTGTCCAAGAATGTACTGGTTAAGCCGTCAAAGACTACCGAGAAAGGCGGGAATGGCAGCTTCGCTTGGTACTGCAGTTCATGCTTCAGTAGAGGATTTGCTGCAAGAGGATTACTCTCACATAGGCAACTCAGAGGATGGTTGGCTTCCACAAGAAGGCGAGCGTTTGCTCAAGATTCGCTGGGAAGAAGAAAAAACGATTTTCCATAACACACCAAGACGGCCGCAATGGAAAGAGGATAAGTGGAAAGAAGCGGTTAACCATCAAAAAGGGGCTGTGAGAATGCTATTGGATCACGTCGGCATCGTTGGTTTGAACCAAAGTAAAATCACTGGTGCCTTGTGGCGAAAGATACAATCTTTGGCGATAGCGGTAGAAGGTGAATTGAAGACTAAGGATGGCAAATTAATGGGCCGACTTGACTTATTGATGGCTGATGTTGATTCAAGCGGTAAAATGGTTGGCTGGTTAGTTGCTGATTTGAAAACAGGCAAAGCACCGAAGGACGAGCTAAAGTTAGAAGTGAACCGTCAATTGCGACTATATCGAGATATTTTGAGAAATAATAATCCAAACGGCCCTCCAATTAGAACCGAAGGGTGGTATACTGCAGATTCTTCCAAATGGTCTGCGATTGGAGATAATGTGCTTGAAGATGCATATGCTGCTTGGGAGGCAACGACTCCTGGCAAAATACCCCTAGACCCTAGCATCGGACAGGAGAGTTGTGGAGGTTTCTGTGATTGGAAAGCGTGGTGCCCACATTGGTGGCAATGGCGTCATGACAACAATACACTTCACAAAGGAGATTTTTCCGATGCAGTAGTCTTGTTGCACAATTATGATGAATCAAGTGGCTCAGCTGTCGTAGAGTTGTGTGAGCCGCGTGATGCGGCGGGAAATGTACTACCAACCGGCATTAGGACAGGTGCGAAGTTCGACAATCGCGGCAAAGATGCTCTTGAGGAGCTACTAGATTCAGGCCACCAAGGACCAATATACATTGGTTCTGCTATGACTAATAGACATTCTTGGAGGATTGGGCATTGGTGTGATGTCTTACCTTGGTCGCCAATTCCGGATGGCGAAGAGTACACGAGAAAAGAGTCATGACAGGAATTCTCTAAGCAAATTTCGCGCTACTTCATCCTCAATTCCCGATGGTGAGAGAAGCCAATTTATGTATGAAGGGTCTAATCTTGCAACTTCGGTAAGATGTCGTCCTCGATGACGACCGAATGCAACAATGTAGTGTCCGTCATCGATACGAATCTTGCCCAACGAATCCAGCATTTCCAAATCATTTAGACCTCGACCTAAGTTTGAATCATCGGTAACAGATTTTCCATGAATTAGCCAGCGTTCTATTTCTTCCAAGGAATTTCTAAACATCAGAGCATGATCCATAGTTAATCGCCAGAACAGTAACAGTGAAGCAGCAGCATCAGCAGCCGCAGTGTGAGCATTATCCAAAGCAATACCGTGTCGCTGACAAAGGCTTCCGAGGTTGTGTGGTCTGCCTACCTTGACCCGCCTAACTATCTCAAGCGTATCCATCATTGCTTTCGGTTTGGGTGGTAGTCTACCGATTCGACGGAACTCATTTTCTAGCAGGGGCATGTCGAATTTCCTTACATTGTGTCCCACTATAACCGCGTCTTCAATCAGTTGATGAATCTCATCTGCATGGTGTGAAAAATCATCCAGTCCTCTGACATCAGCATCAAAAATTCCGTGGACTCCGCTTGCGCCCATCGGTATTGGGCGGCGTGGATTAATCAGAGTTTCATAGTGAACAGCTTCGCCTTCATTGTTAGAGCCTACCAAGGCAATTTGGACGATTCGGTCATTATTGGTCGAAATTCCAGTTGTCTCAAGGTCAAACGCCAAGACAGATTCGCCTGCGAGAAACTCATGACCCATATTTCACAGCAACTGTCGCTACCTATTGAACATCACTATGGCCACTCGCAGGCAAAATTTCAATCGCTAAGTTGGCTTCGGGTCTCACATGGGCATCAAGGATAGGTTACGCAATCTGTTCGACAAAGGCCCTGTTGAAAACGATGAATCCCAGCAAGAGGAGGCAGAATTAGCTGCTGAAAAAGCCCAATTCCTCGCCTTAGCGAGTGAAATTTCGGATGAAGTAATGGATGAGTTATCAAGCGAAAGTGTAGAACCAATTACTCCACCTAAACCAATTTTAGTTTCAGAATATGATGTAGGTGATGTAGAAATCGACCAATTAAATGTCGAGGAAGAAACCCTATCAAGCCATAGCGAGGTAAATGTTGTTAATCATGAATCACTTGATGATATCGTAGAACATTTGGCGAACGCTGAAATTATTGGTGATTTGCCCGAGGAAGTAACATTCTAATGGCTCAACATCACAACACGGTTTTTTGATGCATAGCATTAGGGATAATGCATACTATTAGAAGGGGGAAGTCTTTCCTGCTCTTTATGTGGAGCGGACGAACACCAAAATCTGTGTTTTTGTCAGCGCTCATGCTACTCTCCGTTTTACTATCAGGTTGCGTTGGTTTTGAAACGACAGTAAACCCTCGCGCCGAACTACAAGCATATCCGTTATTTATTCAAGAAGGTGAAACGATTACCCTTGATGCTCGAGATTCCGAAGCAGTTGAGGGAGTTATCACAGATTTTGAATGGGACTTTGGTGATGGCAAAACTGCTAAGACAGTAATTGGTTTCACCTCACACACATATGAAAAATTCGGCATTTACACAGTTTCACTAACCGTGAAAAATAGCGGCGGTGGTGAAGATGAAATAACTGCAAGCATTGTTGTCAATGGTGCTCCAGTGCTAAATTTGACCGTGCCCGATAGTGTCAAGGCTGGAGAATCAGCATTGCTTGACGCTTCTGGAAGTTTTGATCCGGAAGGCAAACAATTGGAATATTCCTGGGATTTAGATTGGTCCGAGGATTCGAATAATGATGGCGATAATCGAAACGATGTAGATGCGATAACCTCAACAGTCTTGTTACCGACGAATAAATCAGGCACAAAAAGAGGCTCACTAATCATTTCAGACGGTGATGGAGCTGCTCAGTATACATCATTTGAACTGGAAATTTCGACGAGAACCTTCGAAGTTGAATGGCGAACTGAGAGAATATTACTCGAGTGGGATGGCTACCTAGACCAAGGGACCTCTTGGGAAGAGACAATTGTACCTGGTTTGGAAGGACGCATCATTTCATTTTCCGCCGTGTTAGAACTGGATCAAGAATTGGGTCCACAGGATAATTTCACTTTGCAGTTGGAGATTTTCAATGATGGCTACCGTAAATCCGCCAAGACAGAAGGCGGCAACATAACTGCAAATGAAACCTCCAAAGCGGAACTAGATAGGTACGCTATCAATCCAGTTGGGGAGGATGGTACATACACTGCTGATTTTGCAGAAGATGTTCTACAACAGTTGTTGGATAAGCCCGGTTTCCGCAATGGTCAAGGTGATTGGACTTGGACAATTTTTGCTCAGCAGGCAGACCCTGACCCATTGTTTGAGGGCTTACCAGACCCTGACCCAGGTAATGATTGGACGTTAGAAGTAATAATCGAATTACAAGTTCCCGTACTTACAGAGATTGCAGTATAAATTACTCGCTAATGAAACACTAATCTACATCTATTCATTCGGGTAGTTTGAACACCATGGTTGATACGGTCGAGATTAGTCGGGTTAATATCCGAGACAGCCTCTCAGTAGACGTTTCTGTGTGGATGAATCACCCGGATGACTGGGACTTCAGACCCTCTCTTTCGTGCTCAGGTAATGAATTCCAAATATCTGACAAAATTAGTGGCAACCAACTCGCTACAGTCGAATTATCTGACGAAGAATTAGAAGTACTGCAGCGCGATCGTGTCGCTGAATTAAGGGTCAAATTTCAAGTTCATGGAATGCACGGTAGCCTTGCAACAATTAACCCAATTATTGCTGATGGCAAGGCGAAAAAACTTGCAACTGCTAACTGGAAGACCACCCAATCGGTAGACTTTTCATAATCGATTTTCGATGGGATAACCACCGTTTCTTTGATATGGGTTAACTTTGTTTTAATCGTTCATGAAACATCAAAAACGGGGTGTAGGAACTCAAAAAAAGGCGAGATTTGAACGATTAAAGCAAGAGATTACACGCTTTGTTATGGCTAACCACGGCTGTTCAGCACAGTCAATCGTGGCTAATCTTTCCCATGATAGAGCCATGCGCAATCATGGCCTCACTCCTCGGAAAGTTGGTTTCTTCATTTCGCGAAATTTAGCCGAGAAATTGACTTGGTGGCAAGATCATAAGGCTGGTAGAAGAGTATATGGCGACAAGTCAAAACTTGAGAAAAAGGGCTTCTAACATCAATTTCGCCGTTTCACTCATGTATGATTGATTTGAGGGGGTAATCATGGCTGGAAAAGTCGCAGCTTATTTCGACTTAGACGGGACATTGTTGGATTCGTCCAGTGAGAAGACCCTGACCGCTGAGTTAGCAAAACGCCGTCCTTGGCGCATACCAGTGGGGACACTGATGTGGACACTCGGTTTAGTTGGCAATCTGTTGCGTGGACGTTCTTTCTATGACGCTGCGAGGAATCGAGGTCACTTTGCCTTAGCATCATGGAGGGTACTCGAGAATTATGCCTCACAGTTGGCTGTACAGAAACTCGCTGATAAAATCCCGAGTGATGCTAAGCAATGTCTTGATTGGCACCGAAGTCAAGGACATCGTTTAGTGTTGGTCACCGCAACAATCGCTCCGATGGCGGAAGCGATGGCTGATGTTCTTGGAATGGATGCAGTCTACGGTTGTGGCCCAGCTGAACGTCAAGGCATATTATCCGGCTCTGAACGCGGCTGGAGCGTACCTCGCCGAAAGGGGAAAGTGCCGGTAGTACAACAAGATGCTAAAGAAAACGGTCACGATTTATCTCAATGCTATGGCTATGGTAATACCCATGCAGATTCATGGTTCATGCGCTTGTGCGGTAATCCGGTTTCGGTCAATGCAGAAGGTGCACTAAAGAAACACTCAGAACAACATGGTTGGAAACAGGTCACTTGGAAATTACCATAATGCAACTATCAAGGCATCTTTGTGTTGATGAAAATCTATTGCGAAGATAAATGGCGGCCCCGCCGCGATTCGAACACGGGTTACTGGTTCCGCAAACCAGTGTGATATCCAAGCTACACTATGGGGCCGTATTCAACCCGACCCAAATACTCAATATAAGCGCAACGGGTTGTCAATGCCCTTGATACAAGGATTCATCATTACGCATCGTGTGGAATTGATATGGCCGTTACTCTCAAGAGACGAGTTGACTATCCAATGATAGATAATGCAAACATAGCCTACTATCCAAGGATATACGATTTAGCACATCGTTTTTTTGAGGAGGCCTGGGAGTTAATGTGTGATGTATCCTATCCCAAAATAATTGATGAATACAGATTAGGTTTTCCAGTAGTTAATATCGAAACCAATTTCTTACATCCGCTTCGATATGGCGACACCGTAACTGCTAGAATCTCGATTGCCAAAATTGGAACTAAATCGTGCACTTGGCAATATGATTTTTACAACCAAACCGATGATCATCTTTGGTCCTCGACTCAAGTCACGGTCTGCGTTAATATGGATTCATTAGAATCAACAGAAATACCTGCATGGTTGGCTGAAGGGCTTGAGAACCATTTATTGTGAGGTGAGTATATTGGGCGAGAAAAAGTTTGATTTTTCAATAATTATGGATGATGATGAGGCATCAGTACCATCAGATGTATGGGGTGAAATCCCAATAAAACCAGACCGCAGGGGTCCTAAAACGATAGCAGTGCTTATTTTCATGGGTGCTCTATTGATTCTTTTTCAGGCTTATACTGATTATACCACTCATGGCTTAGAGGATATTCCCGATAGTGAGGTCGAGAGGCTCCTTGAGACGCCAAATTCTCAATCAGATACGCCGATAACTCCAGAAGAATATCAACAGTTTCACGATGATGCAAGAGATTCAGGTGGATATTTGATTAGGTCAGTTGGGCTATTTGTATCGGGTACTTTGGTTTTATTTGGTTCAGTTAACCTGTTTAGATTACTCAGTTCGGGGCCGAAGGTGGCAACATTGGGTGCAGGTATTGGTTTTGTTTCTGGATTGTACGGCAGCCACTTAATTCGGGTTGCATCTGATGATAACCTCAGCGGAGCACTATTATTGACTTACGAGATATTCACATATCTGTGTGGCACTTGCATGTTCTTGTGTGGTGCTTTTTCCGCTTTACCACTCATCAACGCACGTGCTAAAGCAGCGCTTGATAATGTAAACAACGATGTTCAAGAACCTGATCTTGTTGCTGATGAAGAAAGTGAATAGTAATCTAACTGTCATCAGGTTTTGGCCATTTCTTCTTCAGTGTTTTCTCGAGACTCTCATCGATGGTCGCATTCCACCAATCACTACCTCGCCAAATAGCGTACTTACCTCTAATGCCTCTAAGGTCAGCACCAGCGAATTTACAGTTATTGAAATTGGATAGGTTAAGTCTTGCCTTACGCAAATCAGCGCCTCTAAAATCAGCATTATCAAATGCAGATTTCATCAAATCTGCCTCAACCATTGACGCTCTGTGAAAGTTACAATTCGAGAAATCTCCTTCTGTTAAATCTGCTCCATCTAATATCGCTCGCTTAAAATTAGACCCTGAGTGTCGACCTTTACGCAGTAGGACTCCAGCTTTGTTCTGGTAAGACCAGTCCAATACTTCACCTTCTGCCCCCACATTGTCGCGCGGGTCGTCCGGGCTACCTGACATAACCATATTCAAGCCTCATCTTTTTGCTTTATTTTCTAGGTGCTTTCTACCAGCATCAGTCAACTCTGCGAAACGATTCTTATCTCCATGTTTTTTATCGATGGTTAAGAAATCCTTTTCTCGTAGACGATTAATGTATAGCGAAAGATTTCCGGGAGGCTCAATATTAGCCTCTTCAAAGAGTGCATTTATGACACGAGGTGGACAGTCATCTAATCCTTCAACATCTCTTAAGAAATGTAGAGCCCCCAATACCTGTTCGGGTTTGCCTTCCAAGCTACAGTTTTCAACAAGGGTGCGGAATTGCATTCCCCTTGCCGGAATAGCATTCTCTTCGGAGGCCGAGTTAGAGGAATCAATTGCCATATCTTTGGCCTCTTCTAGCCTTTCAGTGATGATGTTCCAAAACCCCTCTTCTTTGAATTGGGCAAATTTTTCATCGACTTCTATCTGAGAACCCTCACTCTCAAATTCGAACTCACCGACATGAATCGAAATTTTGTTTAGTCCCGTCATGTTACTCATTATTGGCCAAGAGAGCCATATTGATAACTGTTTACAATTGTAAATCGAACAAAGTTTTTCAAGAGAATCGGATAGTAGTCTTTTCAAAGGAAATCCTTGACGCAGGTATTGATTGGCATGACAGACCACGAGTTCAAAGGCTACGCACTGGTTCTCAAGAGCGGGGCCGATCCAACCACTGGCGGTATTGCAATTGCTGGATTTACCACTGCCGGCATGGTCGGAGTTATCGCCGCATCACACATCATTAGAACACTCCATCTTAATCAATTAGGCACCGTTCTCAATGCTGATTTCCCGGCCGTAGCACTAATTCAAGATGAGGTGCCAAAACATCCAGTACGAGTCTATCAGGGCCCTGGAATCGGAGTTTTTACCTCGGAGATTAAATTCCAAGATAAGCAAGACATAATGTTTGCATCAACAGTATTGGAGTGGTATACCAAAGGCGGATTTGATAAACTGATAATCATTGATGGGATTGTATCGCCTGAAAAACAACTCAATCAAGGAGAGTTATACGGGGTAGGGTCGTCAGAAAAAGCACGTAATGATTTGAAGAATGCAGGTATTGAACCAATCCAGCAAGGCATAGTTGCTGGCATAACGGGTTTTCTATTAGGAGAGGGCGATAGACTTGGCATCGATGTAACGGCCCTCCTCGCGGAAGCAAGCCCAATGTATCCGGATGCTCGTGCAGCAGCATTGGCAATCGAAGCAGTTTGTGATTTAACTGGGCTTGATATTCCTTTAACTGAGTTACTAGAAAACGCTCGTGAAATAGAGAATAGTGTTCGCGAAGTCTTTGAGAAATCCATGACAATGTTGCCGGGGCCTGAACAAAGTGAGGACTTCAACGATCCATCATTTGGCTAACTATGAGTGGTATTCTCTAACAACAGATAGCACGGTTTCAAAGTCTGCATCTGTGACAAACATAGGGTCCATGTCGGGATAGCGCGCAGCGCTATGACCCAGTTTGGTTAAATCATTGAGTAAATCATCCATTTTTGGTGGCCCTCTTGTTCCAGCTAGTCTTGGCATGGCATTCAAACTTAGGAGTAGATGTTGACGACTTAACAGGTCAGCAGCATCAGAGATATGCTTGACGCTGCGTACCATTTCACGTGCAGCGTATTCAGCATCCTTGTCATCCCATACCAAGCCTCTATCGATTAATTCTGCAAGTTCAGCTTCGTTTGGCAGGCATGTTGCGAGAGCATTTTCTTCAGTCATTCTGCCAGCGATATCTCTGTTCATCAGCGGTCCAATCCACATCGGTCCACTGGTATGCTCCATTTGTTCAGCACTTGGATATTTGATGAATTCATACGGCAGGGATTTGCCTCTTAGGCGATAACCAATATTTTCTTGAAATGCAGATGCCTCTTCTTTTGAAGTTTTAATCATCACACTCACTCTTACGTGATGCCCATCAAAGAGTGCCAGAATAGGTTTCATCACTCGGTCATGCATTGCAGCAACCTTGGCGATAAGCCCTAACAGTACTCGAACTGCGTCATCATGCGCATAATCATCGACGATGCCTTGGGAATCATACCGTCGTTTTTGTGAACTAAGCGAAGAGCCAGTTAGCGCAGCGGTATCCGTTGCAGTAACCTCGAGCACCCCAGTTCTTGCTAGACTTTGTATGGCTGAGTCGATGAATGTGACCGGCGAGCCGAATGGGTCGATGTCAATCCATTGATACGATGCATCTGCCATGGCTAGCTTTGCATCCATTTTTTGGAAGAAAATCCCACTAACTGCCTCTCGCTGAGCCATTGAACCATATCGGTCAAAATTCATATCGATATTTTCGGTATATTTCGGGAGATTGTCTTGGTGGGATTTTGCCGCCCACATGAGGGCGAATTCATTCAAGTCGTTTCCAGTAATTCGTAATCTATTTTGTAGTTCATCAGGTATTTCATTACGCCACCTGCGAATTCTTACTCCAGTTGAGCACATTGCATCGAATGCTCTTATCGGCTTTTCTGCTGGTGTAAGCCAGTTGTTCTCAAGCGCATCTTTCAGTAACAAAACCGATCGAGTTCTTGCCGGAGCCATCGCTGGGTTGAGAAATCCTCCTCCAGTCTTTTTCGCCGGTCCACGAGGCATGTGTGATGGGCGCTCTTGCTCAGGCTGCAAATGAACAATAGTTTTACCTTCAAGCCATAGATTGCCTGGCCAACCATTTGGAGAATCAGAAAAATCCATAGGCGACCATTCTTATCCAACAGTCAATCATTCATCAATTCTCTCAAAGCAATTTTAGATATTCAGTTTGAGCATCAACCATGGCAGACGAGTATAAGCCAATGGGAGTAACGATGGCTAATTTGACAATAGGTTATGGTGTGCTGTTGATTGTTTGGGGTATTGCAGTATCATTGCTGTCGAATGCCGCCTCAATTACTTCATACATACCAACCATTGTCGGAATACCTATGGCAGTTTCCGGAATAATGGCCAATGCACAACCACACAAAAAGAAATTATGGATACACATTGCTGTAGTTATCGGCGCAATTTGTGCACTTGGCGGAACGCGATTTTTCATGGTAATGTCGAAAGACGATGTTAGCGCTTATGCTAAAGGTTCAATGTTGATGCTATTGATAACGGGGGTAGTTTACACTTATTTTTGCGTTCAATCCTTCAAACATGCCCGTCGGGCGCGAGCAGAATGAGGCTTGGTTATGGCAGAAAAACCTCTAGTCATCGATGTCGTTGATAATGGCGGGCAATGGACTCACAGAGAATGGCGCATGTTGCGCTATCTGAAAGTAGATACTCAAATTATCGAAAATACAACGCCAGTTGAAAATCTGCGTGAACTTGATGGCATCATTCTTTCCGGTGGTGCGGCAAGGGTTGGTTTAACTGGAGAATTGGGAAATTGCGGAGCTTACTTGGATTTAGAGATTCCAATTCTCGGAATCTGCGCAGGTCATCAATTTATGGCGCGTCATTACGGTGGCGATGCTAGAGAGTCTCCTATTCCTGAGTTTGGGGCAATGGAGATTAAGTTACAGAATGGCGGTGGAAAAATATTCCAAGGAACGGCTGAACAGCAGACGGTTTGGGAATCACATAACGACGAAGTCCACATAGTTCCAGATGACTTTTTTATCACTGCAAGCAGCCCATCTTGTAAGGTTCAAGGTATGGAAAATAAAGCTGGAGATCGATTTGGCCTGCAGTTTCACCCCGAAGTTAACGATTCGGAATACGGCAAAGAGATGTTTGAAAATTTTGTCGAGATATGTCGTATCAACCGTGATACCAGCAAATAATTTGAAACACGAATATAAAAGTCGAATTAACTAGTAAAGGACATGGCAGATTCCTTTTTGATAATTGGCGGCAGCAGCGATATTGCTCTCGAATTAATCTCAAAATTGCTCGATAGCGGTAATCAAGTTACCATTTTGGCACGGGATGAAAGTCGAGTTGAATCCCTAAAACAACTCGGCGTTAACGTGGTAATCGGTGATGGTTTAGTAGAAGATGACATATTGCAAGCAATTGACATTGCTAAACAACAAGGCGAAGGCAGCATTACTGGTGCAGCTCATCTCATTGGCTCTATTCTTCTTAAACCACCACACGCGCTAAAATTAACTGACTTCGAAGCGGTAATCCAAACCAATCTAACAAGTGCTTTTCTCTCATTGTCGCTAATCAGCAAGGCAATGCTGCGTAGTGGTGGAGGACGATTAGTATTCACTTCCAGTGTTGCCGGCAGTCTTGGTTTGGTCAATCATGAAGCGATTGCTGCGGCAAAAGGCGGCATTGAGGCGATGGTTCGTTCCGCTGCTGCCACCTATGCACAACGAAAAATCCGAGTCAATGCGGTTGCACCAGGTCTAACCGATACGCGACTTGGCGCTACGGTGCTAAAATCCGATGCCGTGCGCGAGGCTGCTGTTTCAATGATTCCAATGAAGCGGATAAATGAAGCAGAGGAGGTTGCAACGGCAATCAATTGGCTGTTAACAGGTGCTCCAGATAACTTTACTGGGCAAGTTTTGAATCTTGATGGAGGGATGGCCAATGTCAGAAATTAGTCAGGGTCAATGGCGAACTGCTTTGCCGGTACGGAAGTTGAAAAATGGCAAAAAAAAGATGGTAACAATAGGAAAGAAGATGATACTCGTTGGCATGCATGAAGACAATTACTTTGCTACTGAAGCACTATGTCGTCACATGCGTTGGCCGCTGGCTTGGGGCGCTAAAGTTAGTGATGATTGTATTCGTTGCCCACTGCACCAGACCACCCACAAAATAGACGATGGGGAATTAGTCGAATGGTCTCCATTCCCTCTATTTCCACCGTATGGTAAAATTGTCGGCAAGATGTCTAAACAAAAGGATTTGACTGTCTATGACACAAGAATCAAGGATTCAAACATTGAAGTTTTTTTCTAATTTGTTAGATGTAATCCTTCTTGTAAGGTTATTCAAATCTTTAGATTTGCTTGTCTTGCAAGCATGATAATCTTCATACTGTGTTCTAGCATTGCAGCATTAGCCCATGCTTGATCTAAATCTGCTCCCACAGCATAGGCACCATTGCCGCGAATCACCACGCATCGCATCCCGCCTTGCTTTAGTGCTTCAGCGACCTGACGCAGATACTCACGTGGATTTTCATCATCGGGGTCTACAATGATTACCTTGCCGATATGCTCTTTGCCAATTTCATCAATGGGTTGCATCAAAACCAAATCTTTCTCACAACTTACAGCGGTAGAGTATGGACTGTGGCAATGAATAACCGCTGCTGGCCCACCGGTTATTATGCTGGTTGACGCTAACAAAACTTCCAGCACGCGCCAGTCGTTAGGAGCACTTCTTGGAGGGTCTGAATTCAATTTACCAGCGCATATATCTTGTTCATTCATACGCGGTAATAGTGCACTGTGTTTTGTTGAAATAAGCACATCAAGTCGCTCAGGGTGAAGCATGGCAATAGTTCCCATAGATGCTTTAATCAATTCTTCTCGATCAAGTTGACGAGCCATTCTTGCTATATCAGCAACTATGTGGGCGCCGATTACAAGGTCGTCTTGAATCATTGGCGGCATCGGTGGATTTTCCATCTCTTCAATTATGTCGGCTGCTCCTAACATTGAACTCCTTAACCTCTCGACTTCAGCAGATAATCTCGCAATCTCGGCTTCTTTGGCGATGATATCTTCATCGCTTTCTTCTTCATTTTGTGACACTGAACTATCGCCGATTTGTGTTTCAGCATCTTCGCTTATTTCGGGTACTTCTTCAGTCTCTTCGATAGGTGATACTTCTTCATTTGCCACCGCAATGTCCGCGTCGGTTGCTTCCTGTGTAGCGATTTCTTCGGTTTTTTCACCTTCATTGATTTCCTTAATTTCTGGTTGTGAATCTATTGGCTCATCCGCAGTTTCTGCTGAATCGGTTTCCAACGTCATTTCGGTTGGCTGGACTTCTTGCTCCTCAGTTACAGACGGTGGCTTCGCTGGTGGCCCTGATGGAGGTGCTGGTGGCCCCGATGGTGGGCCACTTGGAGGCCCCGATGGTGGGCTTGGAGTTTTTGATGGCGGCCCAGAAGGGGGGTTTGGTGGCCCCGATGGAGGTGCCGGTGGCCCTGATGGCGGGCCACCTGGA
>CEUV01139002.1_pt1 | contig 27531 bp, 18 predicted proteins | sample 356401 | NCBI WGS metagenome assembly CEUV01 (sample SAMEA2622710, study PRJEB7988) | marine metagenome | isolation source: saline water (ENVO:00002010), including
GTTATCACGAGTTGTTTATTACGTTTTCCAACGGCTGGAGGATAGTATTTATTTTATCCCTTCCATCAAACTGTGTACCTCTTGTTTGTGTTCCATCAGCAGGTCAAGACCTGTAAACACTCTTTGCTGCAGACCGTTCTTTTCACGTGCATAGCGTTTTTGAGACTCCGCTAAAACTATCTACCAGATACTTGAAACAACTCAACGAAACATTATTCCATGATGCTTACCTTCATATTTTCCACGTAATCTGTGTTTGTTGGGATTCGTTGGGGTGCCTATTGAAATAAATTGTCTTCAAAAAGTTGTACACCTTGAATAAGTAAACAGACCTGTTCCATTATATCTTCCAAGTTGGATTTAAGCGCAGATAGATCTTTTTCAACACGATCACGCGCTTGGCGATACTCGCCTTCTTTGTCGTGTAGCTCAGCTTGGAGGCGAGCACATGTATCACTTCTACAAAGCAAACTATAAAAACATATTACACTTTCTGGTTGTTGTCGATTACCTCTCCATCAAAGTTTTGGATACGCTGCGCTTCAAAATACTTTGCGCATCTATCCTCGAGTATGAGGCTCTATGTTTTCATAAGCGGTCGTGGGTACCCTGGTATGTTTGAAACGTACCTCAAAAGTGTTTCTTCATGGCGAAGTGAAGTACAGGCCTGAGTCGTTGAAACATTCTTCAACTGCAAGTAAATGAGACACGCACGAAAATTCCAGCAGTTGCACACCTGGTCGATAGATTCGTTTCCAGTTCGCGACACCAAATGGTGCGCTTGGTCGCTAGACACCGGCAGCTGAAGCTGCCTCGCCAACAAGTCAACATGGGCTGCAAGGCTAGTGAGCTCACGCATCAAATCATGTATCTGTTGCTCTAGCGCAGTATTGTAGTCATAGCAATCTTGCACAGTCGTACCGGGTATTGCTCCCTTCTAAAACTGTTTTCAAATCAAATACAGGCTCTAAACCAAAATTACCTGGCCTGGGATACCTTTCATCGCGTGACATTCAAACTCATTTGCTGCCCTCTAATCGCAATGATATGATGTGAACGTGCTTGCATGATACAACAACTATATTCACCTGCTTGCTATGCAACGCATAACTCTGTACGGCTCGCCGCTTCTCTATCTCGAATAACTGCCGTGCTTGGTGTTCTAGACGTTGCTTGTGCCATGTTTTCTGTTTTTCAAGATTGTCCTTATCAAGAATAGCTTAGAAGCCCGACAACCAACAAACTAAAAACACTCACTAGTTTGAGTTTCGTGTCGTCATCGCAAACGCGATATGGAATGTTGCCGTCGTTGAAACACTTTAGTTCTGTATTTTGCTGTTGCAAGGTGAGTGTAGACCGTTAAAATTTGCAATCGCCCTCACCTGATCGACATATGAGCGTTCGCTCGATATCCTTTCTACTTGATTTTGTACATCGTCGAAGCATGCGCTATATGCGGCAAAACTTTCTTGATCCAAACCACTAAGAAAAAACTACAACGTGTGAGGAAGTAGTATTTCTCGAACCAGCAACTCACCTTGTAGGCCGACACGTAGCGTTGCATGATGGTATCGCCAATCTGGATCTGTGTGATCGTTTTATTTGAATCCGCTCAGAAACGTTGCCTATCAGTACCTTGGCCTGTGTAGTCGATTCATAAGCTTGGATGCGGAACAGCCAACTCAGAGCAAGTAGTGCTGTTGGCCACGCGCTTCGATCTTGAATCAGAACGGGCGCTGTGCTCGCATGGAAGGGGTAGAGTAAGTACTGCAACGTTGTAACAAAATCTTCCTCGATCCTAGCTTGCTTGTTCCGTCGAATATGAAGTAGTCCAAGTGCACGTTCTGCAACTTTTTTCAAATCGTTAGCGCCCAGTTGCTTCACGTACGAGTCGGCGAAGTCCGTGGATTCACGGAGCCGTAAAGTGATGTAAGTTTCTGAGTTCTTCAACTCGTCTTCAAGCCTAGGATCCATAACCATACTTAGTTGCATGGAACGCGCACTGCCGGTGTGCGTCAACGAATGGGACTAAGGTTCTGTCAGTAGAGCTGGCTCGTACTGGGGAGGGGATGTGGCGTTCCACAATGGAACTCGGGACAACGCAACATGGTACTAACAAAAAATATATATGACAGTAACTTCAAATTTCGCCCAAAGCGGGACTAATGAATAGCTACAAACACCAGAACCATACTGCTCAGAAGTGTTCAGAAACTGGTCATTACAAGCTTGTGTTTCACGTTTCATTGTACTATGTTTCATACTGGAAATTTTAAGCCTGTGTTGACTGGTACTGCTCGGCCATTTTCTTCAGGTTCGCCAGATTTTCCGGTCCTATAAAGCGTAACTTGTAAAGATGGAAAGCACAATAAGCTATGTGTACACACCTAGTTGGTTGACGATGCCTGGTAAAATATCTTCCAAACCTTGTTATAGAGTTAATATTAGGGATGAAATGAATATGAACGCAGCACTCACGCTTCGTCTCAGGATGACCGCTGACTACGTACGCATTGGCATGGGGAGATGCTTGCACTAAACGAGAGTTATGACGAGGTGTACTCCCTGTGAAGCGTGAAAACCCTACCTTTAGGATTGACGAACTGTGTGACGCTATCCGAGTGGAAAATATTAACTTCTTGTATGCCAGGTATGGTGTTCATGCCCATCTTCTTCAAAACCGACTGTAATCGCTTATCGTCATTGCTGACTGACTTGTGCATAGCCTTCTTTTTCCTAAGAAAACAATCATGAACCGGGCTCTATGTCAAGTTTCTATTCCCTTTACCTTCTCATCGATCCCTTTCCACCCATCCGGACGGCGCCGGCCAATCGCTGTAATTTATCGGCATCCATTTTTGTATACTCTTCCAGTGTGCGCCAGCTAAGGGCGACTCGCAGCGGTCCGCGTCTGCCAACACGACAGCTGGGAGCCTTTCTGCCCGTGTGGTTCCCTTGCCGCGAGCGTCTCTCCCTTCTATCGTTTGTTATTTATGAAGGCAAGTCGACAGAAATGTGAAATAATCTTTTATTCCGGTTGTTGATCTCTTCATGGCATTATATACAAGTCAAATTTACCAATATGTCTGCTACAAGATGACCAAAACCTCCTTATGCGTCATATGAATGGTCTATAGCACTAAAAAAGGATATTGATACACACAAGTACTATCCTACGGTCAGAAAGTAACCTGATGGTCTGTGGCTCGTCAAGGCGCGTTCAAGTATTTTTATCACGGATTTTACATAAGCGTGTGAAGCGCCACAATATTGTACATATCGAGGAAAGCGCGCGCGCGAACTTGTTTATCGGTTGGGAGAGAGTGAGCCTGAGAGCAGGGAAGCACTCGCACTCCTTGGGCGTCTTCGTAGCACAAGTTTGAGCCTAGGCCTCGTCGTTGTCGCTTCCTGTGACCAAGTAACGTCTCATGCGATGGCACAGGCTACGAAATGCACTCAACAGCGCATATCATAGTGCATGCAATGGTTACTGCACATACGGATCGTCCACGGCACCGTTACCAGCCCGCAGTACTTTAGCTTCTCTGCGGAACAAGTACAGACGGGGTGAACCTATCACAGCTATAACTTCGTACGACTATCCCAGTGCAGTTCATGTACGTCTTCAACTCTTATTTTTAAATGCGCACATAATCACTTATAGGTGGACAGGGCAGGTTTCGACATGACACTTGTTGGTGATTCTGCAGCTATGGTTGTGCACGGTCAGGATACGACTTTGCCGATGACACTTCATGATATGATCACGCACTGTCAAGCGGTGAAACGAGGAACGAAACGAACATTCGTAGTTGGTGATCTCCCATTTGGATCATACGAGGCTAGTGCGAACCATGCACTTGAATCTGCCATACGGCTTGTGAAGGAGGGTGGTGTGGATGCAGTTAAACTTGAGGGTGGCTGTGATGCTCGAGTACTTACTGTCAAAACAATAGTAAGCGCCGGTATTGCCGTGGTCGGTCATCTAGGTCTCACACCTCAAGCAATAGGGGTTCTTGGCGGTTTTAAGCCTCAAGGCCGGACAGCCACCTCTGCACTAGAAATTTTCAAGGCAGCACTGAAACTGCAAGAAGCAGGCTGCTTCGCTATCGTATTAGAGTGTGTCCCGAAAGAGGTTGCGGATTCAATTACATCCGCGCTGCATATACCGACTATTGGAATTGGTGCCGGTAGTGGAACAAGTGGACAAGTTTTAGTGTTCCATGACTTACTAGGCTTCCTACAACATCCTCACCATGCAAAGGTCTCTCCTAAGTTCTGCAAGCAGTATGCTTGTGTAGGTGAAAACATCCAAAGTGCATTAGCAAAGTTTATTAATGAAGTGGGTACACACCAATTCCCGGATGAACGCTTTACACCATACACTTTAGAAGCTGATGAGCTCGAACTTTTCAAAGCCAGCCTTGCCAAAGCAGGTTTTTCCTGATGTAGTTGTAAAATGTTATGTCATGAACGTATCCAGTATTTGTATTCGAATCCACATTACAAAAACAAAATGACATGCATTTGGACCTACATCTCATTTAGCTCCGTGATCTCACTTTCACTTATACGTCTGGATGAAATTCTGTCTCCTGCGAGCGTGAGTTCGATGAGCTCAACACTTTCACAAGAAACAGTGGTGACATCCATGATCTTTTTCAGAACTTTTAGGGCAAGCTTTTTCGCGTCATCTGAAGATAGGTTTGAGGTGTAATCCGATTTCAGAATTGAATGTGCCGTTTGACTATTGGCACCAATCGAAGTCGCCTAACAAAGTTGACAAGTGAAAGTGAGCCTCTGTACTCTCGATACTGGCGAACTTCTACTTACCTGCCATCCTGCATAGTTTCCAGAAGGATCACTCTGATAGAGCTGAAAGCCTAAATTTTGATCCCTGTTGATTTTGATACAACATAAGCTGAATCGATAAGAAAGTGAATCACACATCTCACCAGCCTGCAAAAATGAAAGACACGCCATATGGCCGAAGTCCTCCAAATTGTGTATAACTTTGTTTATGGTCTGCTATATGTTGAACAAGCACTTCCACCGGTATCGCTTGTCCGTACTTATGCTTATATCGCAGCGCCATAGCTCTGTCACAATTTTGAGGTCATTCTAGAGGTAACTTGCTATTTCGGTACCTTGCTGCTTGTATCAAAATCTCAGCGTCTGCGTTTATGCCGGCTGAAGCTGCGACTACATGTGAATCTATCTGATGTAATTTCTCAGCGAGCGTTTTCTCGAGAAGCTAAGTGTAAGGTACTTTATATTTCACAAACGATATCTGTTGCTGAGAACACGTACCTTTGACAGAACTCTCTTTTCTGTTGCTAAGATCAAACCACCAGCCGTTTTGATTCCTACTGCAGCACCTGCATGGTTGATGGCTTCAACCGCATATTCGACCTATTAATGATTAGACACATTTTATGCAAAATTTGTAATCTCATGCCTGATACAAGCGTCCCTCCGGGCTGAAAGTCGTCGTTCGCGAGTCGTATCTATGAATCCGGTAAGGTCCGTGCAAATCCGAGAGAACTTACTACCATACCTCCGCGCCATCTCTATGTAAGAAACAAGCGCAAAAGTGAGCAAGTTAAGAATGAGCTAGTCTCAGCTCTCCCTTCAACTGGCCTCGTGTGCTGCACAGGTATTCCGAACAGTCAAACGCTCGAATACATATGCTCCAGTCAACTCGTTGGTGCGACAGCCTTGTAGAACAAAGCTCATGCTCATTCACATTTCACATCAGTAGACATCTACTAGGTACTTGTACCACTACAATATCAGGAATGATTGTGTGCTAATGATTTTCGCCGAACTGACGAACGGTCTACCATAAAACACATCTGTATTGTATTATGTTGCGCAAACGACTAACATACTCAATTGGAACAACTTGTATTTCTGACCAGTGCTTTCCTCGGTATGGCCTGGGCCTATCGGAAGACGAGTTGGCACTGACGCGCACCGCCGTGCGCACTAGAGCGCGAGTCGCTTGTTATTTATCCATCCTCTGAAGGGCGCTGTCATGTCAATATTGGTGAGTTATGTCCATTATTTAACACGAGCACTTTTGAATCCCTTCACCCAGTCAAGTTTACACAAACCTGGAGCTTTCGCTAGCAATGGGAAACGGTCGTACGTGTCATTTAAAAATATCGACTTATGTACAAAGCATGGATGTTCTAAGAACAGATGTTCCATCATCACATCGGTAAGTCTCACCCTTTATGGCTCGATATTTTTCTTTTTTGAGCGTTTGTAGGTCATACCTAGTCTGCAAGGGGATGCGTCATCACAGTCACCACCAGATTTACCATCTTATATCTTCAAAGAGCGAATAGTATACTTGGTGAGCGTCGAAAAAGGTTGTTTTGAGTTCTCCCCATGTTGATTTAACCCAAACGTAGGGGATGACACTCGTGCCATCTGTGACCGAGTTGATCTTAGCTGAACTACTTTATCTGCAGTATGAGGACAGTGCGAAGCCTATTCAACTGTATATCAATTCCACGGGAACATCGAAGGTAAATAATAAATAATCACAATCTTTATCTTTCGCGGAGCTGAATTTTCTACAGGACGGCCAGAAGTATGGATATGATACTGAAGCTTTTGCGATATATGATACCATTCAGTACATCCAGCCTCCTGTTCATACAGTGGCGGTGGGTACTGCCTGGGGTGAGGCGGCAATGTTACTCGCATCTGGAGCAAAGGTATGTATATTCTCAAGGATCGAATATGTCTGACCTAGGTGTAGGGAAATCGCTCAGCTCTCCCAGGTGCAAGCATTATGCTGAAGCAACCAATTAGTTCATATCGTGGTCAGGCAAGACGTGTTTTCACCTCTTCGGTTGTCATTCTTACATACGCAAAGGCTTCGGAGTTAGAAATTCATAGGCAGGAGATGCGGAATACCAAGGCACAGATGGTAAGTGGATGTTCATAGCCCTCACTAGTTCTGATCTTGTTTTCAAGGTTGAAGTGCTATCCAAGACTATACAGAAACCGGCAGAAGATATTGCCAGGGATATAAATCGTCCTCGATATTTTGACGCTTGGGAAGCAAAAGATTATGGTATAATCGATCAAGTATGTCGGTAATCCTGAGTTAGAATTTCTCCACTGAGTTGTCGAAAGGTTCTCAACGGGTAGATATGGTCAAAATTGCGTGAGTCGAGTAGCCGCTTACTCAAAACGGATCACGGCTACATTGTCCCGTCAGTTGCTTGATTGAGCTACTTATTAGCGAGCGACTGTCGCCTCTTGTGATGTTATGCATCGATACACTGGTCACGGCTGAAGTGGCGAATTGATGGTTCGTATTTTGTAATATCCATTGACAAAAGTTCGCAACGCTTGAACGCTTTAAACTAACATATCTACGAGAGCAGATCGCATTCCACTTATGGTTTCACTGCATTGGTTTCCTTTCAGTTCTAACATATTCTCGATGACCTGCGTTATATTATGAGGGAGTTTCCTTGCAAACACTATGAATGAACTTACAGCAATTTCAGTTGTCGTCGTATCCAGTCCGCAAAATGCACTCCAGTCATTCGCTACGAGTCCGGATGAAATGACATCGCTCCCTCGATTCACCGTCCCAGCGGCAAGGGGGATCTACACACATGTGATGTGTTGTCACTGAGTTGTCTGTCAACTCACCTGCAGAAGTGACGATAATTCTTCTAAGTCAGCAAGGCTGGTTGCTGGATGGACTATCCCGCCCTTATTCGTAAACCTACAATAGCTCCCAACAAGTACGTTTCCAGCAATAGACTGCGTGTGCTCACATGAAGACTCGTTCAGTTATGCGCGATTCCAACTTACCTGCCGGAAAACTTCCACGCCTAGTACGTCTGAAATGATTTCCTCAGTCTCCTGGTCTATGTCTGGGTGAACCAGGGCAACATAATCATTGCAAGCGATGCAATTTCCGAGAGCTGGCTCAAGATGTCATCATTAAGGTACAGAATATAACTTCAAATAGGTGTACCAGAGAGTCTTTCGTGTGTTCTTTGAACAACAACATCATCTGATAAACTGTTTCGAATGTGAAGCGCCTCTGTGGCATCATTCATTCCGAGTCTTCCGAAAAATATAAAAAATTCACCTTGATCACCGGTACCATTTGGCAGAAGCAGTCCATTCTTATTTCCTGTCAGAGATAAAGTACGAGTGAGAAATGCCTTTCCTTCTACATTATAGCAAACATACCAACAGTCATTCTTCCAACGAGCCTCGTGCCACCCAAGTTCACTTTCACGACGGGAATGTCTGCCGATAGTTCATTTTCAAAGATGCTGGACGTGACTTTCAGAAAGCTCAAAATTTCAATCGCCGCCGCTTAGGACACACCTGTAAAAGTTTTCAGACCCTCCATTGGCAACCAGGCAATATCCGTTGGTCAGAAGACTGAAGACCCCGATTTCGTTACTACAATCATCGAATTTAAACTCATGTAGTTGCAACCGCTTGCGTATGACGCACCTGTTTTCGAAGCACAGTCTCGTCGCCATCTGCTCGAGGCGGCGTACGAAAGTGCCGTGAACTCCGTTACCCTTGACGGCGGCGCTGCATTCCATTTCCTCTTTGTTCCATACTACCAGTACCCACACACTGGCACATTCATACATTTTACAATAAATACAGTATAAGTACACGTACGAATATACGAATGAACAAATGACCATTCGTGATCCAAGGTCGGTGGTTGCGCCGGTGAACGCGACACTGTCGACCTGATTCGTGGCGACGTAAGGCCGGAACTGAGATATGCGTCACGAGCAATGATCAAGGGTCACGTCAAAGGCAAGCACACGAGGTAATACATCACCGCGCAAACGAAACACTTTTTCATTTCTATCACAAGCACACTGGCAGACGAAAGTAAAGTTGCTTTCAAGTCGCCATTTTACAAGAAAAAATGTAAGCCTATCATTTCCGTCTGAATTTAAAATGTACTCACCACGAATAAATCCAAGCAACACTCAAGTTGGAACACCTCCTGGAGCAGTATTCAAAGTTACAGCAAAGCGGTAAAATAGATGCTTTTATGAAAAAACGCAGAGGAAAAGTTGCAAAGAAAGGACGTAAATATCTACCGAAGGAAAGAGCGTGCAGTGCGAAACAATAAATGTCTAGATTAGAGCTCCAATACTCAGTCCAATAGTTCCCCCTTCGCTATGCCCTAAACCATGTTCTGGCAAGTTCTGTGTGCAACATGCAGATAATGAGAGCTCGCAAAGACGTACAGGTCCACTTCCAGTGCACAGTTTTAGTCGCTGATATAGTACGATACAAGTAGTACTAAGTACATGAATCTATTTATCACTAAAATCATCCTGCTAGTCTATGCGCTCTCGTAAATATTGGCAAAAATTTAGGATTTCTTGTTCACGCTGAGTACTCGGCCCCGAACGTTCAACGGAAGTGCCCATATCGGCATCGCAATCGATTACCAACACTGGAACCTAATACAAAATGATCGTTGCATTTCCTCTAGAGCAAACACCATTACCTTCCGCATTCGATCTGTCTCCACAAGTACCTCGTGAATATTGGTTTCTTGCGACCCGAAGGCTTCTACTCTTGCCATCACTCGAGTTAATCGATAAAAAACCATTTACTTACCTGGATGGAACGAGTTAAGCCAGCGTTCATGTTTATCGTGAAGGGAGAGGAGATACTGAAGGTCTACATCTAGCTCTTCACAACGGGCTCGTCTTCTCAGACGCCGCATGCACGTTTCAGGATCAGCGCGAAGGTAGACGAATCCATCAGGGACCAATGTTGGGAAATTCTAGAAGAATCTCTCGTCAAAATTAGGCAATTGATTCGACTTTTCAACATACCTTGATCATCGGATCGAACCACGCTTCATAAAGACCATATTCGAGTTCTGTTAACCAACCGTTGTCCAACAGGGATTCAGTGAAAACGTTCCTGTCTGAAAGAACACTCCGCTCCATGATTCGGATAGGACAACCAGATCCCCGAGTCGTTTTCTCCTGAAGGAATCTAGTCATGAACACGTAGTTTTGAAAAGTATAAGCATATCGTGAGGGTTCAGCATAGAATGCCTCAAGTATGTTGAATACTTTACTTGAACCTGCCCTCCCAAACACTTTTTGCCACAGGCCTACGGGTTCTGGAACTATTTGAAATGTGTCCTGTTATTCAAATACGTCACAATAGCTGTATTAGCACATGTATGTGTCCCACCTTCACTTTCGAATCCTCACTCAATAGACTCTGCAAGAAAGTTGTCTTCCCTACACCTATGTTCCCTTCGACACACAGTGTCAACTCCTGTCACAAAGTCGTGAAACAAAAAAACATGTTCGTTTGTGTTCGCATTGCCTTTCCGAAAGTCTCGTCAAAGACCATCACGTCTGCACCCCGGGCGTTTCTATTGCTAGAACAACTAACAGAACCAATAGCTCTCAAGCAAGCTGGCAAAGTAGGCTGTGCACTACAGTATCTAGGATGACATTGAATTGGTGAAGTACATTCCCGGGTCTGAACGAGGTACATGTTGCCGTATGCAACCAACCTCTTTATCGCGGAGAGGGAAAATTTTGGTCGCTTCAGTGACCGCTTTGGACCTCAAATCTCGCTGGTGCAACAACTTGCCGAATTACTATTCAGATGAAATGAAATGTAGTTAGCTCGGTGTGAGATTTAAGCACGCCCGATTTAGCGTCTCTCACATAAAAAAGTTAAAAAGTTCGCGCACGCGCGCATTTTTCTCGATATGTCAATACTGTGGTGCTTCACATGTCTATGTAAAATTCACGATAAAAATGGCACTTTGTGATTCGACGAGTCACAGACCATCAAATTACTTTCCGTACGGAAGATAGTACATGCATGATAAACCACTCCGCAAGCACAGATAAGGCTCCGACGCGCTGAACAAGCGCGCGTCAAGCACTTTCACGTGCATTGAGCGAGTGGAGACATGTCCTCGCATACGACATGTCTCCCGTCACAGCGTTGTCTACGATCACATTCGTTTCACCAGCGCCGTTCGCAGCAAACTAGGGTTGTAACTAGCGGGGTACGCGTAATCTCTTCCACTTCGTTCGCCCTAGCTTAACTTGCTTAAGGCGGCCAAAGGCAGCGTCAAGTTTTCGGATCAAGCATTCACCTCCGCAGAATCGATTCTAGGATGCCGCATGCGGAATCATTCATTTGACAGAGTCGCAAATGTCGAGTTCTTAGTGCGGTTGAAGGGTGGTAAAACTGTGTGGTAAGTCCCACTGATTAGGATATGATCTATACACTCTTGATATTCAGTTCTTATTTATCTAACTGGTCAACCTAAAGGCTTGAAACATCAAACGTATCAGAAGATCTTCGACGAGATTATGAGAATTCATGGTGGGCGGCCTGTCGAGAGGTATAAGAAAAGGAAGAGTTTGTAAGTTGTTTCTTGACTTCCTTTAGGGAGGAAGTGCCGTTCTACGTTTCCTGAATCGTGGCGGGGCAGTGTTGGTGCTCGCACGTGATAAACAACTGCGCAGGTATGCATTCTTCGAATCCTATTTGTTCGAAACTCATGTTCAACATTTCATGTGTGGCAGTGGACTGCACTATGTATGTGGACTCGGTGACACTCAAGTCGTGGAAGCCATGATAGATTGTGGTGCAGAAATCAACGCGCTGGTAATGTGCCTTCTATCTTTATCATTACGAAACTCAAGTTGCATCAGGATAAGGACGGCTACACGCCGTTGCATATCGCTGCAGGGTATTTGCATGAGCAAACTGTATCAGTCCTCTTGACAAATGGGGCAGATCCTACATTAGAAGATAACTCTGGACGATCGGTGCGTTGTACCAATTCCACAAGATGACATGTGTCGGTTTCTAAGTTTCCACATCAGGCACTAAGTTTGGTTGAAGCTCTTCTGCAAAATACTCCAGCCACAACGGCTCTTTTTACGAAGCGTTTAGCCATGGAAGCGGTGTTAACGACACTAAGAAGTTACATGTTTGAAGAGATCGTGCCGAGAGCAATAATTGACAAACGCACGACATCACAAACTCAGTACTTCGTGGACTGGTTTGACGGTGAGTTAGTTTGAGCCTCACGATTGGGCATCATATCACTCTTTTCCTACATAGGATACGATCCTATCTGGGTTGACGAAACTGACATCGCCGACGACCTAATTAAAGAGTTTGAAAGCGGAGTAGAGCGAGCTAGTGTCTCAAAGATCATTCACACAAAGAATCTGAGCGCAGCGGTTGATTATCCTGCTTTGTCTTTGGTCCAGGTAAATATGTGTCACCCGGTTTTCTACTCGAACTAATCAGATCCTCGCACTCAGTGGTCAGATGACTCTCTGTTATCGTGGAGTATGCACTAACCCCGTCTAATAACGTGGAAGATGAGAAGTGGCAACTAAATATCGGTATCGCATGGAGCATGCGCCATTTCGACGCTTTGTAACTGTACCAATTCTTGAAGCACCTTTCACTGACAACCCATCGCCCTGCACTACCATCCGACTGCCGAGAACTTCGGACTCTGCCAAATTGGATAGTAAGTGCTTACACTGGATCACAAATAATACTATATCACGATGCTGTTCGTTATCGCTTACATCCATGTCGGAGGAACCAGGGATGGGCGCCGCGCGGGGCGCCGCGCGTGAAACCGTAATGAAGCGTTCCTCAAGGCTATGTCCCCTCCCGCCATCGGTTTTTTCGTCGCTTGAATAGGAGGGGGGCGAGGCGAGCGAGTTAGAGTTAACCTTGACCGGCAGAAAGCGGAGACCCAAGGACGTCACGAGCGTTTCGAAAAACTCACGTACGATTCCGTGTCGGTGTCACTGTTGATAAACGTGCGCGCGCGATTACTGCATATGGCACTGACGCTGCTTCCTCTGACTGGCCCGCGAGTAATTTCACGGGGTAGTAGTCTAGTGGGGGTGGTGCGTTCACCTCACCGCCACGTCCTCCAACGTCGGTTGCGTAGTCCTGTTCGAGCAATGGCGCAACGTACGGATTATGACATCTTCGTCATAGGTAAAAATCACTTCAATCTTCCTTGATAAATGCGTGCTCACTTCCTAAGAGGTGGGGGTTCTGGTGGAGTGCGAGCCTCTCGAATGGCGGCGCAAAGAGGTGCCAAAGTTGGCTTGTGCGAGCTACCGTTCGATCCTGTGAGCTCTGATTCGACAGGCGGACTTGGTGGAACATGCGTAATACGTGGTTGTGTACCAAAGAAACTACTGATGTATGGGAGTTCGTTCGCAGCAGATTTCTCCGATGCTGAGGGCTTTGGTTGGACGCTTCCACAGGAACCAAACTTTAGTTGGCAAAAATTATTACAGGCAAAAACACATGAAATTACAAGACTGAACGGCATTTACTCCCGACTGCTTGAAAACTCGGGTGTGCAAGTCCACATTGGAGCTGGCAAACTTCTTGACAAAAATACGATCCAAATAACTTCCCCGGAGGTAAGTGAAAGCAATAATTAATACACGCGTTGAATTCCTCAAACTATACTAGGGCACCACTGAGACGATATGTGCAAAAGAAATCTTAGTGGCGACTGGTGGCACCGCTGTGAAGCCCGATATTCCTGGAGCAGAACTCGGATTCACTTCTGATGAGGCCTTAGCACTGGATACTCTTCCCGCAAAAATAGTCATAGTGGGCGGAGGCTACATTGCGCTGGAGTTTGCTGGAATCTTTAAAGGACTTGGATCTGACGTTACACTGATGTTTAGACAAGATCTGCCGCTCCGAGGTTTTGATGAAGATTTACGGAAAACTATCCATGAAAACCTTGAACAACGTGGCATAACTGTACACCACAACTGTTCTCCACTCGAGATTACTCGAGAGGAAGATGGAACCCTGATCACGAGGACAAGTATTGGAAATGTTCAATCTGATGCAGTAATGTTTGCAACCGGTAGAAGACCGAATACGAGTCGCCCAGACCTCGGCCTGGAGGATGTTGGTGTTGACCTTGACGATGCTGGAGCTGTGGTCGTGGATGATTTCAGTCGAACAACTGTTTCAAACATCTGGGCAGTTGGGGATGTTACAAATAGAGTCAATCTCACACCAGTCGCGCTAATGGAAGGAATGGCATTCGTGCGCAGTGTCATTGATCGAACATTGACGAAGCCAAACTATGCAAATATTCCTTGTGCAATCTTTTCGCAGCCTCCAGCTGCAACTGTTGGCCTTTCCGAAGATCAGGCAGTTACCGAAGGATATGATTGTGACATATACTGTTCAAAATTTACACCTATGCGTTCCACTCTTGCAGGAAGACAGGAAAAAACTTTCATGAAGCTGGTTGTGGATACCTCCAGTGATCGCGTATTAGGTGTACACATGGTGGGTCCTGATGCGCCTGAGATTCTCCAGGGTTTTGCCACCGCTTTGCAGTGTGGTGCAACAAAAACACATTTCGATACCACAGTGGGAATTCATCCTTCAAGTGCAGAAGAGTTTGTCACGATGCGCACAAAAACCCGTTCCGTCAAGCACGCTTCTGGGAGAGATGTTTAGCATATCAATGATGAATATATGAATCGAATATCATTACGTGATAATTTTATCTGTGATAGTCCCTAACTGGGACCTAGATTCCGTTGAAAGTGCTCTCCACTTTTGTACAAGAACGGACGCACCATAGCTCGAGAACCGAATGCGAAATGGTTCACTCCGAGCGACAGCCTATGTCGTTATGACCCCGGATAGTTCAGGCGTAACTTCATGAAGAATAAATAACTCGTTCAATATATCAATAAAGGTTTTTGCACAAAGCGCGGAGAACAACTGAGGGGATTGATAGCTCTCAAAAGTAGCTTGATACAAGCTTTCCGAGACGATCCTACAACTCTCTGGGCTCAGCCGTGCAGAACTACTAGTTAATTGTACACAAATCGAACTGGCACAACGTCTTTGAGCGGTGCAGGAACCCCGTGAACTTGGTTGTAGACGCGATAGTTCAGGAGTGCTCGAAGTCAAATTGAAGTCGAGCATTTCCATAATAGTGATTTCCAGTTCACCCATCCTGTGCTGAAGCATATCACCGGGGTTCTGGGAGGTATCATCAGAGTAGCTACGCTGAGTTACTGAAAAGTTTGGCACACGGTTTTCTACGCTGCCGAGCGCACTTGATAAATTACACTTCAACTTCATCAATTGCTCCGTTCCTGGACAGCACACTCCCAGTACATCATGCGCTATTTTGAAACATACTAAGATTTGTTCGCTAGGATCATTCCGTAGAGCGAGTGTTTTCCAGAATAGAGACAATGTAGTGGTCAATATTAGTAGGTCACCAGCGGAATCTTCTGTAGAAAGCGTTGAGCACTTCCTTGAATGCTTAGTGCTTAGCTTGCCGCCCGTGACAAGAAAGACTAGTGAGAACTCAAAAGCACATCGTAAGTAGTGAGTCCACAGTTGTTTTGTGCAGTGGATGACGTTTTCTGTTTCCATCAGTGTCATCGAAAATTTCGTTCTCCCTTGACAATTTGACCCCATCCAGCATCCCACGACACACCTGACCGGGCACACGTGTTGGTTGCCCTTTGACGACTGGAGGAAGACTTGGGCGGACGTGTAATATCTTTGAACTAGATAATCGACTTTAGTCGCGACATTGTACTCCGGTATACATACGCGTTTACAGGCTATCAAATAGGCTCTGCCTGCGCAGGTTCGAATCCTGCCGTCCGCGTGAAGAAACTAAAAGGAAACTTAAAGGCGGACGTGCCCGAGTGGTTAAGGGGTTTGACTCGAATACGGTGTACTTTTTGGACCCTCAAGGGTGAATCCTCTTCGTTCACTACTACAATGCGCCGTGTATGACCCCGATGTGACACATCATCGTTTCGTCCCTTTCCTGCCTTCAAGTAGTCAAGTAGGGAGTGAAAGTCTTTCATTCTTGCGCCAACTTTCCAGGTAGTAGTAGAAGAAATCACAGTAAAGAAGTGTTTGAACTAAACCACTAATCCAAACTATCCACTGTGCGTAGCCTGGCTCCGTCGCATATCTATATGCCCAATTAACTATGTAAAGTGCACGGTAACCGCCTAGAAGAAATACGTAATTACTGGTGAGAGTGTCAATGTTCTTGGTTCGTTGCAACAGGACAAGTTGGGGAAAGATCGCAACGGCCTCGAGATAAATTGAAAAAGTCCACAGAACTTCAACCAAAGACATCTCGTGGTTCACCACAAGTGCCAGTAAAGAAGAAGGTACTATGAGGAACATCACTCGAAACGTATCTTGCTCTTTGTCATATGTTTGACTCACAACGCGATGGCGCCTCATGTACCAAATTATACAACAACTGCTACAAATGAAGAAGACTTTCATCATTGTATTGTAAATAGAAATGAAACTAAAGAATAAGTCCAAATAGCGCGTCGCAAACACGACTGCGTATAGTTCTTGTGTCTTCAATGAAACACCTGCACAAGATTTTGTTGCCTGGATCTTTAACAACAACGCCTAAGCATGACGAGGTCATCACAATAGAGTCATTTGAAACGAATTCCGTACCAAAATGCTAGCCAGATGGGTCATGTCGCCGGCTATGTGACAGAGTTAGTTGGCTGCATCACATACAAAAAATATCCGTTTACCGAATCTGAAGATGTTCATGCCTTCAGGGACTACTTGTGATGTAGCTGCCCGCAATGGTCAAGAACGTAGAGCGTGGCAACGTGATCGTTCCGTTGAAATCGTTCTTCCCGTTCGCGTGATCCCAGTGATCCTACTGTCCCACTGTCTACAGAGTGACGTAGACTTCAGCTTCAGCCTTGGGACTAACAAGGCGCTGCGGGTCAACATCTCCGTAATTAAAAAGAGTGAAGTACTATTTATTTCGAGTAGATTACACAGTGTCTCGCGGCACGCATCTTGATCGAAACCACGGCTCGTGCGTACGTGAATCGGACGTTCGACCCCTAGTTTGTAATAAAACTTCGGCACGTTGACCCACACGCGAAAGAGCCCGCGCTAGCGCTCTGGGAAGGTGGACCACAATATGCTTATCTGTTCGTGATCTATGGACCCCGCGGGACTGAAGTGTTATAAAGATTTTATTTCAAGAAGTGAGAACAGCCAACTAATAACTGCAACTGTAGTTGGAGCAACATACTCCTGTCGCACTCCCGCCTCCTTTCGCACTGGTTACATATTACGAGCGACAGGATCAGTTATAGAGATATTGTACACGGAACGAGGAGCTAACGATGTCTTCTGTTTCAAGAAACTACAACTTTCGACGACCGAGCAAACTCATTGTAGGCTTCGATACACTAGAGCAGTTTTCCAAGAGTAAAACCCGAGCAGAACTAGTCAGATTCATTGAGGTAAGTTGCATATCCCGATTTCGTGCGAGAAATATGTGAAGCGTCTCGAAGGAGGTCAGTGACTCCCTAAAGATGCAGCAAGTTGGCCGTGAGACAGGCTGTTTTGTACAAGAAGTTCTTGGTTTCATCAAGAAACTGAAAATATTCGCACAAGAACGGTCAGAATTAACACAAGTAATACGCTATGGTGATATTTCATTTCGAGAATGGTGCACACATCTTCAAACAGAGTCAAATGGTGCGCGTTCTCTTTTCACTAAATGCCTTTGTTTTCACAAGTTGATGAAGCATTTGTAACGCAAATACTTCCTGATGATCTGAAGGTTTGTGATAGTTCGGAACTGAGGTTCTACGCTCATCATCCGTAGATGGCAGTTACGGAACTATCGGCTTATCTTGATGCCAGGTGAGTCTCAGGCACTCTGTTCTCGTAGCACACCCAACATCATAATTTTAGTTTTGGTGACTCTGTACGGCTTGACTACGGGACAGGGCACGAGCTAGCCTTCTGTGCCTTTCTCCTGTGTTGTTTCAAACTCGGTATATTTAGTTCAGATGACTTCTTTCACATCGGGGCACTCGTTTTCCCGGCTTACAATGAGCTTGTCCGTGAGCTTGTAGTGTCATTTCGGTGAGCGCGAATAAGTAAAATTCACTGTTAACACCTGTTCACACTGAAAAGGCTCGAGCCTGCTGGTTCCAAGGGTAGCTGGGGGCTAGATGACTATTTTTTTCTTCCATTTTATTGGTGCCCTACAACTTGCCGTCGTTTTGTACTAGTTTAAACGTATCACTAGGGGGTCAGCAGAGCTACTTCACCAAGGGCTTCTATCACCATCAAGTGTAAACGACAAAGATCTAGTCAAGCTTTACTCTGAATCATACATGTATTTTGCGAGCATTTCTTTCATATGCGAGGTAGATATAATACGACTAGAGTAGATGAAGATCTAAACTCACTTGTGTAGATGAAAGGTGGACCGCTCAGCGTGACTTCCCCACTTCTATACAGCATAAGTCAAGTACAAAGCTGGAAAAAAATCAATTCGGGTCTTCTTCAAATGTACCAGGTCCGTTTCCTATCGATTGTTTCGAAAGCTTCTCACTTCCCCCTCAGCAAGAGTATCTGAACAAGTATCCGATGATGCAGCATTTTCTCTTCGGAAATATTTTGCAGCTGAATTAGCCTTGTTAGCCAAAACTTTCAACTCTCTACTTCTCCACATCCGTCATATATGTAATGTAGTAACGGTTCGCACAAAATACCATGCGAACATAAGTGCACTAGCTGCATATTTTCGTCTGTGTGTAAAATTGCTGACGTCTCGTTCGTTTGTGCCTGAAAGCTCTGTCACTGATAAGCACGTAAAAGTCAATCACCGATACACTCGTCAAAACCAACTTGTCCCGTTTGTCTTGTGAAAACTCGTTGTCTGCTTTATTCGCTTCTACACTAACTGTGCTCGTACTAGTCTTATCAACCACTTGCTGTGACTTCTGTGACCATCGTAAGTATTTCGCTTCTCCACCGAACGCTGATCGAACAGCTTCATTGGTCGCAGAAGCAGTTGCCCGTTCTTCCTCTTCTTGTAAAAGCTGTGTTAGTTTTTCTTTCAGCTGTTCGTCTTCCTCTGGGATAAGTTGCCCATGTCTCGCGAGGTGCTCCCCAGCCAACATGATTGCTTTGCGCTCCTCTTGAACCCTCAAATTATTGTCATCCTCTAAAGTTGTGTTGCTAGCCCGTACAAAACTTCTGGGCGAATCTAATTTACGACGCCCGGTTGTCATGTTACGGCGGCACATCGATAGCTGTACCAAAGAAAGGATGAGTTGTTGAATGTGAGTGACTGTGCTCGTGTGAACAAGATCAAGAACATCAGTAGAGCATTTCATGTGCTGATTTCGAAGAAGATGTAATCGTTGGCGAACAAATGTCTCTATTCGTTTTCTCTGAGCCGCATTCGTCAACCAAGGGACGGACTGCCTCGTTTTCGCTAGAGTTTCTACATTCTCTCGGCATCTTGGAGATGACTGTTCTCTAGTGGGTATAGTTCGATCGGAACCACAGCCAATGGCTCTTACAGCCTTCAAAAAATTTGTTCGGTGGTGCTTACTGAGTGCACGAAGGACTAATGTCATTTCCTTCTGCTGTGTTTTGTCAGCGATATAAGTACCGGACGACGTTGGGTCGTCCTTGCTCAAACCTCTCAAGTGGCATAAAATTGAACTGAGCGACATTCCGTGTGTAGCGAAAAATTGACGTGTGGTATTTGCTTCTTTCTGCGGTGGATATTCCGTATGATCCATGCTTACAGTCAATCAATTGCTTCTCTTGGTATCTCAACTCGCCAATAACCCGCGCGCGTTACAAGCGTGGTAAGATTCGACAAGCTTCGACAAGGTGTGTGGTCGGACGATTCAAAAGGACTCGTCCGATGGGGGACTCTAAGGGCTTTTGCGTGGTTTATCAGTCGCCCCCCCCGCCCCAGTTGGTCCAGAATTGGACTAGCCTGGCTTATTCCGGAGCTATCAATGAATGTGAGGACGGGGCCCCGGTTTCCCTAGTTCCGCCTTACACGTAGATCATCTGCCGACGGTAGATGCGTGTCCAGTGTCCAGTTCTTTTCTTCCCTTTTCTTCCTGCAGTGACAATCGCTAAAAACCAGTTCCTAGATCGTCCTTGATAGACTCACTCTTGGGCCCAACATACCTTGACTATGGGATTTGTGCATTGCGCGTACGATGATAAAGTTTATTGGAGGGTGGGGTTTATTTTCATTCATTCATGTGAGGGAGACCTAAGGGATAGAAATTCCTTGTCAGAATATCGAGTGGTTTTCCAATTTTTGCCATTCTTTTTTTTTCACAAGAGATGGACCGAAATAAAAGAGGGGCGTGACTAAATCTCACGGCGAAGCGAAGCAACTTTTTATCGTTAGCATACAACATATTTGCACATTTTTCATTGCAGTGCACTCAATACGGGGATCGAACCCGCGACCCTCAGCTTAGGAAGCTGACACTCTATCCACTGAGTTAATTGAGCATGCGAGCTCGCAAAATCCGTTGTAATAAGTATGAAAGGCCATCACGGATTCACTACTTAATAGCGAAATCATGACTGCGCGTAATGTGAGACACTGTGGCCGAGTGGTCTAAGGCGCCAGGTTCAGGTCCTGGTTCGAAAGAGCGTGGGTTCAAATCCCACCGGTGTCATCTAGGTGCGAGGAAGTTGGTTAGCCGCTTCTTAAGCATTTTGCCATCCCTCAAGAAAGCAGGCCGGCATCTGCTGCTACGCTCTTGGCGAACGCGCCTCTTGAGAAAACGTTGATTGACAACCCTGGGGGAAGCTACCGACATGCGCAAAAGGCTAAAAACCGCTAGCCCGCTTTGTTGTCAAGTACACAAAACGAATGGAACTCTTAACCCACTTTTGTTTCAGGAAGAGTTCGTCGAGAAGAAAAACAATGAATATGAAACATCACAACCGTATCAACATATACTTCTGAAAGATGTTTGTGATGATAGATTTCTATCACAGGCGCTCAGAGAATTGGAAACTCATGTGACCTTAAGTTTCAAAGAAACAGACTTGTTTAAGGTCCTTCAGTCGGTAGACTTGGCTAGTTTAGACACTGCTGAAGGACGAAAGAAATGCACAAATCTAACGAAATTAAGAGACGCTCTATACAGTGACACATTTCGTAGAGCTGTAGAACGGATGACCGGCTGCCCACCTCTAGATGCAAGAGTGGACTGTTCGTGCAACGTGTATCCGCACGGTGGACACCTACTGTGTCATGATGATGTGATCGGGACTCGCTGCATCTCGTACATCCTTTATCTATCAGATAATCAAGAGGAATGGACGGTTAATGATGGAGGCGCACTCGAGCTTTACCCTGTTTCCAAAGTAGTGCACGCTACCCCAAGTGTCCATCCAACAAAGAAAATATTACCACTGTGGAATACTATGATATTGTTTCGTGTTCAAGCAGGACAAAGTTTTCATGCTGTACAAGAGGTTTTCGCAAAATACAAGTCCAGAGTATCTATTTCAGGGTGGTATCATGTGATGACACATTCATCAAGTGCAACACGAAATGCAAGCGCTCAAGCACTTGTTCATGGTATGAACGCGTACACGGAAACCACACATACCAATACTGAAGTAAAACTGGCGAATACATGTACATTTATGGATACGAAGTTTTCCCCGACTTTCGGGCACGAGGATCGAGTTTTCCTTCGGGAGTGGTTGAACGACGCTTACCTTGACATGAGTGGAATGCTGCAACTGAATCAGCAGCTTGACAAAGAGGGCATAATCGTACTTGGTGATTTTTTGAACGAGAATATTGCAAAAATTGTACGTGAGAAAATCAAGCTCAGAGCAGCTAACGGGTCTGGGTGTTTAGATGAATCGAGTAGCACAAGATGGGTTACTTGTGGCCCCCCGCATATCCGCCGCTTCCTTCGATACTGCCACAAGGAGACCAAACAAACGAAACAAGATCACCGTGCTGAATTGAGTGAACAGTCTATGGATCTCCCAAGTGTTCTGACTGCGATCTGTGATCGAGTGTTCCACTCAAGTGCGTTTCGAAAATGGCTGGCAAGTGTAATTGGTGCACATCTAAGAGTCACACAAGGACAAGTTCGATGTTTTCGTCCTGGTCTTGATTACACTTTGGCGATACAGAACCCAACATCAGCCAGCGAAAAATTCTCGCTCAATCTATGTTTTGTGAACGATTTTGGAAACGATGATGAGAAATCTTGGTCCAGTGGCGATGTGGGAGGGTACTTGTGTCACATGAAGACAAAACCATTCGAGAAAATGAGTACGCCGGCGGAAGTGTACATGGAAGAGAATGAGGAAAAAGTATCATCCGTTGATGCCACGTTCAACACTTTGACGATCATCAAAGAGGATGAAAACATCGTTAACTTCATCAAATATATATCAAAATCTGCCCCTAGTTGCCGTTGGGACATTATTTCGAACGCAACGCGTAGTGCTTAAATCCAACAAAAATACTGTAAAAGATGAAAAACAGAGCCTATTTTTCTCATACACAAGTGAGGGAAATTCAATTATCCCGCCTCTAGTTAAGAAACCTATGTGCGACAACATCAACGACTGACATTCGCATTTCCCTAGGACATAAAAGTGAGTCAACAAGTTCCCAGCCAGCGTTTCTGTCTGCACTCAACAGAGCCAACTCGTCGCTGGTACACTGACAGGCCTCTCTACACGCAGAGAGATCAAGTTTACAACGTTCAAGCTCGAGCAAAAACGCTTTTAAATTTTCTTTGTCGCGCAACGCTTTAGAGAGCAGCTGCAATATGATTATTCCTACACTAAAAACATCAAAACGATCTGGTGTATATTTGTCCCACAGTAGCGACATATTCCCTTCCAGCGGTACAGGTGCACCTTCAGGGATAAGATAATTCTCACACTGTGCACTGAATAGTGGATCAGCAGGGCCCGCCCCAGAGAAATAGTTTATAGAAGTCTTTAAACAGCTAGCAGATGCCCCAAGATCAATGAATATTGGACCATCATCTGTCAGTAGAATATTTTCAGGTTTAATGTCACGATGCACTATTCCAATGGAATGAAGTTTTGCCAATTTGGACGTCAAATTACGAATGAAATCTTTGACTATGTCAATTTTCTCCGCGCTTGGAGAAAGACAGACAGTGCGGCTCAGACCTGTGAACAACGTTTGGTCATCAGCATAGAGTGAGCCCAGAGTCTGAAGCCCTTGAAAGCGCCACATCAACCAAAGACCGGCGCTTAGTGTGCCATTGTAAATCTGACCTTCACTACGAGAGTCTATTTCACAACAGCCTAGAAAAGATGCACATGTTCCTTTTGCATTCCTATGTACGAACTCGTTTATTTCGAGTTCAGCATCCAATAAGTCGTCAGCCCAGAGCACATTTTTCTGTGATGTTTTTAGTATCACTTTCTCGCCTTTCCATGTTCCAAGAAAAACTAACCCAAAGTTACCTTGGTTGAGTGGACCATTTTTGCTGACTCTAATATCATCTGGGACCACTCCAACCGTCCGTCGCAGCATCTTTTTCCCGCTTGTTCGCTCGTTGCGCTTTCTCTCCCAATACGCGACTTCAGCAGCGTTAGCAAAGTTATCTATTTCACTCTCCAACCGTTTGAGTTCGATGCGTATTTCTTGTTTATTTGCAAGAAGGGACATCAATTTGTCGAAATGCATTTCCTCGCAGTTTATCATTTTTCCTTGTGTTTCAATCTTAGAGAAAGCATCACCGACTTCAATGTTGCCATCCTTATCAGCTGCTCCTCCTGTGACAATCTCTTCGACGTAAGCCCCTTTGTCCTGCTCACTAGCAAGTATTAAACCTAACGGAGGACTGAGTTTCACAACAATGAACTTGTGTGTGGAGTATGTGCGTGTGTTTCTCGCGTTGGTGTTCGTGTTGTAATTTATTTTGCGGTGGGCTCCCCCTTTGCGGTTGAGCAGTGTGGGCTGGATGTACGCACTCGAAAACGACATGGAGCGAAGTTATCAAGAGGCGACGCGCAATGCTTTTGAATCTGAGCCGACTTGATCGCGTGAAGCGCGGGAACGAAAATGGCGCACTTTCTTGTGGTCACCTCTAGTCTGCAAAACCTCAAGTCACACTTTGTTCCAGTGGTCCGAAGGATACTTTCACTAGCTATCGCATAAATCACGTTTCAGTTACAATTTTCTACGGGCTAAGAAAGTTTGAAAGAGAAATCACTCGAACTTGCGCAAATACTGTTCTTCAAGGTATTGCACAATATCGTCACTCTCGAACAGGCTGACTTCGGTGTTCGGATCTTCAAGATATGGGACTTGGAACTCAAAGGGCGTTCTACGTTGAAGCGCATCCCTCCTTACACTCCCTCTAGCACAGGGATGAAGTACGTAAGGTAGTTCCAACTGACAAAGTTTCTTGCGAACCAAAGTACAAAACGGGCTCGCCTCGTACGCCCACAGCTCCAACGGTAGAGGTGGTAACGTCGATGGAGACGCGTAGTGAGACTCTATTCTTAAGTTACCACTTAGAAATAGTGCCAATTGCGCTAATTTCTCATGCAGCCAAAATGGCGGTGCAGCACCTTCAGAATATTCTGAAAACAAAAAGTTCAAAATATCCTCTGACCCTGCTAAGTGAATTTCTTTCCGAGAGTCACACAGGAGAGGTAATCTAAGCTCAGACTCTCCCGTAACTTTCAGTGCCTCGTTCCGGTGACGCGACGAACCATGTGGACATGGCTTGATTGTCACAGCGACATCTAATATGCTCAGTGCCTCCCGTACAAGCTTGCATGAGCCATCATTTTCATTATCATAAAGAGTAAGGGAGGGTGTGACAAGTGAATCAGAGAAGAGATCATTTTTGAGCTCTCGGTCACTTGTTTCTGCGAGGGATCCAGTTTCTACCAATCGAAAGCCAAGCCCGCGCCAAAAAGAATACTTCGAAGGATCATCTTTCCCTAAAAATACACGCCACTTGTTGACAAACAACCCACTGGCACCACGCAATATGCCCAAATTCACTGCTTTCATGAGTTCTTTAATTTGGTGACCTTTAAAGGCATACCTCTTGGGTGAAATGATGGAAGTGCATGCTTTACTTGAATCAAAACTCTTAGATGTGGAGTTCGGACCTTCATCCATACTCGGTATCCATATTGCATGTGCACCATAAGGAACTCGCTCTGGAAGGCCTATTCTAGTTACTGGGCCCTTTGAAATATCCTGTGCATCAAAAATCATGCAGTAACTTTTTCCCAGGGCTGATTCTCTCCTGTCGTTTTCGTCATGCACGTATGCCAGGAGCCAGCCGTCATCCTCGATCGTGGAATTTTGTCTGGGCACAAATTGAGCTTCCATCCCAAATAGACCATTATCATATTCAAATAGTTCACTCTGTCTTGATTCTAAATCGAATTTGACGATTCCATTGAATTTGAGCTGGGCTTTCTCAGAAATAGAACGAGAATCTATTATGCTTGCGTATGCATAGCGGTTCTTTCGCCCAGTGAAAGTGTCATTGATCCTCGGTGTTTCGATCATGATATCAGAAACAAACATCTCCTCAACCTTCTTGGTGGATGGGGTTATACGCCACTCGTGCAACCGCGGAATGCGGTCTCCTTTTCCCACCGCATCTCTCACCCATTCTTGTGAGCCTTGTGCCTGTAGTGCGTGATGAAAAAATCCATCTTCTCGTATTCCAGTGACAACTAACACAAGATTATCATCCTCGTCCATTTCTTCCCACGCATTTACAAAATGAAAAACCGATTGGTGTGTACTGCACTCCACCCACTGAACTTCTCCGTGTGAGGAATCATGCATGTTTCTTTCAATGATGCCAAAGCGAGCTTTTCGTGCCACATTGTATTGCAGAGGATTCTTGCCAGAAAGTTGTCTATTGGGCGCTATGTCCATGCTCCCTTCATAGAGAATCGTAAAGTTCTCTGTTACAACGAAATCGTGCATGAAAACACTGTCGATGAAGTGTGTCCATAGTGGTTTCAATGATTTCACCTCTCCAGATGCGGAAATAGCACCGACGGTGCAGTGAGGCGGCATCACTGGGTCAAAACCAAAAAAGATCATATCTCCAGAAACAGGGGCCACTTTTGGATGTGCTGTGAATGGGACATTTGGTGGTAGTGTGTGATTAAATGTACACTTTCCGAGCGTCTGCAATGTGTGAGCATCAATCTCCCATGGTGGCTGGGTATCCTGAAGTGTTAACACCTTGTTTGCATAGTAAAATATCGCCGTATTTGCGCTATCTTTCAGGAACGAACCAGTTTTCAAGAAGTTGCAAACGGCATTGTACATGAATGTACTACCAGAAGCATTCATAAGTGGTCTAAATAGACGTGTCTGCTCCATCGATTCTAACTTCCAACTAGTCGTGCGGACATATCGATTTCTGTATGTGACATTGCCCTCTCTTCCAAAATCTAACACATAGACCATTCCGTCGCCTTCAAACCAGTGATGCCAACTTCTTCCGAATGGACTCGGCTCTTGCCTTGGTCCCATTCCCCATTCTTTGTAGTGATCTCGGTGAAACTTTGGATTTGGTCCAACATATGCAAACTTGCCATTCGGGAAGTCGGCTGGAATTCTCTCGTGTATGCACAAGCCCTGCTTATGTTGTCCAAGAAATGTCGCAGTCGTAGTCCATTCCTTCGTTATAGGTGTATAGTTACCTTGTAAAAATGCGGCAGCGTGTTGACCGTATTCCTCGGCAGATAAGCCATCTTCTTCTTGACGAGAGTTCGAGTATATATCCGATACTGACTTATCTGGCTGTTCTTGGGCCAGATTCCCGCGCTCCGCCAGTGCTGGTAAATATCCGACGAGCGATCGTTTCTTGGAAACGGACCTTGGCGTGGGTTCAGCGTATCGCCGCCTGTACATTCCCGATCCAGGACAGGGAATGCGAGTGTGCCCTGCCGGTGATAGCATCTTTTTCCAACAGAGCGGACAAGAATTTGTCGAGCACAAGTTGAATCGTCAATTGAAGCGCCAGGGTGTTGCAAACTAGGGCTCGACTCAAGTAAAGTTGTGCTTTAAGTAAAGTTGTGCTTTAGCGGAGAGGTGATGTGTCGCTGGTGATCTCGGCCACAGCCCGGGTGGGAGATATCTTCAACGGGAGCGAACGCACACAGATCTTATCCAATACCACCATCATGGCAAAGAGCATAGTACCATATTTTAGTACCAGTACCATTCATTTTTATCGCGGGTCAGAGCTTAGATCGACCTAAATACGTGTAAAGTTGTGTGGATTCTTACAAGATATATTTTAGCCCTACTGGCTCCTCCTATTTTATCATATCCCCAACCTAAACATATCCTCAACCTTCATATTCAATTTGATACTAGTAGATTATGATTTGATACATTACGCATTAGTCAAGTGATAAAAAGTTACCTCGCGGCGAGATGGGCGTGGCTAAATCTCAGACCGAAGCAACTTTTTATCAATTGACTGATACATATTATATATCAATATTATAAAGGATCAAACAGTGATAAAATTGTCGAAAACACATACCCATACGACGAATCGGGACTCATTTCTGTGAGAGGCACCCCGAACCCGA